>TARA_R110002012_G_scaffold37325_3_pt1 | contig 19253 bp, 17 predicted proteins | sample TARA_R110002012 | Tara Oceans TARA_R110002012 (sample SAMEA4396515) | marine metagenome | biome: Westerlies Biome; feature: [DCM] deep chlorophyll maximum layer (ENVO:01000326); material: water (ENVO:00002006), including particulate matter (ENVO:01000060) such as... | depth 40 m | reverse complement strand
CCGGCGGAGGGACTCGAACCCACGACCAAAAGATTAAGAGTAAACTGTTATTGTTGATTTTTCTCGCACCTCATCACCATAGAATCTGAAGCACGAAACGACACAATCAGTCAACTTTGATGAAGTCAAGTGTTTTTCAAAAAAAAAGTATAGGTTACTAATTTAAGAAATTCTAAAGCCCTAAAAACGTACAAAAAAAGCGAGGGATCTCTCCCCCGCTTGGTGCAAGTGTCCCCACCTGCTTCAACAATAGGACTATGCGAACATAGACTAGTTAAAGCTAAGTGTGGATGGGGAGAAAGTCAAGGTTCTATAGGTTATAGTACTCAACCGGAAGACCACCTACCCCATCTGCTGATGCTTGGGGCGGGACGGGGATACTGTCGCCTGGTGGAGGAGCGGTTGGAGGCTTAGGTATTCCACCTCCCCCGCGATTTTGATATTTATCGTACTGTTCTTTGGAATAACCAGTGCGATACCCAAAAGGATAACCGCTTGTCCACGATAAATACTTTCCCATTAAGGGCCAGTACTTTTGAGTTTTGCGCAGATAATCATCTTGCCCAATTTCTTTTATATAAGGGTGGGGTGGCGCAATCATCCAAAGACCGGATTCAGCAAAATCCCGAAAAGTCTTAGATCCCTTAAACAAATTAACTTGAAACCTACTCTGCCCTGCGAGTTGCAAGGCTGAATCAAGCAGGTACTCTGAAGCTTCAGTGTCTCTGTCAAGTAAGTAATCTTTAAGCATACTTGTGCCAACAGTACCTCCGCCAAAAAGTAATCCAAGTGATGTTAGGTTGTAAACACCTTCAGCCATTTCACCAGGTTTACCAGACCCAAGTTTCCTTAAAACATCTCGCCTTGCAGTTTCGAGTTGCTTGAGTCCAAAGCTTTTCAAGAAATAAAAAGACTTCCCTAAACCACCAGCATTGAGATAAGCTGCGGGCATTTCGGATAAAGCAATGGGTTGGGTTTTAGCTAACTCTTGAAACAAATATAACCTAGTAAGATCATCGTTTATTGCGTTTGGGTTTCCGGTTTTTAAGCTTTGCACTAACGCATCAGTCTCGCCTTGATAGTATGGTTGCATTCTCTGCCTAAACGCTCGCTCGCCCGCTTGTGTGCTTAATTGCTTCTTAGCTTTGTTCAGCGCTCCATTCAGATTGGACTCCTTCATTATGTGATCCATCTTCTTGAAACCAACAAGATCGAAAGTACCAGGTATTTTCACACCTTTGATTTGCCCTCCGTTGAGTAGCTTATTCATGGTGTTGCTTATTGCCCCTCTACCTCCACTTGAGAACTCTACCCCAATTTCCGAAAGGCCGAGTTCTTTCATGCGCACACCTGGATTGTTATGACTAAACGCACGTTGCATAAACTTTGGTAAATTATCAAGTGTCGCAGTCGTTGTGCCAGTTACATTATTAAAGAACCCATTACGAAAAGCATTCAATCCCAACTCACTAATTTGTGTAATGGTTGAGAACGGATTACCAAGTGTGGCAATATGTACAAAGTCGCCATATCCTTTTGAAGTACTATCCCAAAACTTTTTTGCCCCTTCCTTGCTTATGTTTGCATTGCGTCCAGCGTTCAATCGGACTTCGACTAATTCACTAATGGTTCTCATGGCTTCTGGGTTCTTAATGTTCCCACGACTTACCATTTTGGCTACTTGGTTTTGCCACCCCATACTTTCCCTTCCAGGTACTTTCCCCAAGAAACGATTTTGCGCCACTTCAAAAGCCCAGTTCTTTGGATACTGACTAATGACCTCATCGAAGTCGTAGTAATGTTTTTGGATTTGAGGTGTCATTGTAACCTCACCTCTTTCCCTAGTCCAATACGGCCCTCCCTGTTTTGAGCCTTGCATAAAATTCTGAGCAATCTTGTTTTTTTGCAGATCAGTCAATTGCAAGAGTGGTTCATTTCTACCAAAATACGAAACCTCTCCGGTGGCGTAATTTATTTTGATTTGGGAAAAATCATACCCTTGCCCTTGTGCATTTGTTTGTGGGTACTGATAATTTGAAGGTGCATTTGTTGATTGAAGATTTCCTTTTCTCACCGTTTCCCGAGCATGTGCCTTTAGTTCTCTCTCAATGAGTGCCTCGAACCTATCATCTGTCCTACCTATTTCCTTCCTAAGTGCCTTCCAGTTTTTAACTTTCAGAGGTAGGTAATCTTGTATCTTACCCATCTTGATGCCATTCAAAACCCCCGTTTGATGCATTACCTCAAAACCTTTAAAACTTTCTTTTAATTGATCTTGGAAATTGTTTATTTTTATTTGGCGCAAACTTCCGCCTGCGGGATCAAGACCGGATACTCCATTCTCATACCTGCGTGCAATATCAAACAGTGCTGCCTTGTCTTGTTCCTTATAAGCAGCATTCCAAAGCTTCTTATCTGCCGACTTCATACGGGAGATGCTTTTAAGTAATGGCTCTTGGCGTTTATATGCATTTGTAGCAAAAACCAATTGGTCTAATTCAAATCGATCAAGAATAGTTGCTACGCGCGGGCCAAGCTCGGGGTGTGCGGCAATGATCCTAGACTTTAATGGTCGGACAAAGTGGTCTGCTTTTTCACCAAGCGCATGGATTGGGGTGTCTTGAAAACTATCGGGTAAAGTAATTGCCCCTTTTTCACGGTTTCTAAATTCTTTCTGGCGGGACTCGCGCCACTTAGTAATTAATTCCTCACGCTCTTTACTGTATTGCGATGCGTGGACATCATCCAAGTCCCTTGTAGCCTCCTTAGCGGTTTTAGTTCCTCCTCCCACAACATGCCTTTCATGTTTATGATGCTTAGGGAGTGAAGGTGGTTTATCGGGAGCAAATTTGGGGTCATCCAAGAAATTTTTCGTAGCGTGTAACTCAAGGGTCTTGTCGTAATTGGGATCTCTTCGTAAACGTGCAAGAACTTGTTCCGGATCTTGCCCGCGCTTGAGTGCTTGTTGGGTAGCTCGGTGCGCACGTAATCCGGCTCGGAAAAACATAACCATACCTGCATCCAAAGCACCCATCTCGATCCCGTTTTTAAGTGCGCCTTCAAGCAATGAGTCTGCCCCAGGTTTATACTCAAGGTACTCAGTTACTGGATTAGTTAAATCAACACCGAATGGTTTCATCTCATTGATGAAATTACTCATCCTTTTGCTTTGCGTATCAAACCCTGTTGCACCAGCGACAAAACTAGCTACGGGACTAGGTGCGCCCGTAGCTTTTGTTGCAACATAAGGGACTGCAAATTGGGAAAGTGATTCCACTATCGCGCCTGGATTACTTGCTGCGCTATATGCCATAGGGCCAGCACCCTCGGGTAAGAGTTTTGCTGGGGGAAAAAAGGCTTTGAGACTATCTTCGATTTCCCTAGAGGTAGAAGTCTCTTGATTACGTCGCTCATCCATCATTAGTTCCCCTACCCCTTTGAATTTGGGTTTGCGAACTCCTTCAGATGAAGGCATACGTTTTAAGCGTTTTTCAAACTCATCTGCAAATTCACGATGTTCAGAGTCGTGACTTAAAGCCAACGCAGTTTTGACCATTTGCAGCCCACCCATTACTCCGCCCTTGGTGATGTCTGTTGGCAACCATTCAAATGGACTTGCGAGCATTTGCCGATCTTGCTCATTTTGAAATCTTGGACGAAACATTTTAGTTGCAATAGAGCCAAGAGCAGGTTGCTTGGAATCCAGTGCTTTATCCAACTCATATGATTGTATCTCAAGTTCCTGTCGACGTTCGGGGGACAAAGTATCACGCCTAAGTTCTGGAGGTGGAGGAGGTTGTTCTATAAGACGTAACCCCATCTCTCTACTCTGTGTTCCACCTGCATCTGGCATGTACATTTGGGGTGGTTGTTCAGCTTCGGTAACTCCTTCACTTGCAAAAGTAGGCTCACCTGGTGGCCCTGCTGGCCCTTGCTCGCCTACTGGGCCTTGTTCGCCTACTGGGGCTTGTTCGGGTTGACCTGTTTCGTAAGCAGCATATATAGCTGCGAGTTCATCTTGCGTAGGCTCGTCACCAGCAATCCTTACGAGCTTAATTCCCTGCGAAGTTCTAACCGTCAGTACGCTCATGGGACAGTAGTAATATCAATTTTAGAAGCTAGAATACCTTCAAGTCGTTCAATTTCTTGGTTCAATCTGTACATTTCCATACTAGCAGGCATGAATTGGGACTTTCCGTCCTGGGTATACCAGGCCCAACCATGTTTACCGTCCTGTTTCTCCCATGTTCCAGTTTGCTCTGCATAATTATATGTAGATACTTTATCTTGAAGTCTTTCAATCATACCCTCTAATATTCGAGCATCAGAATTGCTATCCACACCTACCCTAGTTGGTGTCTTTCCTTTTTCTATATTGTATAACTCCCCGCTTTTATTGACATATAAATTCGGGTGGTTTATTGCATCAAATTGGGTTAATCTTTTACTTCGTATTGCCTCTTCGGGTAGTTCAACCTTCCCTACTCCAAAAGTATTATTAGGCTTTGGTTCAAGAGTTACAATTCTACCATTAGATGCTTCATCAGTTATGAATTTTTGTGCATCCTCATATGTTGCAAATCGTCCTGGTTTCCCCTTTTCCTGGAGAGCAGCTATCTCTTCTCCTGTCTTTTTAATATCTTGTTCTTGGCCCTTAATTTGCCCCGCGACTAGTTCCGATTGTTGCGCAAAACCTAATGGAGTCGTATAATCTTTGGGATCTACTGCACCAGTTTCGATCAGACTAAAATCATCAACAAGTTTCTGTTGCCCAGATGTTCTATCTACTATAGGAATTCTCATTGCATCAAGAGCCTCTGACTGCAATCGTTCTAACCCTGCCGCGCGGGCGGTTGCCTGCTGCTCCTTAAGAGCAATCCCCTGTTCAGTTTCCTTAGTGCCTGCCAAGGTTGAGTCTATACCTGCCATCCCTTGGGCTATCTGCGTTTGAGTTAGTTGACTCTTTAGCAACGCAAGCGCATCATCTCGATCCTTATCGTCCTGCTTCCCCATACGCGCAAACGTTCCGGCAAGCCCTTCAAGCTCGGACAACTTTAAGTCACCCTTTGCGAGTCTATCCAGAATGTTTTGATTCTTTTTATTAGCAACTTCGTCACCCGAGGTTGTCATACGAATCGCATACTGCGGGTTTAACAAAAGTTCATCTTCAACTTCCTTGGTCGCCTTCTCTTTCTTCTGCTTATTGAGTCCGTACTGCTTGATCATGCCACCAAACTGTTTACCCATATTAGCATACATCTGCCCTTGTTGGATTCCCGACTGCATAATCGGGGTTGTGTCAATCCGCGCAAGCGCTGATCCGTAATTACCTTTAAAAAATGGTGTAGCCATAATTGTTATCTCCTCGTTTTAACCAAACTTCATCATTGCTCCGGTGGCAAGCCCACCACCCAACGCGCCTAGCCCGCCAAATATGCCTGCGGTTCTTGATGCATTGGCAGCTTGTTGAGCAGAATACATGTTGGCAGCATTAGTTGCTTGGTTCTGTATGTACCCTAAACCTGCTTCTGGGTTCAAGTATTGAGGGCCAGAGTTTAGTCCGTAATTCGCTTGGCCTAGTACGCTCTGGCCTTGTTGCAATGCCGTTCCTCCCCCTCTTCCAAGGATTGCTTGGAATGGATCAAGTTGGTCTTGGTTCTCAATTTGTGAAATTCGTGAGGCCGCATCTAGGTATCCGAGTAAGCCTTGCATGCGCAGTGATTCACGCAATCTTTCGGCATCCATCTTTGTACCGACGTTAAATTGGGATGCACCCATTGCTCGCTGGTCATCTGCGGTTTGTATGCCCGCTTCTTGCCCAAGTACTTGTTGCGCGAATGCACGGTTCTGCATACGCCTTTGATTGTCTTCGAGTACGCGAGCTTCCGCTTCTGCAACTGCACCCGACGGATCGAAGGTACGACCCATCATGGTTGACCTAGCGCGTGCCGCTTCTGCAATTTGCCTTTCCTCACGATCAGTCAATCCTTGCCCAAGGGCTTCCTGCGCTTGGGTCATGAGTCCTTGGCGCAATGGATCTGCTTGGACTCCTTGGGATGCAACTTGTGCGGGGTCGGAGATTCCAACATCGCGGAGTAAGTTATCTTTTTGTGCTTCGATGAGATCCTTTGCACCGGATAGTGCAGTCGAAGTACCAGGTTTGTAATCCTCCATGATGTCCGAGTATAGACCGGATAAGCGGGATACATCCTGTAGGTCGGCTTCGCGTTGGCGTGAAAGGTTTCCACGTTGAATGTCCTCGGAAAGAGTTGCGAGTCCTTTGAACTCGACATTGCCCTCGGCATCCGTTCTGAATCCTGCTTGATCATCCGTTTGTATGGTTTCGACAAAAGTATCTCCTACTTCGTCTGCAAGTCCGGCATCCACGTCTGCTTGCGTTGCGGTACGTGTTTCAAATCTAGTGAGGTCGCGAGTGTCACCCAAGAGGTCAATCATGCCGTCACCCAAACGACTTGATGGGATAGTTTCCGTCTGCCCTGCCTTACTCGGATCGGTAATGATTGCACCAGTTTCGTCTTGTGCAAAAATAGGTTCTTGCGTGGTAGGTGATGTGGTTCCAGAGGAAGTAGCCTTGGCCAACTGACTACTAAATTCACGTTTAAAATCACTTTCAGCTTGTGCGCTATCCGATCTATATCTTTTTCGTAGCAATGTCGCACCAGTACTAGGGTCATGAGCAGTTACATCTGTAAAAACTTTTTGATTATTTCCACTTCCGGATTTTACAACAAAAGATCTAATGTCAGGCGCTGAACCCGCAACCGTTTTGCCTGGTACATCTCTTTGACCAACAACTAATCTACCTTGTGCATCGTAGGTTCCAGAGACGCTTTTAGTTTCCCCTCCCAACAATGTCTGCCTAAGAACATCCGTATCCGTCTGTGCGGTTTTCTTTCGGATGCTCTCCTCCAAGGGCAACAAGCTTTCAAGGCTACCTACGTCAGCAAAGTCACCTGTTCCTTTGAGGAACTCGGCTTGCGCTCTGAGAGCCTGGGCCATCCCTTCTCCATAACTTGGTTGACTCGGATAATTGATATCTGGACTACTCATTTCATTCTCCTCTTCACTTGTTCGTAACTAAAATATTTTACTGGTTTGTTCTTCACGTGCCTCATCCATCCAACCCAAGGGAGTGGGTAAGGTATACGGTCTATAAACTCTTTCACTGCTCCATCCCCTACTGCGGTTCTTACATACCATGCGTCTGGGTCTTTAACATCCCATTGAGCATCTGGGTTTCCACCATCAACACGAACGGGTTTGCCCAGCAACAATGAGTGCGGGGTTTTAAATACGTATCCGTGCGCAATGTAAACTGCCACGTCTTTAAAAAGATCGGTTCCGAGTTTCTCGTAAAGCTTTAGACTTTGAGCTAATATAGTCATGTCGATACAGTCGCTCCAAGCGCTACTCGTTTCCAATTTGAACCGTCATCCACTGCAAGGCACTTGTTGCCTCCATCCCCGTCCGTGCAAAACACAACTCGTCCCGCAGTTCCTGCGCTGGGTAGCGCACTTACCGCATAGCTAGGTAGGGTAATTAGCACACCGCTGAGAGAACCCCCTGTAATGTTTACGTTGGACTCGTTAATGGTGACGGTAGGCACTCCCAGTTCGTTAAGATTCGCGGCACTTATATCCACTCCAGTTGCGTACGTAAACCCCCTCGAAACTGATGCAGTGATTGCCATTATGCGATCTCCCTTCGTGCGTTTAGTCCATCAGAAATTGCCTCTAAATTAACGTGTCTAAAGCTCGGGCATCCTGCCGTGACATTGATCTCAACTTGCGCGCCATAGCCTCGCGTGCGTCCAGTACCGAAGCGTAACAGTGCTTCCTCAGTCCCGCTTGCGGTGTGGGTTAACACGGTGGTCGATGAGTCGGGATCGAGCGTATTGACTTTGATATTGAACGCATCGTTGTTTACCGTGTTCACACCTAGTTGACCACGTCTCCAGCGTTTGACGTTCTGATTACCAAGCGTAAATGCGCGGGTGACTAGTTTGCCTGCGATTGCCGTTTCTCCCGATTCCGAAGCGGAACCGATTTTGCGTCCACTATCGTCAATGGTTCCCTCCTCCATGAGATACCATCCAGTTGGATTGCACGCAAACAGTCTGCGCTTGGTCGGGTTGCTCCCGTGTGAGCAGATGACCCAATCATCCACTTGGAATGCTAGACTACCGGACATTGCGGGGTAGGAATCAACGCTTATCCATGCAGAAGTAATCAAGTCGTATACAAATACCTTGTTTGGTTTCGTGGAAGATCCGGTAGGTACTGCAAGGTAGTATCGATTATTGTAGACTACTCCACACGCGAGGTGTGCGTATTTGTAATTCACATCATCGAACTGATCTTGGATTTGTCGGGACATGGGAATCGTTTCTCCCGATACTTTACTAATAGCTACCCCCAAACCCTTGGCAGGGTCTGTACCTGGTGACAAGACGATCACTCCATTATCACTCAAGAAGAACGTTTGTGGCCCGCTCTGTGCAATACTCTTGCGAGCTACGCAACCATGCTGGCGAGTAATCTCGTAAGTGTTAGCGGCAGAGGTCGTCGCGATGTTGTTGATCATGTGAATCGAGTTGCGCATGAACACGATCAATTGATCTTCTTGGTACGGGTAAAAGCCTACAAGGAAGTCGGCAGATCCCTTGTTGATTCTGAATTGCGAGTCTGTGGCATAGTAGTTGTCCGTGTCTAGCAAATCACTGGCGATTAGGGTATATGCGGAATCAGCAGGTTGTGGAATGATTAGACGATTCCTAAAGAATACACCGAAGTCCGTATTCGGACATTGTATCCTTCCCGCACCAGGACTCCCATTTGCTTTGACTACGAAGTCAGTGGGGCTTGAATAGTTCCCGTCCCATTCCAGTGGTGTCTTGCTTGAACCACGAAACAGAATAAGTTTCTCCATTGACTGTACAAATGATGCTCCGTCTGCCGCTGCAACGACTTCTGAACCAGGGTAGTCAATTGCAATACCCGAGTTGTTTGCGTCATTCCATATAATCGCCTTGGTCTTTGTTGCTGCCACTATAAACTCAGCGCCTGTGGCTGGGTCACTGAATAGTGTTGAAGCGAACACTTGCTCATCGCTTCCGTTGTAAGTAAGGGTCACTGCTCCGGCAAGGAAGTCTATTCCTTTGCGAGTTTCCGCAAGGTCACCAATCAAACGCATGTTCTCGGAGGTCTCTACAAAGCCGCCTTCAAGACTCGTCTTCTCTTTGTAGGAATCTATCCCCCGAAATCCACGATCTCCTTCAGATTGCCCTTGGTCATCAAGTCTGCCGTATGATCGATAGCGACTCATTTACGCAACTCCTGGTATATCTTCACGGACATGAAAATGATGGTCAATGTGCCTGCTACTACGCCTATCCACTCATGCAAAGCTCCCGAGAAAGTCGCAAGTGTTCCTCCAAATCCAATCATAATGTCTTTATCTATCATCCGAAGAGCCAATCAAGTAAGTAGATTGCGATTAAAAGACCACAAAAGCAGGTTATTAGTTTTCCTTGGCGTGTCATGCCTCGGTATAAATCGAGCAAAGTTTTAAGATTTTTCATCGGAAGGTGGAAAAGGTGGACGGGTAAGTTTTTCTGCCGCAGATTTCGAGCAAGTCTCCGCAGTTTTTCGGGCAACAAAAATTGGAATGGAAAGATAGACCCCCAAGATACAAGCCGCTACAATGAGAATGTTTTTTATGTAACTGGCAAACTCATCGAATGTTGATTGATGCTGGGCCATCCCTTTTTCAACGAGTGCTTGGACATCACCATGTGATAAAGCTTCGATGGTTTCCTTAGCCTCTTCGACGTCTGCATTGCCTTGCAAAACCTCTCCAACCAACGCTCCAGAGCCTGCACCAAATGCACCCCCTACTGGGCCTGCAATGCTACCTGCTCCGCCTCCTACGACTGCACCCAAAGTCGGATACCAAGTCTTCATTGAGCAGGAGGTAAGTGTTAGGGCAAGCATTACGAAGATCCATTTCATTCGGGGTCTGCTTCTTCAATAAACTGAACATTCTCAGCTATGTGATCAGCTTTCCAAGTTCCGGTTTCTTTGACACGTAAAAGCCACTTACCGTCTCGTAGTTCGGGCGTGCCGTAACTCGTAGTCCCTCTACCATCTGGAATCCCAAGCAACCCCATTAGACGTTGATTCTCTGCTTCTGCGCTAGCTTCGGTGGTATGTACTGAATACTTCATTACGAGAATGCAGAGGTTGATATGGAATACTTGTTTGCGATGTACAAACGTATCGTATTGAGTTCTGAGGTGGATAATGCTGAGTCGAATACCATGATCTCAGAAATAGTTCCAAGATGGTTGTATCTTCCTGCGCCCGAAGCGTCACCTAATCGGTCAATGTAAATAGTAGCGGAGCGAGTTGCGGTGAGGATACTACTCCCACCTTGCTCGAAAAGTGCAGCGCTGCTTCCGTCCCTACGTGCAGTTATATAATTAAAACCTTGTTTGTTTGAAACATTCGTAGCTTGTTGACCTCCAAAAAAGTCAGCAGTTGTGGAAGGGAAAGCTTCATTGTAAAGTTGATTTGCAAACCCAGTGTATCCTGTCGGGGATGTCTTATGATCGTTGGTAGCTTGCGAGATAAACACACCTGTTATTGATCCAGACTGTGACCACGTAGTCGCAAGATCAAGCTTGTCCCCACTCCATGTTATTGTCGGTTGGGAACCTGGACCAGAAGCAGTGTAAACTGGTTGCTCAGAGGCATTGGATTGCGAAGCGTCATAGTCAGTTCCGTTTCCGCTCCTGTCTGCCCACGTGCTTACGGCAGCGCCATTAGATGGATTGTTATTAGGATCAGCACCATCAATGATGCTCGCATCAAAATGCATCGTGGGTGCAGTATCAATAAAATACGTTGCTCCAGACGAAGACCATATACCGCCAGGGTAAGTAAGTTGATTCTCTCCACCTGGGGGATCACTACTCCCGCGCGGCCTGCCCGAATCGGTTGCAAACTTCCCTCCGCCCAATCCAAGACCAAGCGATATTTGCGAATGAGACATTAAACGTTGTACGCAATGACTGCACCAGACGTGAGGTCGATGCTAGTAAAATTACCATACAGTACCGTGCCTGCTGAAAGCGTTACGTTGTCCACAGGTTGGCATATATTGTCAAGGTTTGTGATATTACTCGCTTGCGCTTGAATCACAGTGTCCTCCGTTGCTTGGATGGCAAAAAAATTGCCAGTCACCACATCGGTTCCGTTGATGTAAATTCCTCCGTTCAGACCGAGTCCTCTGTATTCGCTTGTAGATGCCATGATGTATTCCTTATATTATGCAGGTGAGGCAATGGTTGTGCCGTAAGTTTCGATTAAAAGTGGTTGAACTTGGCCCTCTTGTCTTTCGAGTTTATCGAGTTCAATTTGCAAGATTTGCTCGGATTGCTGAAGGGCAACTTGGGCGCGATCAGTTTGTCCGTCTGCGGTTAGCCAATCAGAATATGCCCCGAGTACCGCATACTCTGCAAAGATCCACGGGAAGTCAGTTGCGCTACCTCCATACGATGGGAAGGGTGCGCGGTAATATACCCATACCGGACTAGTGGATGAGCGGTTAGGCAAAATAGCTTCTCCGTAATCACTTGCTCCCGTGACGTATATGTTTCTAAATGCAATGTCATTAGCAGTGCCGCCACTAAAAGGATCTTTGTCGGTTACTCGAAAAACTTCGCTTATCGTTGTTCCAAAATCCAAGTAAGCTAAGAGGTTCGCAGTTGCATTTGCACCACTACCCCCTCCCCCGCTAAATCCGACAGTCGGTGTTCCGGTGAATCCCGTCCCGTTGTTTGTAACTGCAATTCCGTTGACCTCACCGTCACTGTTGATTGTTGCAGTTGCCGCAGCAGAGCTACCCCCTCCACCACTAAATGACACACTTGGAGCAGAAGAGTATGAACTACCTCCACTCCCTACGTCTACGCTTCTTACGCGAACATCTGGCACTACTTGCGTCAAACGGGATACGAAAGGCCAAGCAGTTCGATCCCAGGCCAAGCGTCCAAAGCGATTAAAGCTACGGGTGGATGCATCAGTCTCAGCGTTTAGTAGCGAGTCTACCCCAATCATCTGGGTGAGACTCGTTCGCATCGTACTGATTGCAATTACTCTCATGCTATCCCTCCTGCGAAAGTCCTCTTGTCGGGCGACTTAGTTCGCAAAGCAGGGTTGTCACGAAGGTATTCTTCTACGAATTGTTTATCTTGCCAGCAACCAGGTTTGTACTGTTGCCAGCGAAAGTAATCGCGGGCTGGGATGGTGGCTTTTAATTGACCTAATCCATCCATCATTCCGCCATGTTGATTTTCTTTCCCACATTCTATTTCGCGCTTTCTTGACTCGTATTTTTCGAGGTCAACTTCATAACGCAAATGACGCTCAAGGTTATCCATGAACGTCGAACCATTACCGTTCTTCCATTTAGGGATGAAAACTTCGGACATAGTTGTTAAGGGTTACGCTTGTTGCGTTTAGGGGTAGACTCGCAAAGGAAATTAGCAAAAATTTGCGAGCCACCCCAAAACAACAACAAAACTGTGTTAGCCTACGTCGTTAGCGCTATGCATCGCCAAGTAAATATCCAACTCACCTGCGGTAAGCGCAGAAGGCGAACCGGAAGAAGAGTTGGTGAACTTGATTTGCAATGCGTCTGCGGCTGCGGCAAAAGTCCCTGCAAGGGTCTTTGGTGCAGCACCAGCAGCGGCAATGATTGGGCCAACTGCGGTTACGCTGGTGGACTCGATGAAGTTGTTCGGATCTCCATCGGTTCCCAATTCAGCAGCCAAAGCGCCTGTACCGGTCATTGCGGTTGAAACGTTGATCATCGCTTTCGAGATAACGAAGTCAGTAGGTGTGTTGCCAAGAGCCACGGTGACGGTATCAGAAGAACCAGATCCTTCGTCAATGTCGCTAAAAAGGACTTTCCATTTATGCGTGTATCCTTGAGCGCGTTCTTGGTTTGATAAAACGTCCTTGCGGGCGTTTGGTAATGTTACGTTGGTGTTAGCCATGTCTTAAGTCTCCTTATATGTTAGCGATTAATTGAAGTAACCGTGAGCAACTGGGCTAAGGCAGGACAAGGCGCAAACTACGTCTACGTACCCTCTAGAACCTCCGCCTTGATCTTCAAGTTCGTGCGAAGATTCAGCTTTGAGTGTATGCATTGCGACGTATTCTGGGTCGATCAGAAGTCCGGCATCACCGTCAACGGTATCAGAACCGCTTGTGCGATTTATTAGTGTGCTAGGGATTATATTGCATAATCCGAAGTCCCCCTCGTAGACGTTGACTGACAAGGTGATCTTCTTACTGTCAGCATCTTGGTTGACAACGTAAGTGCCGTTGGTCGCAGCAAGTTGTCTCGAAAACTTCGAGATTTCTTGCTTGAGCGATGGGCCTGCAATCAGAGTAAGCTGACCACCAGGCATTCCGTTAGCCTCATAGAGTTCTTGAAGAACAGTATTGAAGGTCGTTTCGGTCTGAGTACCCGTGGTATCGTTAGCAACATTTTGTGCAAACGTAGGTACGTCAGAAGGTTGACCACCCACTCCAAGCCACTTGAGCATGCCACGGGTCTTGTAAGGTGAACCAGCACCAGCTTCAGCTTGACGATCTTGCGAAGAGCAAAATGCAGCTTCTATATCTCTCTTAACTTGCCTTACGCATTTTCCTTCGGAATTTGCTCTTTCGCTTGCGACACCAGCAGTATCTACGAGTTCTTGCAAATCTGAGACCTTCCAGGACTGACGGAACTTCTGCACATAGTTTCCAATGCGCGCCCTGTCAGCAGCTTGATTTGTAAAGTTCCCGACATCTTCACCTTCGCTAACTCCATCGAAGCTCACGCTATCGAGGCGGTCTACCTGCACTTCTACGAACGTGCCTGTTGCTTTTGCCTTCTTCATCATGCTGATGAATGGTGTGTTCTCGGGTTCGAGAATCGATATTGCATCCGTCAAGTCCTCGCGGTTACCTGCGGTATTATATGTAGTTGATTGAGCCATTTGGCTTTCCCTCCTTAATGTGTTTGAAATTATGCGGAATCCCGCAGCTTAATGTAATGTTGGTAATCTGCCATGTTCCCCGATTTATCGAATTTCGCTTTAGCTGATTGCAGTGCCTGTTTCCTTTGCGAGTTTTCCGTCCTGGGCTTAGACGCTCCAGCTTCAACAGAAGCAACTGGAGCCTTGGGCTTGGGTTTCGGTTTACTCTGATTAACCTGGCGGGCTTGCACCGCTTTCATTCCTTCGATCATTAAGCCAAGGGCAAAATTACCATTCGGCAAATGCTCAACCAAAGGTTTGTAAAGCGGATTATCCTTGGTCTGCATGAACAACTGATACTCCTCACTTTCTCCATCGCTAAGGAATTTAAAAGTTTGGATCGCATGTTGATCACTTTGCGTACGTTCCTCGATCCATTTCTGTCTCGCAGGTGCATCCTTGCGAAGAACCTTACGGGCGTTTGCCCGGATTCTGCGAAGGTCAGCCTTGGAATAGGTTTTATCCCCATCCTTGGCGACGTACTCATTACCGTTATCATCGAACTCGACTTCGTTTTCAAGTCCCTCTTCGGCCCATTCGATGAGCGTGCTAAGGTTCTCAACTTCCTTGGTCAGCGCGTTGATGTCGTTAACGTTGTGCAGTGCATTATCCTTGAGGAATGAAGGTTGATCGGCAGGTTGTGGCGTTGCTTGGGCTTGAGCCTGTAGCTCGGCATTCTCCTGCGCCAGTGCTTTCTTCTGTGCGGTTAGATCACCAAAGCGTCTTACTGCACTTAGGGAAAGCGACCTTGCGAGTTCCTGGGTTTCCTCTTCGGATAATGAATCCAGATTAATATTATACTTGGAAAGAACGGACTGCGGATCAGTGGCTTCGGTTTCACTCGACTCCTCCGGTTCCTCAGTAGACTGTGCCTCAGACTCTTCTTCTTCCGCAGCTTGTTCAGCAGATTCCGATTCCTCTTCGGGTTGCTCCGGTGATTCCTCCTCAGACCGAGATTTGAGCAAGTTGCTCGCGTACTCTGCCATTGTCAGATTACCACCATCGCTTGACGTTTCACTACTCGCAGCTTGTTCAACGGTAGCAATTTCGGGTTCGATTGATTCGACTGTCATAATTTTAGCGCTTTTTTCGCTATGTGTAGCAAATTGTAAGGCATATCACCTTACATGGCAAACAAAAAGCCCCTCTGTGAGTACGGGCGGGACTCACAGAAGGGCAACCCCCCAATGGGCCTAGGCTTATAGCCTATAAAAAGTATCTAGTTCCTCATCGATTGCTTCAAGTTTTCCACAGAGCATGTAATGTCGATTGGTCGAATCCACCACCTCTTTGACTTGGAGTTGTCGAATAACGTCTTCGCGCATACATTCGCGCATCTCGATGTACTTTAAAAAATTCGGTTCACCCTTGAGGGATTTCAATGCTTGCATTGCTTCCTCTGGATCAATTACGTGGTAGGTCTTTTTCTTTCGGGGCATGTTACCATTTTTTGCACGACCAGTATCCTGCCGTGAGTTTTGATTTCTTCTGATCGCACTTATGCCTAGCTCGAAAAGACTTTCGTCTTGCAGGCTCAGACTTGCGTATTTTCATGTTCGGATCTCCAAATCTTACCAAACGCACCTTGTCTCCTTCTTTAGCAAGGACTGCAAACTTCTTTGACTTTCCAGGGGTTCGCTTCGGTTTGTTATACCCGCCAAATTTTTCCTTGCGATAAGTTACACTCACCGTCTCTTGAGTATTTTTTTCTTTCTTATTGGCATCTTCTTCCGTGCCATTGCTTTTGCTTTCTTGGAAGGTCTTCCAACCTTCGACCCGTATGTACCTTTTCCGTAAGGCATAATATTCCCTATGCTGCGCTTGGGGTTTCCCCAAACTGTGTTGGTTGCGCTCCAAGCCTACCGATTTCAGCGTTCTGTTTCTGCTGAATAGCGAAGGTTCTTTGCTGAAGGTATCCTTGTATGCGCTCTTGCAATGCAGGGTCTTCCTGTACTTTTTGCGTAACATCGGGTTGCGCAAGCCATTGCTGAAATACTTGGAGCTTCATTTCGTGGGCATCATTCGGACGAACGTTAGGTGGAACTCCCGCGTATATTTCCGCAATAGTTTGACGCTCCTCTTCAACTGCTTTCTGTGAGGCAGTTTCTTTTGGAATCATTATACTTTCCGCAGCACCAGGCAAGATCTGTCCAACTGCAATCTGCAAGAGTCTCTCCGTATCAAGCGTGCCATTCTTATCTAACATGCCACCGAGTTCAGCAATAGCTTTTACTCGCTCAAGCATTTGTTTCGGATCTTGCGTAGCGGCATCGAATTGTAAGTAAAAATCAAAACGTTCACCAGCGCTTCCCTTCGCAAACTTCTGCATGTCCTGCATGCCAGTAACCCGAAAGAACTCTTCATCTGGCCCGTACTGCTGGTATAAGCTGAAGATTTGATCAAGGACTTGTTTGAGGTGCTGGAATACCTTATCGATCACCTCCTGTTGCTTCATCTGAGCCTCGATAGGATCTACGCCTGGAGCGTTCCTCCCAAAGTATCTATCAGCTTGTTCCTTGATGTATCTGCGTAGCTCAACGTTTACGGTTGAACCAGGTGGGGTACTAGCAAACCGGACTTCTCCTGGCGTGCGATATGGCACTTTAACACCCGGCCCCCACTTAGCAGGTTGCCTTCCTAAAGGATACTCCAGTGGTGGCAAAGTGGTCAGCGACTGAGAGTCAATTGCAGAGTCGGTTTCAACCTTGAGGACTTGTTGTAATGACTCGATCAACTCGGGGTATGACCTTGAGGAATACAATCTTTTAGAAGTCTTCTCCAAGGTAGTCACGATGAACGGATACTGTCCATGCGCATAATCGAGGAGTTGATGCTTGGCATAGACGTCACTTAGATCGCTATGAAAAACCGTACAGAAAACCCCAGCTATATTATCCTCATCGAGAAGACGCTGGTAGCAATAGATGATTTTGACATACTGGTCATCAGAACGCATGAACTCTTCGTTCTCTCTGACATTGTATAAATTGTCATCTGTCTGAGCGTTGCCTGCAAGCTCGATCACTTGCTCGACAAAATTCTTATCCCAATCTTCAGTGTTGATCTTGGATCGAATCTGCTCGGGAGTCATGCTCACGACGTGAAACATGTATGGTGCTTCTTGAGGGTCGATGGTGTAGTTGGGCCAGAACACATCCTCGTCTGGTGCGAGGGCGCGAATCTTGGGGCGACTGACAACCTCACGGGTTACAGGCACGGTAGTCTCACCGTCTTTCCTCAACTCGCGAAGCATTGACCTACCCTTGGTTCTAGACACTCCAAACTGATCCTTGAGCATCTGTGAGAACTCGTCATCCATTGAACCATCCATTATCGCTTGAGCAATAGCAGGCAATACCTGGGCGAGTTCTTCTAACTTGATTGATTGTTGTTGTTTTAACTCGGACTGTTCGTACCAAGCATAGTGAACCATCATTCCCTTCTCGAACAAGTTGTTCAATCCAAGTTCGATCTGCGGGTAAAACTCAGTAAGGCGGCTATTGATTAACCATCTCAGAAAATTACTTACCACTGAGGCTCGCTCGACGTCATTGCTCTCAGTTGGGGTAGCTACAATGTGCGCACGTCTAACCGCATTCATGACCATCGATACTCGACAACCGATTAACTCATCCGCTAACCGGACTTCTTGGTCAGAGGACTTATCCCAAGGGAATACTTCTCCGGTTGAACTGAGTGAGGAGTGCTTTTTAAAGTCATCCGACTTGCCCGCCCATTGGCAATTCCTTACGTCGTAGTCTCGTTGCCTGCGGTCAATCCACTCACCGAGATCGGATTGCGTCTGCTTGAAGGTTTGGGACAAGTACGCAATGTCGGGATCTTTGGAGACGTATAAAAGTTCCGGGTCTGCCGAGCTTAACATAGGTGTAGCATATTGTAAGGTAATACGCCTTACGGGTCAACACCCTTTGTAGTCTATAGTAGTTTGTTAGTACCCGCCACCACCTGTTACCTGCAAACTAGCATCGCTAATATAATCTGGGCCGGAGACGTAAAAGTATCTTAGACAGTCGCAAAAATCCTTGAACGATGAGGTACGGGTAGCGTCTGCCGTATATTCTATCAGCGAGGAAATCGTATTCTCACAGTGATCACTTACGAATAGCTTGGGTGTATTATCAGCGCTCATTGGTTGAGTGTCATCCCATGCAAGCGCATTATTTATTTTTGCAATTCCTGCTTCGATGTCTACTCCAGGTGCAGGACGAAATATAAACCCGAGGTTGCTCATGGTATTAATTATATTCGACTCTCCCTCCTTCTCGCGCACAACTGCTGACCCCATTCGTGGGTCAACGATTCGTTCAAAAATATCCTCTCCTCCTTCTAGCTCAAGGAAGTGATCCTTATATTGCTGGTATCCCCAACCTAAAGGCTTTTGTCCTGGGCCTGGTTTCCCCACACTCTTGCCTGCTCCGTTAACGTGGGGCAATGCCCACGGGCCACCCATACTCTGGTCGGGAAACTCCCTATAGACATATGCTTGCCCGTCTGGCATTACTCCCACCCAGATTCCCGCCCAAGGCTTCGAGCCACCAGGGTCACATATAAAGTACCTAGTAGCATTAATCGAAGGATCTGCGATGAACGGAATATCCTCATGTTTAACGATGTTTGTTTCGCGGTTAAATTTTGGAAAGCGCCCTTCGAATGACTTGGACGGGATACCGTACAACCTAGCAAGTTTTGTTTCGAGTGGTTGCTTAGAATAAGTATGTACCAGTTCCTTGTAATCAATGAAGGGTGTTTGCTCTGACCAAAAGTAATGAATCCGACAGTTAGGCCAATTAGCAGATACTTGCTCGACAGGTAAATCTCTTTGAAGAAGTTCGCTATATCTAGTCCTCACGGTTTCCGCGCCCTTCAGTAAACTATTAATCAAAGGTGTCCATCCTTGCAATGTGGTGAATGTCAAAATCAAGCGACCGTGGTAATCTGCGGTGCGCCCTAAAAGCGTCTCATAAATATTTTGAGGTACTTCTTCGTCAAGATGGATTGCATGAGCAGACCAGCCCTCGAATATTTGCGGGTCTGCTTGATACTGTCTGTAGTTATTAAAAAATATCGTTGAGCCTCGCTCTGCGTTTGGATCGGTTGGTGGTAAAATTGCCTTACCCGA
>TARA_R110002012_G_scaffold127415_2_pt1 | contig 19271 bp, 9 predicted proteins | sample TARA_R110002012 | Tara Oceans TARA_R110002012 (sample SAMEA4396515) | marine metagenome | biome: Westerlies Biome; feature: [DCM] deep chlorophyll maximum layer (ENVO:01000326); material: water (ENVO:00002006), including particulate matter (ENVO:01000060) such as... | depth 40 m | reverse complement strand
CGATCCTGTAGTCGATCCTGTAGTCGATCCTGTAGTCGATCCTGTAGACGATCAAATAGCTGCGTTGTCCGACCAGCTAACAGAGTCTGAGCAGCAGCTTAATGACCGTATAGATCAGCTACAAGGAGAGGGTAAGACTCGTGATGAAGCATTGGCGCAGGCTATTAGCGAGCTTGCAGGTCAGTTGGGCACAACAACACAAACTCTGCTAGACATCATAGGGGAATCTGAGTCTTCCTTACGAACAGACTTTAGGGACGAACTAGCTGTCCTAGAGACGATTGTATCTGAAGATATGGCTAATCTTGAGACAAGTATCCTTGGCAAGATGGCTCAGTACCAAGCGGAAGGGCTTTCTCGGGATGAAGCACTAGCCAAAGCTATTGAAGATGTGTCTCAAGACATGCTTACCCTCGAAACAAGTTTCCTTGGCAAGATGGATCAGTACCAAGCAGAAGGGCTTTCTCGGGATGAAGCACTGGCTAGGGCCATCGAAGAGGTGTCCACAGAGCTAGGTACAACAAAGGCAGAGCTGTTAGACGTTATAACAAACTCTAACCTCACCATACGGGAAGACTTCAAAGGTGAATTAGCTAATCTGAAGACAAGTTTGCTTGGGGATATGTCAAACCTTGAGACAAGCATTCTCGCTAAAGTGGCTGAATACGAAGCAGCAGGGCTTTCTCGTGATGAAGCGTTAGCGCAGGCTATTGATGAGCTTGCTGGTGATCTAGGTACGACAAAAGAATCCCTGATAGACGTTATAGCGAACTCTGAACTTACCATACGAGAGGATTTCAGGAACGAGTTAGTCGATCTGAAGGCAAGTTTGGTTGGGGATATGTCCAGCCTTGAGACAAACCTTCTTGAGAAGATAGCAGAGTATGAGGCAACAGGGCTTTCTCGTGATGAAGCGTTAGCACAGTCCATTGCAGATGTATCCGCAGAGCTAGGTACAACAGAAGAAAACCTGCTGGACACTATAGCGGACTCTGAGCTTGCCATACGAGAAGACTTCAGGGATGAGCTAACTACCCTAGAGACAAGTTTGTCCGAGGACATGTCGAATCTTGAGGCAAACATACTCGATAAAGTAAATGAGTATGAAAATGCAGGGCTTTCTCGGGATGAAGCACTATCACAGGCTATTGACGACCTTGCCGGTGATCTCGGTACAACAAAAGAAAACCTGCTAATTACCATAGCAAATTCTGAACTTGCTATACGAGAAGACTTCAAGGGTGAGCTGACGGGCCTAAAAGCAAGTTTACTCGGAGATATGTCGAATCTTGAGGCAAGCATCCTTGATAGAGTAGCTGAATACGAAGCAGCAGGACTCTCTCGGGACGAAGCACTGGCCCAAGCTATCGAAGCTGTGTCGGGAGAGCTAGGCACAACAGAGCAAAACCTGTTAGACGTTGTAGAGGACTCTGCACTTGCCGTACGGGAAGACTTCAGAAATGAGTTGACTACCCTAAAGACAAATCTATCTGAGGAAATGTCCAACCTTGAGACGAACCTCCTTGGGAAAATGGCCGAGTACGAGAACGCAGGACTCTCTCGGGACGAAGCGTTAGCCAAAGCTATTGAGGACGTATCTGGAGAACTAGGTACAACAGAGCAAAACCTGTTAGACAGAATAACGAACTCCGATCTTGCCATACGAGAAGACTTCAAGGGTGAACTAGAAAGTTTGCAGGCAGACCTATCCGAAGGTATGTCCAACATCGAGGCGAACCTCCTTGGAAAGATGGCTGAGTATGAGAACGCAGGACTCTCTCGTGATGAAGCACTAGCTAAGGCCATCGAAGATGTATCTGGAGAGTTAGGTACAACAGAACAGAACCTGCTAGATAGGATAACGGACTCTGATCTCGCCATACGGGAAGACTTCACAAACGAGTTATCTGCCTTACGAACAACTCTATCTGAAGATGTATCTAACCTTGAGACAAGTCTTCTTGAGAAGATGGCCGAGTATGAGGGTGCAGGACTTTCCCGCGATGAAGCGTTAGCGCGGTCTATTGCAGATGTATCTGGAGAACTAGGTACAACAGAACAGAACCTGTTAAACAGAATAGCGAATTCCGACACTGCTATACGGGAAGAGTTCAAGGATGAGATAGACAATTTACAGGCAAGTCTAGCTGGAGACGTAGCTAACCTTGAAGCAAACCTTCTTGAGAAGATAGCGGGGTACGAGGCGGCGGGACTTTCTCGGGATGAAGCACTATCGCAGTCCGTTGCAGATGTATCCGCAGAGTTAGGTACAACAGAGCAGAGCCTGTTAGACAGGATAGCGGGTTCTGAACTTGCCATACGAGAAGATTTTGGAACCGAGTTAGCTAACTTACAGGCGAGCTTATCTGGGGATGTAGCTAACCTCGAAACAAACCTTCTTGAGAAGATAGCCGAATACGAAGCAGCGGGGCTTTCCCGTGATGAGGCATTAGCTTTAGCTATCGAAGATGTATCTGGAGACGTAGCTGGCCTTGAGACAAATCTACTTAACAAAGTAGCTGAATACGAAGCAACAGGGTTGTCCCGTGATGAAGCACTATCCAGAGCTGTTGCGGATGTATCTGGTGACGTAGCCAGCCTTGAAACAAACCTCCTTGATAAGATAGCGGAATACGAAGCAGCAGGGCTGTCTCGTGATGAAGCACTAACTAAAGCTATCGAAGACGTGTCTGGGGATGTAGCTAACCTTGAGACGACCCTACTTAATAAAGTAGCAGAATACGAAGCAGCGGGGATGTCCCGTGATGAAGCACTAGCCAAGACTGTTGACGAGCTTGCTAGTGATCTAGGTACAACAAAAGAAACCTTACTAGATGCCATAGCGGACTCTGAGCTTTCTGTACGAGAAGACTTCAAGGGCGAGTTAGCTGATTTACAGACAAGCCTATCTGGAGAAGTAGCTGACCTTGAAACAAACGTCCTCGACAAGATGGCTGAGTACGAGGCAGCAGGGCTTTCTCGGGATGAAGCATTAGCTAAAGCTATCGAAGATGTGTCTGGGGATGTTGACGCCACAACACGTACCCTTCTGACGAAGATTGACGAAGCTGAACAAGCAGGTGCCGACAGAGATACGGCACTGCGTACCTCTATATCCGACCTTGCTAGCGAGCTTGGCGTTACCGAAGAAACTTTACTTACACGTATCGGAGAATCCGAAGAGTCCCTACGCGCTGCAATCGGTGAAACTGAAGCTGATTTGTTACGTGCAATTAGTGGCACTGAGGGCGCACTGACTGCCGAAATTGAAGCGGTAGCGGAGCTTGTAGGTAAGCCTGCCTCTGAGGTGACTGATGCGGACATTGACTTTGTTGCTGACCTTATCGCACAGCAAGAAGCGATCAACGACCCTGCTACGTACACACAAGAACAGCTAGCCTATGACGTAACAGGTGACGGTGTAGTAGACCAAGCTGACCTAGACCTCCTGCAACAAGCTAGAACAGGGCAAGATGTACTGTTTGACCTTGACAGTATGTTCGCTCCTACGGGCCTATACGCCGCACAGCAGCAGACGCAACAAGCGCTACAGCGTCAGATGGAGCAGCAACAACAGCAACAGATTCAGACGCAACAGGAACTGCAACAGCAGCAAGAGCTACAGCAACAGCAGCAGATGCAGCAGCAAATGCAGTCGCAGCAGGCAATACAGACTCAAATTGCACAAGAAGGTAGGCAGGATGCCAATAGAGACTTCCTTAATATGATAATGGGAGCTTCAGATTTGACCGGCCAAAAAGTAGACGTAGGGCAGTCTCCACTAGCGCAAATTGATTATACGTATGACATTGGTAGCGGTAGTATATTTGGTGGAGGTAGAAGGGCACAGTTCTACGAAGGACTTTCCCCATACGGCCCCACTGTGACTAGAAGCCCAATTCAAACAGCGCCATTTATGCCACCTATAAGGCGTAAACGTGGGGGTATAATTGACGCAAACGACGAACTGTTACGGATTATTGGAGAAAGCAAATGAGTAGTTGGTGGGATGACTTTACAGGCGTGTTCACGCAGGGTCTCAGCGGCGCTAATGTAGGTACTGCTCTTGCCCAAGGGCTTGGTGGCCTTGCAATAAAAGAATTTGGTTTGTCCGACCCTAAAGTGCCCGTAGTTGGGTACCAAGGAAGTGTTCCAGAGTATCAAGCTGTACGAGAACGTGTACCTATGCAGCCAGACCCTAACCGTAGGCCGGGATCGGGTGGAAGACGATATTTTAGTGATATAGTGTACGCGGATAAACCTGAACGCCAGCCTATGTCTGTGGAGCAAGCGCAGCAAAAAGCTCAAACACAGGCGCAAGGATTAGCCGCACTTAACAGACCACAAATGGCTGCTGGCGGTGCTATTGGCATGAACAAAGGGTACTACTTAGGTGGTATTACGGATGGTATGGCTGATAAGATTCCAGCAAGGATAAATGGCGAGCAAGAAGCACGCCTTAGCGACGGAGAGTTTGTCATACCTGCGGATGTGGTGAGCCATCTAGGTAACGGTAACTCTGATGCTGGTGCAAACCAACTACATCAAATGATGACCAGAATACGTAAAGAACGTACGGGTAACCCGAAACAGGGTAAACAAATTAAGCCACAGAAGATGCTACCGGCTTAGGAGGATAAGATGGCAGATAGTGAAAATACTCCAGTAGCAACTCCTACCCAAGACCCCGGTGCAGGTGAAGTTGCGGGTAAGTCCGATTCGTTAGCGGTTTATGCTGGCCCCTATGTTACCGAAATGCTTGGTAAAGGGCAGGCAGTCTCCAATATGCCGTACCAGTCCTACATGGGGCCGTTGTCTGCTGGAGCATCTGACGTACAGCAACAGGCGTTTACAGGACTAGCTAGCCTAGCTGTACCCACCACCCCCGCTACGTTTGATGCTGCTACTGCTCAACAGTATATGAACCCTTATACAGAAGCAGCTCTTCAGCCTCAATTACAGGCGGCACAGCGTGAAGCGGATCGTGTGCGGTTGGCTAACGCTGCTAGAATGCAGCAGGCCGGAGCTTTCGGCGGATCTCGTTTAGGTCTAGTAGAAGCAGAGGGTAACCGTGCGTTACTAGAGAACTTAGCAAACATCCGTGGAACAGGTTACTCGCAAGCGTATCAACAAGGTCGGGAGCAGTTCGCCCGTGATAGAGGGTATGGATTAGAGGCGCTAGGTGCCCAACGTGCTGGCGGGGCTGAACAACGTGCTATTGAACAAGAAGGCGTAGCACAGGACTACGCGCAGTTCCGCGAAGAACGTGATTTTCCGTATAAGCAACTAGCTTTCCAATCATCGTTACTACAAGGACTGCCAATAGCGTCGCAAAGTTACTCGTATACGCAACCTTCTACGTTAAGCACAATTTTAGGCGAAGGTGGTGGGTTGATGAAGTTTCTTGGTCTTGGGGGAGATGAGTAATGCTTAATTCACAAGGTTTAGGTGAGCAGGTACAGCGTAAGAAAGAAGCGTACCAAGGCAACCCACAGGCACTACAGCAGCAGTACCAAAAGAGTCAGCAATTAGTTGACCTTCTTGCGTTGCAACAGCTCAAGAGCGAGAAAGAAGCCGCTGCCCGCAACATGCAAATGCAGATGCAGCAGAACCCTGCCACGATTGCACAGCAGCGTGAGCAAGAAGTGCTTGGCATGATTAAGCAAGAGCAAGGCCGAAAGCTAGGCGACGTTGCACAGCGCACTGCCGGTACACTCGGTCAGATCAACAAAAGAACGCAGCAGAATATGCAGCGCACTGCCAAGCAAGGTTTACCCTCTATAGGTGGCCCACAAAGACCCCCCGCAAACGCCCCACAGAAGCCCGCTATGATGGCTGGTGGTGGCATTGTTGCGCTTTATAAAGGTGGTGAGGTATCTGAGGAAGAGATAGACGAGTATCTAAAGAACAACCCAGTTGAAGAGTATTTACCACGAAGAGTAATAGCCAGCAAAATTCGTGGGCAAAGAAGGCAAAAATTAAGTTTAAGCGAGCGTGCTGAACAAGCAACTAAAAGGCGTACTACACCTACCACCACTACACCTACCACCACTACACCTGCTGCTACTTCTGTTGCTAAACCTGCCGCATCTGTTACATCAGTGGACAGAAGTGGCATTTTAGGGCGTACTCCCAACCTGCAAAACACCCAACAGCAAAGAATCGACAGACAAGATGCGGAAAGAGAAGCAGCGCAAAAAGCTATAGCTGATCGTAGAGCTACCGAAGAAGCTCAAAGACCTTATGGAACTGCTTTAGCACAAACGCTTATGAAAGGGCCAACAGACCGCCAGATAGATCTCTCAGACCCACAGTTTCAAGTAGAAAAAGATACGGCAGCGGGAGATAAGTTGATGAGTTTGCTGGGGGAATCATATAAAACTCCTGAACAAATAGAACAAGCCAGAGTAGCAGCCTCTCAAGAAGTAGATCTTGCAACAGGTCGTACTGAGGGAATTGAGTCCTTAAAAAGACAAGAAACAGAACTGGCTGCGTTTGACCAGCAATACTCAGACCCTAAGAAGCTAAAGGCACAAGCACGTATGGCGGGTATGCTAAGTGCAGGTTCCGGCCCGTTGGCGCGTTTTGGTGCGGGTATGTTCAACACAGAACGTCAACAAGAAAAAGCGTTACGTGAATCGTTACTAGGTAGACAAGAGCTTGCGCGTAAGAGAATTGACTTTACACGACTGACTGGAGCTGAACAGATAGCCGCAGCCGATAAAGTACGTGCAGACGCGCTGGCGGATCGCCGTACCGCTATGACAGCTTATGCAAGTCTAGATACAGCAGAACAAAACCGCGTTGAGCAAGAGACTAATCGAAGGATAAATGTTGCACTAGGTAACCAAAAAGCAAATAGTTCTGCTGACGCTGCGTACATAAATATGCTTAGTTCGTTGGCGCAGGCAGAACAGTCTAGAATAAACTCTCTCCAAGAAAGAATATTAAGCGGGCAATTGGGCGCAGAACAGTCGTTAATCGCTATTGCCGAAGCTAGACAACAACTAAGAACTGAAAAAGCAGAAGCAGTAGCAGCCTTAGCGGAGTCAGACCCACGATATGAAAACGTACAGCGCATTTTAGCATCCGAAGAACCCGGTTCTGACGAGTATGTCGAGGCAATAGCGTTAGCAAAAGAAATTAGGGCGCAGGCAGAAAGTGACCTTGCGAAAATAGCGAAGACCGCCGACTCAGAAACCATATTTGACCAGCTAGAAGAGATGGTACGGGGGAGAGTGTCCAGTTCCGGCGTCTCATCCCCACAAGGTGCCGCTACCATAACTCCCGATGATATACTTGCTGTAGCACCCTCTTAATAAGGCAACCGCATGGCGCTACAAACTCTTACGTTACGGGACGGCAGGACGCTTGAGGTAGACGCTCCGGTAGGGGCATCTAAAGAAGTGCTAGCACAGATTGCCAGTCGCCAACTATCTCTACAGTCTACAGATTATAGAGAAGAACGCCGTGCGGCAGAAGAACGTGCACGTCGTGAAGAAGAAGAGCGACTTCAGTTCGCTAAAAAAGCCTCTGAAGAAGCGCGTTTACAGCGTATTGAAGGTAAGCGCGGGTCACTCGCTAGAGGATTAGACATTGGCACGGACTTAGTAGGACAAGCCACAGGTTCTGCACTTGAGGGTATAGGTAGCCTTCTTGGCGTAGAAGGACTCGAACAATACGGCGCTGAAGTAGCTCTTGAGAACGAAGCCGACGCGCAGCGTAAATCTAGGTTCCAAACTCGATTTGACGATATTGAGGGTGTAGGCGACTTTTTCTCTTACTTAGGTGGTATTGCTGGCGAATCTGCACCTGCTATGGCTGCTGGTATTGTTGGCGGTATTACCGCCGCTGCCTCTGCCCCCGCTGTGGGGTTAGGCGCATTAGGTGCAGGCGTTCTCGGCGTTGCTGGCGCGACTACTGCTAACGTCCCATTCTTCTACGGCATGAACCGTGAGCGCCAAAAAGACGCTATAGAAGCCGGTCTTAGAACTGAAATGGATGAAGGCGCAGCGTTCCTTACCGCGATTCCCCAAGCACTACTCGACGGTATCGTTGACCGGCTGTTAGTCGGAGGTCTTAAAGTCACAGACGAGGTTATTCGTGCTGGCGGTTTATTTACTAGAGCCGGTAGAGGTGCCGCAGCAGGTACGTTAGTAGAAGCCCCTACAGAAATCGGGCAGCAACTACTTGAACGTGCCCAAGCTGGACTACCTTTAGATGATGCAGAAGCCTTAGCAGAATATCGTGAAGCTGGCATTGCTGGTGGTTTGTTAGGCGGGTCTATTCGCGGCACCGCCGCTGCCATTGGTGGAGATAGCGTAAGGCAAGCAGAAGAACGCGAACAAGCTAGACTCGCGGCTATTCCAACCCTACCAGAAGATGCACCGTCGGGCATTCAGGGCGAACTGTTCGACATAGACGAAGATGCTCAAATCGAAGCTATGGTCGATGCAGATGAGACTACTCAGATTGAGGCTATGGTTGCCGAAGATGAAGCCGCCGAAACCGCTGCGGAAGTCTCAAGAACACAGCGGGATATGTTTGATGAGCTTGAAACGGCTGAACTTGAAGCAGAAATAGACGCGGAAGAAACTGCCGAAATTGAAGCTATGGTTGCTGAAGATGAACGGGTAAAGAAAAAATCAGACAGAGAGACCGCTACTGGGCAGCGAGTAGGGGAAGAGCTAAGTGCTACTGAAACTCAGCGCCGCGAAATACTAGCGAGTGTAGTAGAACAACAGCCTACAAGACAACTTAGTACACTACGTAGAAGGTTCTCCCGTGCATTAGAAACTGCGGGTGTTGCAGACCCAAAACCAACAGCAGCAGAAAATACTGCTATGGAACGAGTGATAGATATTGCTCGTGCAGAACCCACAGTAACTGGACTTGCTGATTTAGAACGAGAAGTAGGAGTAGAGCCTGCCGAGTCTGACGTTACAGAATTAGAAGCACAAATACCCGAGAGGCGCACGGCTGACGAAAAGGCTGCTGTACAAAAGCCGAGTCAAGCTGCGTTTGAAGGTCTTGGGCGCAGAGAGCAGCGCACTGAACCAAAACCAACTTTCAAACCACGCATAATCACCGAGCAGGATCTCACTACCGCTGGGTTCAAACCTAATGCTGCTATACGTAAACGTGTTACTGGCAAAGATTTAAACAATCCAGAAGTCCGGGCAGATCTAGTTGAGGCTGGGCAAAGGTTCAAGAGTCAAGAAGTTAAAGCGGGCGTAGACCGTCTACTGCAAGGAGTACCTAGTGAGCAACGTGATTTATTTGCCGACACCAAAAGAGAACCTATCGCAGCAGGAAGTGCAACAAGCGATGGAGTTGATCTACGAGGCGTGGGAGTCCCTACAGGACGTGCGAATACCGTGGAATCTGCTACATCTGACGGAGAACCAGTGGGAGATGCTAGAAGAAGCACTGGACAACCTGCTACTGGAAAAGGAAGAAAGCGTAGTGCAGTAGCCCGCAAAGTCGAATCTGTCATAAAAGCAAAGAGGCTAGGTACACCCGAAGTATCGCAGCCTAACACCAAAACTGGCGAGATAACTGTCACGTTTCCTGATGGGGAGACTAGAACAATGAAGAAGGAAGATGGCTTGTTTGTCGCCACCGACCTTCCAGATAAAGCAGGTACCATCTTAGGAGAAACCTCTGCGAAGGCTATAGAAGCCCTTGAGGAACAGCGCACAGGTTTACAGTTACAACGGAAAGCTAGTAAAAAGATAGGTGCCACTAAACAGAAAAGAAAGCCACCTAAACAAAAGCCTATCACCAAAACAACCGAAAAGACCGTAAGCAAGGAGCAAGCCGCTAAAAACAAAACGTCGGTTGTAAAAGAACGTAACAAACTACGTAAGAAGTTAATAGCTGGTGGCGCAGACCCACAAGATGCAGCCGTGGTGGCGCGTGAAGAAGTACCAGACACCACACAAGAATCTTTTCTCAGACCTTCTCCGTTGAAGTCTGCCTCACAGGAAGGTCGAGGTTACAGCCTATCGGAAGAACTTGCGGACGGACGTACTGAAGAAGAAATCAAGAGCGAGTCTAGCAAGCTACTAAAAGCTATAGAAGGCGGTAGTTTGTTAGACGCTATGAAGTATATAGTAAAAAATGGCAAAAACCCGTTTGAAAAGTATTTAGCGGGTAACATAGCCAAACTAATACCTCGCATGGAAAAGGCTGGGTACACGTTTAATTTAGAAATAAATGACATAAACGGCAACCTTGAGTCTGACAATCGGCAAGGGCTAACGTCTTACTACCCAGACGGGCAAGTGGTAGTTGAGCTAACGAAGACTCAAGATCCTTTGGCACTCCACAACGGTGTGACACACCAGACACTCATGCACGAAGCCGTGCACGCGGTTACGATATCTCTTTCGATGGAAGGAAAAAAAGCAGCGTTTGAAGGGGTAAAGTTAAAGAAAGACATAAAAGAACTACAAGACCTCAACGACGGCATAATAGATTATTTTACTACCAAACTTAGGCAAACTAAGAGTAGGGACGAGTTAACCCCGTTTGAGCTGCAAATAGCTGGTATTGACGGCGGCAACAACGCATTAAAAGACCGCGATGAAATCCTTGCGTGGTCTTTGACCAACCCTAAAATGCAAGAGTTTATGGATTCTGTTCCCTATAACACTCGCACTGGCGAAATAGGTGTAGAAGGTAAGGGTACAATTACTTTATGGGAAGCTCTCGTAAACGCACTGCGTAAGCTACTAAACCTACCACCTAAAGATAATACCGCTCTAAACGAACTACTGCGTATACAGCACAACTTACTTAGAGTGTCGCAATCTGATTTAGAAGCGACTTCAAGACAAAGAATTCGACGTAACGCAAAGCAAGGACTTAAAACCCCTAAAGTGCAGGCGTCCATGCAGGTGGATAACCCCGGCTTAATCCCGCGCAATGAGGCAGCGAGTAAGAACTTACTTAATAAAGTTAATAGCAGCGTACCTATCCTTAACTCAAAAGGCGTTAAGCGGATAACTGACACCGTAGCAGACGTGTCACTACCGCAAACCGCTAAGTCGTTCTTACTGTCGATACTAAGTCTTAACGGTTTGGAGATGGTTGCTAAGAAGTACATCCCTCAAATCTCAGAAGTTAGAGAACTGGTACTGCAAGAAGCGGGGCGACTGCTGGAGTTAAAACAACCTGTGGATGCGGCAGTAAACAAAATAGCTAAATTCGCTAAGGGGAATAAGGCCAAGGTAGACATACTCAACAGGATCATGCCGTATAGCTCTCTAATCGGCGTAGACCTATCTAAACCAAGAAGCACGTACAAAGACGATGCTGAATCGCTAGCCGAATACGACGCCATGCAAGGCGACTGGAAGACTTTGGGCGAAGAAGGGCGAGCGATATACAAGCAAATTCGCAATGTCTACGCATATTTGTTCGACCAAGTTGGTGTTGCAGTAAAAGCTCGTTTAGACGCTACTGAACTAGATCCCAACGTCAGAAAAAACCTCTACGATGAACTAATAAATAAGATATATAGAAAAGCGACTCTTGACCCGTTCTTTCCCTTACTGCGAGAAGGCGAGTTCCGATTAGAGTATACGGCTACTGACCCAAAAACTGGGCAAGTAGAATACTACACGGAGAGTTTTGAAACCCCTCGCGCTAGACGTGCCGCGATGGAAGAGCTAGAAAGCATGGCGAAAAAGATTAACCTCAAGGGGCTAAATGCGTTTGAAGGACTAAATAACGCAAACTACCGAGACGCGCCCGCTGGGTCTTTTGTAAATAACGTGTTAGGTGTACTAGACAGACGTGGCGTAAAACCCGAGGTAAAAGACGAAATTGTAAAGTTATTTTTAGACACGTTACCAGAAAAGTCGTTTGCTCAGTCGTTCAGACCACGCGAAGGTATCCGTGGCTTTATAGGCGACCCACGACTATTACGCGACGAGAAGTACCCAAATCACGATATGGTTAGGTCTTTGCGCGTTAGATCTGGGTCGATAATAAGGCAGCTTGTGCGAATGGAATATGGGTCAAAATTTCAACAACTACAGGCGAAAGTAGACGATAACTACGACGCAGTGAGGAAGGACGGGCGCGTAGACGAGAAGACTAAGAGGCTTACTAAACAATACACGCAAGAGTTAAACGAGCGGATTAAGTTCGCTAAGAATCCCGACGTAGAGGACTGGGCTAAGAACTTGACAACATTTGGTTTTACTATGACGTTAGGTCTTAACGTGTCCTCCGCTGTAGTTAACTTTTCTCAACTACCTATGGTAATCGCACCACATCTAGCGGGTACACGAGGTGAAGACGGCGAGTTATTTGGGTATGCACGAACAACCAAAGCGATGGGGGAAGCGATACGCCTCTTCAGAAATGCAGGTATAACCGAAGAAAACCTAAAGTACCTACCGTTTATCAAGAAACGTAAACAGATCGTGGATATGATCGGCGCGGAAGGTACGGAAAAGGCCGAAATAGGAACAGCTCCATCACTAGATAACTATGACTTTGACTCTAAGGACATGCCCGCAGAACTAAAAGAGTTCAAGGTGTTGGTAGAAGTAGCCACAGAACAGGGGCAGCTAAACCGTTCTATCGTCTACGACCTACTAGAACTAGATGAGATTGATACTGTCCGAGGCAAGATCGGTGCCTTCTCTGGATTCCTGTTTCACCACGGCGAACGTATGACCCGCCAAGTCGCTCTAGCGGCTTCCTACCGGCTGATGCTGGACTCCATGAAAAGGGCTGGCAGGAAAATTGATAACGCTGCTATGCGAGAAGCCGCTGAATTTGCTGTCTACGAAGTTGAGCTTACTAATGGCGGTACCGCCGCTGCCTCTGCACCGAGAATAGGTCAGAAGGGTATCGGTAAAGTTGCCTTTCTGTACAAGCGGTACGGCGTACAAATGGTAGAACTTCTAACTAAGTTGGTAATGGAGACGTTTACTGGAAACGACAGAAAAGCCGCGCTCCACCAGCTTGCGGGTACATTCGGCGGGGCTGCGCTGGTTGCAGGTGCACAAGGGTTGCCTTTATACGGTGCCGTAGCAACTGTATATAACTTGTTAAAAGGCGACGAAGACGAAGACTGGGACACGATAACACGTAAAACTTTAGGTGAAGGGTGGTATGGCGGCTTAGGTAATTACATTCTTGGTTTTGATGTGGCTGGGCGTATGGGCCTTTCCGACCTGATATTCCGAGATAGGCTAATTGAAAAAGACCAATCCTTGTTCTTTGATGCGATTGAAATACTGGGTGGCCCTGTTGTGGGTGTAGGTATGCAAATGGAGCGGGGCTTTGATAAGATGTTCCAACAGGGAGAGTTTTTTAGGGGTGTGGAAGCCATGTCCCCCGCTGCCATACGCAATGGGTTAAAGTCATTCCGGTTCTACGAAGAAGGTGCGCTGACTCAACGTGGCGATGTTATTGTAAAAGACCTAAACCCTCATTTGCTGGTTGGGCAGTTCCTTGGGTTTGCCCCCGCCGAATACACCAGACAGTTAGCAGAGAATGCCCAGCTCAAGAAAATATCTAGCGCGGCAGCGCAACAGCGTACTAAGTTGTTACGTAGGTACTACGTAGCTAATCGTTTTGGTAGCTACGGTGAAGCACGTAAGATCCGTGTAGAGATGCGCGAGTTTGATCGTAAGTTCCCAAGCCTTCGTATAACACCCGAGACAATCAAGAAATCTATGGCGCAACACATGCGAACTACTAAAAAGATGCACTATGGCGTAACGCTAAACTCAAGAATGTTCAATGACCTTAAACAGAGCGCCTCTGAGTACGACGATACTCTAACTGTATGGCAAGATCTGGGGATGTAAAAAACCCCCTTACCGCAAGAAGGGGTGGTTACGGTAAGGGGGTAGGAAGGCGATAAGACCTTTCAGCAGGAGACCGGACGACCTTATCAGGGCGGATCGTATCACACCAATCTCCAGACGCGAACCCCTAAAAAACGACCTTCTAGGACGCCCTTGGCTCGTATATCCCACTCCATCTCGTCCACGCAGATGCGTTTAATCTGCTGTAGTGCCTTGTCCGTGTCGATGCACGGCACAAATATCGAACTCCCTACCACCATAGCACCCCAGTCCACCACGATACGTACCCCGTCAGGGTTCAAGTCGTGCGTCTTGAGGGTCATCATCTAAACTTTCTCCATCCTCGTTAGTTGCATTAAACACCTTGCAGTCAACTATCAGCACTCTATATGCAGGCATGGCCGACCCTATGTGCGTGCCTTTACCTAACCGCATAGATCCACGCTTACCACCTAACTTGTTAATCAGGTCGCTCGTGAATGCGCCGTAGTTAATCTGATGTGTGGCGCACCAAGCCTTCAAGAACCTCGGGACTAAGTACGCCTTCTTCGTGTCCGTCTCGAACCGCGCTACTAGCCTACCCTTCGGTAGTGCATCGGGTATGACGATGCTGTCCAACCCATTACCGGAACCACTACGCAGATCGTCCGTGCTCTTGATTACCAGTATGTTGTTATAGTTTTCAGTCAGGTAGTCGTTAAGTGTTTGTTCTACTGATGACCCCATATCGTTAACCGATTGCAGGTTTAGTTTAAGTAGGTTAACAGTCCACTTAAATAAGCCCTTCATGTCGTAGTCGATTAGCTCCAGCTTGTTAGCGATGTACGCCCCAGCTAGTGTGGTAGCAGCTCCGGCAGACCAGAAACGGTTTTCTGATGTAAGCCCTGCCGCCTCGTCAATCTTACGCTGAAACCCAAGTACGAGCTTCTTAACGTCTTCTAGGTTCTGCATGACCCACTGGATATAAATAACCCCAGCGTGCCCATAGTTTTCTTCGATAGACCTATCGAACGCATCCGTACCTTTCTTCTCCTCCGTGCTGGAGAATACCCGCTGCGCCCTCCATTCCATTATCCTCTGCGCCTCTGCTTTCGGCGCTTGCTTTTCCGCTGCAATACGTTCAATGACACTGGCGTTGCCTGTAGTTACACATGAGAGGTGCCACGGCTCGCCACGAGCACGTTCAAGGTTAGCCCCACCAGCCATACGCCCACGCTGTTCCCCAGAGGATATTTGATACGCTAAGTCACTTAGCTGCTCACTTTTCTCATTGGTCAATTCGTCTATGTAAAACGGTAGGTTGTGCAGCACCTCCGAACGATTAAACTTTATCGCGTCGGTATCCTTTGCGGTTATCATCATGCCTTTCTCAGCACCCCACACCGAACCCGCTACCCGTATAGCTGCTGTTTTGCCGCACCCACTAAGTGGGCTGTGTATGTGTAACGCACAAGCCTTCTGAGGCAAGAAGGCCATTAACGGAGAGCCAAACGCTGTGCTTACAACGTACTGGTGCATCACAAGTTCGGGCCGCGTGTTGTAGAAATTAGCCATCTTTTTCCACGCCTCCAGCGTACCTTTCGGTTTGAGGTATGGGATTAGTGCGGCTGTCGGTGTGGACGGTGGGTTGTGGTCAATACGGTCTGCGCGTATTTCTTTGTTTCCTACAACAAAAGCGTCCATGTTCTCGTCTACCCAACCGAACTGGCGACGTGCCGTGGCTGCTGTAGAGGTTGCTTGTAATTCGTTTACCCAAGTAATCATATATTGCATCAAATCGTTTAGTTGAGGGATGGCAACACCTTGCATCGCCATGTTTTTTCTAAATTCTTCTCGTGAAGTGACCGCCGTAAGAGGCATCGTAAACTCACGTACACCGTCTTGTGGCAGGTGTATCCTACAAACTACAGACTCCCCGTCCTCTATATCTAACAAACGCTGCGTAATGTAAATGTCGTTATGGTAGATGACGTGCTCATCAACTTCCCCGTCTTGGCTTATGTTCCTGACATAGACACCGCCGTTCTGACCACGGAAGTATGGGCGCGGGTAGACTGGTATAACGTGTTGTGTAGAAAGATCTTGGTTTTCCAACTTTTCAAGTAGCGTACCTTCAACTGTTTGTAGTTGCTGATCTTGAAGATCATTTACATACGTACCGTCTTCATTGGCTTCTGCTTCAGCCACCTTGCGCCCTAGCACAATCGGTGAACTGATCTTGCCCCAGTGAGGGCATTCCGTGCAGATACCGCCTTCATTCTCGTCAAATGTTGTGCAGCGGTACGGCCCCTTAATTAGATCCAGCTTCTTTAGCGTTAGCTCTGGCGTGTATTCGGGGTGTTGGTTTGAGATCTTGTGCGCGGCTTTCTCACCGTCTTCGCAGAACTTAGCGATGGACAGACCTGCCCTCCACATAGGTTCACTCGTTTCGGCTTGGCCTTTTATTATGCGGCGTAGTTGCTCACACCCGTTACCGTTCTGTGCCTTGAGCAGTATGGTTCTGAACTCGTGCTTATAGTTCTGAATGATCGCATCGCGTAAGCTCGCTGGCCCCTCCGCAGGTACGTACTTCTTGGGAACTGGTATCGTGTCCATCCCCAGCTTACTGGCGAAGAAGTCAAAGTTAACCGTATCAGGAGTCTTACCTATGACTTCTACTGGCGCAGGGGTATCAGGTTTGTGGTTATGCGTACCCACTATGCGAAGAACCCGCGCTATATCAGCAGGTACTGCGGGGTCTATCTCAAGCCCGAACTCTTTGCACTTAGCCTTGAACTGGTCAGCCACTACCTTCCACTGCTCTACAGCAACGGGTTCAGATAGCACCCAGTAAACGTGTATGCCACGACCAGAATTAACGATAAGAGGTTTTGGTAGTTCTAGGGCTACGATAAATTCTTGTAGCCTACGTAGCGCCTCCCCCTGTGTAGCGAACCCCTCGTTCTTAGCTACTTTGTCTTCGCCAACGTCTAAGTCTAAGAAGAATGACTTAATCTGTTTAGCGTCATCACCTTTGCGGGTACCTTCTTCTTTGAAGTTACTCATCGCAAAGTACATGTCCCACCCTTCACTGTCGTGATATTCGGCGGCTTCTGCTAATTCATCTGTTGAGTGAAAGTATGTCTGCCGTACCCCGTTCGACGCTAGGCCGTATTGTAGAGCGACGTACACACCTTCTGTGGGTAGTACCCACCGTAAAAATTCTCTTGTATTCATGGTTGCACCCAATGCCGAGAGACACTATGGCAGGGATGTCGGCGCATCCTTTTCGGCAAAACCTAGCCATAGTGGAGTGATTGTTAGTGGTTAGTCATCCCAACCGTCAACAATGGCACTCAGATCGTCGTCATCTTCCTTGGGTGCGGGGGCAGATTTCTTTACGACCTTCTTGGGTTCCTCCACTTCGGAGGTATCTGGCTCATCGCCAAATATATCGTCAGAGTCATCGTCGTCTAACGCGACATCGGTGCTCTTGACACTGCTAGTAGTATCACTAAACGGGTTATCAGGTTGTGCTACGAAGCCGCCTTCCACAACACCGAAGGGCGAACGTGACACCATCGGCACGTATTCGATCACCTGTACACCGCTCAGACGTAGGCTAACGCCGTTGTCACGCATAGAGTACGGTACGAAAGTGAAGGCAAGGTTCACGGTGCTACCGCTGGTCAACTGAAAGTCCGCTGGCAGTTTGTTGTTCTGCGCGTCCACTTGTAGTGGTGGCGTGGTCTTGTCGGTGCCGTAAGCACCTTTCAACTTGCACTTGCCGATGTAGTTACCGTCATCGTCCTTCTTGAACGGTAGGGCAAACTTATCAGGCCAGCTCTTTTCTTTCTTAGCTTTGTAGCCCACTGCCATTGCCTTGTACAAGGCTTTGGCTTCGCTTTCAGACATCACGAAAGACATAGAGTATTCCGCGCCGTCGTCCAGCGGGTCACACTTAACAGACCCACCCTTACCACCGTTCGCTTTGTTATCGAACTTGTAGGTAGCGTCGAGTCTTGGGTAAAGGGCTTTCACACCCTCGATTGTGTAGTACATATTTGCTTCAGCCATTGTTGGTCTCCTTAACTTAGGCTATTTATTGTGAACCCTTCAGTCGCAGCGAAGGGCGAACCCTCGCGGTTGTGGGGCACGATGTCGAAAGCAATCGCTGCTAACGTGTCATCGTCATCCACCATCAATCTAACTTTCTGTAGTTCCTCTTCTTCCAACGGTCTTTGTGGGTAAAAGAACAGCTTTGGTACAGGGCTACCCGCATCGAAACTTATCTTTGTCACCACTGCTGCACTGGGCGTTCCATGCCCACTCAAAAATTTGGCGTAAGCCTGTAGAGGCATAGAGCTTCTACCTTGGGCCTTACCAAATATGGATGAGGCAGGTACCTGTAGTTGGTACACAGTGTCTAGTGCTTGCTCTTCAACAATCGCTAGTCTCTGACTAAACCTACAAGCCCTACCCCCTCCAGTGCCAGAACCTCGGACGTTATTGGTGCAATCAATACACCGCGTACTCTGTCTCTGGTCTGGCGGCACTTCAGGTGCGGGTCTCTGGGTATCGTTCGACCAGCATGTCGGCAGACGTTTGGCGCTAGGGTCGTAGGCATCTTTGTAATACGAGCGAGCTACTGTCGCTGCGTTTACGATAACTACGTCTATCGCCGTACTGTCCGCTTGCTGGTCTAACCCAGTAAACCTATTACCCTGTATGCTGATTCGGCGCACTATACGTCCGCATCAGGATCAAACGCTGTGGGGTCAAAGTCATCCACAACAGCTTCTTCCGTTGCTTCTTCCTTAGATGCACCACCCTTTAACAGAGCTTCTGCGATACTCGCCAAGGCGAATCGCTGCGTTTTACCTACCTTGATGTACGTATTCTCTGGAATTACGCCATCCCTCACCCATTTACGGGTCGTGGATAATGACACACCAAAGTGCTTTGCGACATCTTCAATCGGAACTAATTGCTCCATCACGCTTTCCTTATTGTGAGTGCAAACTCTGCGTCTACGTTCAAGCCCTTTGGCAGAAGGTCTGGGTTCTCTTCCAAGAACTCCCGTACGTTCTTCTGATTCAGGCGCTTATCTAAGAACTCAGGTACACCATGCTCAAGAATGAACTCGTGCATGTGCTCCCAATCGCTAGTCCAATACTTCTGCTTAACCGTACGGTAAAACGTACCAGCATCGGTCTTGACGCTTTTGATGTCGTTCTCTTTCAAGTAACTCAGTAGCGCACTCTTTATTTTATTTTGCTGATTGACTAGCTTGTCATCAGCCTCCTTAAATTCCGCAGATAGGCGTTCCCGTTCAGCCTTAATCTTGAGGTAAACCCCAGTCATCTTGCCTAGTGGCACACCGTCTACGTCTTTTGCATCAGCCATGATCTTCGTCCTTCCATTGCCGAGAAAGGTAATATAGTGGTAGGTAATGGC
>TARA_R110002012_G_scaffold10750_9_pt1 | contig 19271 bp, 15 predicted proteins | sample TARA_R110002012 | Tara Oceans TARA_R110002012 (sample SAMEA4396515) | marine metagenome | biome: Westerlies Biome; feature: [DCM] deep chlorophyll maximum layer (ENVO:01000326); material: water (ENVO:00002006), including particulate matter (ENVO:01000060) such as... | depth 40 m | reverse complement strand
TAAAAATTCACTTCGCCTATTGTACTCGCATAGTTTCTTAATCATGGACGTGTAATTTACTTGTCCTCTCCAATTTAAAACCTCGTCGTCGAAACTACTATCGTTGCTTATATATTCAATTGCTTTTACCAATACCTTGTTTTCTCCTTTTCTTTTTTTGCTAAATACAATATCCCCCAAAAACATTTTAATGACCTTTGTTAATCCATCCTTTCTAGTCATTGTAGCAGACAGTCCTAGAGTATATCGAGTAACAATTTTGAATAATGCTCTACTAAAAACTTCGCTGCTAATGTGATGAACTTCATCGACAATAGTTAATCCAAAGTCCTTAAATAACTTAATATCATAATTCTTCATACTAAGACTTTGTAACATCCCAATTACAATATCCTTTCCTTCTATATCTATAATAGTTCCCTGTATACGACCTACCTTGGCGTCTGGTAGAAACTGTTCGATGCGTTCCACCCATTGCCTCAATAGAAACTCTTTATGTACTACTATTAGTGTCTTTCTCTTTAATTTAGAAATAATACGAAGACCACAGACCGTCTTTCCGGCTCCGGTATGCAGTTCTAATAATCCCCCACCCTTTTCATGTGCTGCTTTGATAAACGTATCTACAATCGGCAATTGATAATCACGTAATTCTCCTTTAAATTCTATGTCGATTGCTTGTCCGGACCCAATTTTAGAAATTTCTGGATCTCCATAATTTTTTTGTCCGTAAAATTTCGGAATATACAATTTTTTATGAGATTCTCGAAATACAGGAAACGAATTTGGTTTTGCCAACGAATTTTTAGGAACAAATGGTTTCATCATTAATTCCTTTTTTATCAAATTCTGTTCTTGCATACTAATAAATTCTTTTTTAATCGTGTAGCCCTTTTGCCCTAGATATGTTGCCAACTCATCTTCAGGTATATTTTTATTTTCGATTTCTTCTACTAAAGCAGACATGTACTGATAATATAATTATGATCTATTTAGATTGTTTTGATAAAACTATTTAGATTATTTTGATAAAACTATTTAGATTATTTTGATAAAACTATTTGTTTAAAAATAAATTTAATGATGTAAATCAAATATATAGTTATTTTATACTATGTTTGACGAAGTATTTGAAATGATGAATAACAATGAAATTTTCAAGAAAAATTTCAATGGAATATATCCTCTGGTAGATCATAACATTTTTAAACTTATGTTTATCGGAATATCCACGGGCCTGGTCGCATCATTTGTAGGAGGGGGTGCTGAAATATTAATAGTACCTTTGTTAGTATATTTAAAAGTTGTTACCGACTATAAAGTTGCTATTGGTACTTCTTTAGCATCTTTGTTGTTGCCTATAGGTATTGTAGCCGTTTTCTTTTTTGCTAAAGAAATATGTAATAACAACAAGGGTAATTGTATAAAATGGAATTATGCTTTAACTCTTTCATTTTTCTTTGTAATTGGAACCCTGGCTTCTTATTTTACAAGCAAAATAGATACTCGATTATTTAAAAGTATGTTTGGCGTGATTACGGTTTTACTAGGAGGATTTATCTTATTTGATAATAATTAAATAAAAAAAATATCACTTTATCTTATATGAAAAATGTACTAAAAATGTTGCCAAGCAGTCCTGCTTATTTAGTATTGTCCTTATTGATGGTTGTATTTATTGTAATGGATATTGCCCCTCCTAGTAATGTATGTATGCTTATCGATACGATTGTTGGTAAAGCCGTTGTTATTATGATTGCCCTTAGTTTGTTTAGTTTGGATATGCTAATGGGTATTGTCGGTATTGTAGCCGCTTATATTCTTATTATGCGATGTAGTAAAAAGGAAGAAATTCGCACTTTCTCTCCCTCTGAAGTAAAGAAATCCAAACAACTCAGCGTTATGAATCAATTCCCACGAACAGTTGAAGAAGAAGTAATTGGTAAAATGCTTCCTCGAACCAACCCTGATTTACAGGCGCCTGACTACAAACCAACTCTACAGAACCTTCATAATGCTACTAAATTGTAAATAAACAAACTGTGTATATAAGATTATGACGATGATTAATTTAATAAAATAATAATTTCCTAAATTTTAGGAGTTTTATTATTAATTTGCCGGAGGCGGAGTAATGGGTGCTTGTTCCCAATTTTTAATTTTATTATTCATTTTTCTAACAAGATATACAATTACGAAAATCCCAACGGCTGCTCCACCTATCATACCGACCCATTTCATAATTTTCTTCTTCTTGTCTTCCTTGTTTTTAGTTTTTTTAGCTGAAGGGAGTTTGGTTTCCAATTGCGCTATAGAAAGAGGATAGCATACACCTTTTGGTTCACTTCGTGTACCGCATTTATGCGAACTACTACATAGTTTTTGTTTAGTTTCCGATATTATGTCAATGCATTTTAAATCGGGCTGATTACAGTCGCTTGTTTTACGACACTTTGAACCTAAATTGATTTTCATTTGTTTTGCCATTACAGTAAATATATAATAAAATAATATAATTTTATGTATATAAATAATGAATATTACTAAAAAAAGATTGGCTACAATAAGGAAAACAAAAAATCAAAGTAAACGGCGTATCAACAATAAAAAAAATAAAAAAATAAAAAAACGCAAAACCGGTAAGGCCAGAAAACGAGCACATAATCTTAAAAGTAAGACATTAAAGCAAAAAAAGAATAAACGAAAAAGGAAAAGGTTGTCAAAATCACTATCAGGAGGGGTTGGCGGGCCAATACCTGTATCAGAGAGGTCCCCCATACCTCCATTTACCTTTGCGGGTTTAAAAAAAGACATTTTTTTCACAAGAACAAAATTGTATAATCCATTTGTAGCAGCAAAAGAAGAAAAAGCAGAAGAAGAAGCAGCCGCAGCAGACGCCTTATTAAGAAAGGAAACTGAAGAAAACGAAGCACAAGAGACAGCAGCAAAATTAGCAGCAGAAAAAGCAGAAGCAGAAGAAGAAGCGACAGCAGCAGCGACAGCAGGAGCAGCAAAAACAGCAGTAAATAATAAAAAAGATGAAGAAGCAGGAGAAATATTAATTGGTAATTTATTTAATAATGACAAATGGAAAGAATTTTTAAATCCACTATTAACAGTTGTTTGTATTAATAAATCAGAAGAAGGAGAAAAGAAAGAGGAAGAAGGAAAAGCACCAGAAGAAGAAGAAGTAGGAAAAGGAGATATTGTTGAACTTATTATTAAAAAAATGAAGACATATTATAAAAAGAATAAAAATTATAAGGCATATGGGAATGCAGTTACATATTATGATATAATGCCCCCCCCTTCGGATTGTAATAATGTTAATTTTAAAGAAGGGTTTGAGACACTTGAAGACTTTAAAAATGGCGAAAAAGCAAAGGAAAAAATTGTATTAATTGATAATATTTATAGTGATATTAGTAAGGAGGACTACAAAGAATTGAAGAACATTATTGAAAGTAAGGATGATGAAACTGAAGTTCAGGCAGGAGGAGGAGGAGGAGAAGGAGAAGAGAAAAAAGCAGAAGAAGAAGCAGAAACAAAAGAAGAAGAAGCAGGAGCAGGAGCACCAGAAAAAGAAGAAGAAGCAGCCGCACCAGCAGAAGAAGCAGTAGAAGCAGGAACAGGAACAGAAGCAGCCGCACCAGCAGAAGAAGGAAAAGCACCAGAAGTAGTAGTAGAAGAAAAAAAAGCAGAAGAAGAAGGAAAACTTAATAAGTGGTTCAACGAATTTAAAGAAGAACTGAAATCAGCAAGAGAAAAACAGATCCCTGTATATGCCCCTTTTCCAAAAATTACACCTATGTTATTAACATTGAATTTTACATCAGACGAAAAATACAAAAATGCGGACGTTCATACAAATTATGAGACGGCCGATATTTCTGCCCCGCATATGGTAGAACACATTACAGAAAATTTACTAAAAGAACATGTTGAAACCGCAAAACAAAAATTAGAAGGAGGAGCAGAAGGAAAAGCAGCAGAAGGAAAAGCAGCAGAAACAGCAGTAGCACCAGCAGAAGCAGTACCAGCAGAAGAAGAATAAAAGAAGTCCAATTAAATAAGAAAAATAGTATAAGTTATTAATTATACTATTTTTGTAATACTATTATTATAATAGCGTTGTTTGAAACTATAACATTTATTTATTAAATATCTGCAAGAATAGGTTTTTATAATACAACATTCTTGTTATTTTATGGTCTATGTAAGAAACAATTTCCTTTGCTTTTTCATCGCCTTCTTTTGTTCCAAATATATATGCCGTCTCTATTGTTTCTCCATACGTTTGTTTTAATGTGTATATTCCCGTAACCAATTGTTTAATAAAATTATTTAATTCTTCATTAAACGTGGCAACTTTTTTAAAAGTAGCACCATCGTTTATTTTATCGTATTTAAATCCATCTGACATAAGAATATTGTTGTAGTATCCTTCTAAATAACGAGTAAACTCGTCTAAATCTTGTTGAATATAATCGCACGTTTTAAAACGGTTTTCACTATACCACCATCTTGTCATTTGTTGAAAATACCCGTTGTTAAAGACATAATAAATATTATCATCGTCTCTGCCAATTTTTTCCCCAAATTTAATATTTAAAATAACATCGAACCGCTTTGTGTATGCTACAAGTAACCGGATTGAATCGTCTAATGCTATATTTGTATTATCTATTGAAATCTTATTCATTTCTTTTAAACATCCCAACGTATTTGTTCTCTTTCTTGTTCCGTTGTATTTTTTATTATAATCATTTAATACTGTATGTATCATATACATTTACATCACATTTTATGTTTAATATTTGTAATTTTATATGTAATGGGTGTTGGTTTCATTTATACTTATAAATATGGTATATATCTTGGTCCAGAATTTTCATATATAGAAACGATGAATACATCTCTATAACCCTCTACATAAACCTTATCTCCGTTAAATAACTCATCGCATCCATATTCGCTAGTACTATTTTTATTTTTATGGTATATCGGTAATTTTACATTTGACTTATCGCTTATAGTGTAATATTGAAACTTACTACGGTTGCTTATTAACACACGACCCATCAACGGTAAAATAGTTTCCTTTCCATTTTCCCGCGTTAATACACCCATTTGACCGTATTGGCTATCGGTAGATTGAGTTGGTATATTTATTGGGATTCCACGTGGGTCACTGCTATTTTTTGGATGATACATACCATTTTTTAAAGGAGGAGCGTGTGGATTTAAAAATACACTACTAGGATTGTTAAACATGCCAAAAAATCCGGGACGATTTGTTTGAATTTGATGTTTGTGATTATTGGATTGTAAAGGATTTGAAATAACATTCATATTGAATTTTATTTTTCTTAAAACTATACTAAATACCAATGATGTTAGTACAATTATGAGTATTAAAAATATCATAGTCGTATTCTCAATACATAATACCCCTGGAGGACAATATTTTTTCATTATATACATTCGTTATAAATAAAATCATTTTTTGATATTGATTTTATTTATTATACTTTAAATGGGAGAGATATTCATAACTCGCAATTTACTTTTTATCTGTTTTTACAACGTTCAACTTACCCAACATTTTTTGCATTGCGTCCATGTCTGGCAATTCCATATTGTCTAGTGTTTCCTTAGCACTTTTCATAACTGGCGTCATGGTTTTCAAGGATTCCATCAAACTTTGCTGTTGACTTACAAGACGTTTCGTTTCATCGGTAAGACCCTTCATACCGCCTTCTCCCAACATACCCTGAAGATTATCGTATGCTAATTCCAACGTAGAAGCATAATCTATGCGATCACCTGGTTTATCCGGTTTACCATCCACCGATGCTGGTGTACTTTTTGGAACACTTCGTTGACCGAATTTTTCAGTACATTTATTGTTGGTGTAACATTCACCTTCGGCACAATCAGAAGGAGACGCCTTAACGCATTCATCGTCTACATTAAGAAAATAAGCATGTTTGGACGATTTTTCCTTTTTCCCTTTTTGTCCTTCCATACCCTCCTTTTCCTTTTCTTCTTCTTCTTTTTCTTCAAACCCTTCGTGTAAAACATTCGATGCTCCAACCGCAATAGTTACCAATATGGCTATACCCAAATTAACAATCATATTTTTGCTAAAGTAAGTAGAAAGTAGGGCAACAATAGCAAATATTGCAACCATATTGTTTTTTCCTTCATTTAATAATTGAACGACGTAAACTAAAGCAATTACTGCCACAACATACAACATTAGTTTGTTTTGGAGCATTTTGTTTAGTTTCATCTTTTTCAATACTTTATTAACGCGAGTTGCTAGTTTCATTTTATATATTTTGTATATAAAATAAAAATTATACAATTAATGGTTTAATTTAATTTATTAAATATAAATCCATGGATTGATTTACATTTTCAACATAGATTGCATGTCGGAAATTGCCTTTTTGGCGACGTTGGTTGCCTTTTTGGCATTAGTCATTGCTTCATCGGCTACAGCAACGCATTCACCGTCTACCATTTCTTCTCCTTCAGCACATTCTTGTACCTTTTCCTGTGCGCGTTCCAACGCTTCTTCGGCTTTTTCTACATCCTTTTCTGGAGATTGCATGGCGTTTTCAAGACCTTCCTTAACACGTCCACAACTAAAGATAAAGTTGGATACAAAGATACCGCCCAATAACCCGACAGTAACATTATTCACTTGCATGTTTACAATGTAAGCGGTCAACGAAAAAAGTGCTAAACATTCCCATGCCTTCATACTTACGTAACCTAGGACATTAAGAACAGAGAATGCTAGAACAATATAGTAAAGAACTTGGTTTTTGAAAATTGCAGGGATTTTCATTATACAATACATTCCTAAAATAATTTTTCTAAATTACTTGTTTTTTCTAGTTCGCTTCTTCTTTTTTCTTTTTTTATATCGGGTTTTATGTTTCTTTTTTTTATGCCTTTTTTTATTTCTTGTTGTATTTCTTTTTTTACGCTTCTTTTTTCTTGTTTTGTTTCCTCCTCGTGGCCCATAAGTCGGCTTCATGTTTGATCGTTGCCTATCTCCATCCCGATAGTATTTTGTAAAGTCTTCCCGACTATTGCTACTATTCCATCCCGGTGTCCTTCTACCTTTGGCCTTCTCACGCTTTAGTCTTTGGGCCTCATTACGCTTTAAATCCTCCACCTTAATTATCGATATACCTGGTTGTGGTTTTGCATATCCTGATGTAACTCTTGGTGGACTATGTAACGGTGGACCTCCTTTTATAGTCTTTCGTGTCATTTTAGGTGGTTGTGTCACTCTAGACTGTCGTCTCCTTCTATGCTGTTTTATCCCTTTAGGTTGTGGTGCCCTTCTAGACATTCGTGAACTTCTATTTAATGCCTTTTCTGTTGGAAATAATCTTCCACGCACAATATCATGAAATTCGCCAAAACCTTTCCTCCAACCTGTTTTAAATAATGTACCCAATCGATATTTCGTGTCAATAAGTAATATCTTATCAAAAAATTCTTTTGCCTTTGTTCCTTTTTTTCCTTTTTTTTCTACATATGCGTCATACTCTTTCTTCTCTACATTTTTTAAATAGTCAAATACAATCTCTATCTGCTTTATAAATTCTTCAATCTCCGTGTTTATCATCTTCTTACTTGTTTTATATGAAATTATTGGATAAGTACCAGTATCAGTATAACTATACGATTTAAGTTCATTATTATTATTAAAAAAACCCTGTATAAAATGTGAATCACTCATTGCCTTGAGTGTATTCTTAACATATTCACTTATTTCGTCATTATCAATATTACTAAATAATGATCCACCACCGCTTCCTAACGCAATGTACTGTTGTTTATCATTTCTATTTACTTTCTTTCCTTGATTTGGGTGGTATAACGTATTATAGTATATTTTACTAATTATAGTGTAAATAAGGATAATATTGTCAATTATCATTTCAGAATCTTTTCTAGTCTTCGCGAATTCAATTAAATACTTAATCGCTTTATCTATGGGTTCATCCTCTTGTTCCGGCGGACATTCTATTTTTTCTGCATATTTCTCAATACTATCTCTTAAATTTTTATAAGATTTTGTCAATTCATTATTTTGTACGGTTTGTTTTAAGAGGACTATTAATTCATTTAATGGTCCGGTGTCTATATCGTCTGTATTAGAGGGAATATTTTTCAAGTCCCTTATTTGTTGTGTTAATTTGACCGATATATTGGAACTTTCTCCGGTGGTACTCCAAATTGTTCCTATTGTATTCGCTAATTGTCTTATCCTTTCTTCATGACATCCCTTTAATTTTTTTATAAAATCTTTTATTGATGATCCGGACATTATAATATATAAATTGTAGATTAAATATTATATTAAATTATTTACGCTTAGTATGCTTTTTTTTGGATTTTTTTGTTTTCTTCTTGTTTTTTTTACTGGATTTACGCTTCATTCCTCCCTTTTTAACACTTTTCCGTCGCCCCTTTTTATGTTTTTTTGGGCGTAGTTTCTTTTTGGATTTTTTAGATTTTGAACGAGATTTTAATAATCCAAAACGATTTAATTTTAACATACGTTTTGAATTACTCTTCTTACTCTTGCTTTTGTATTGGTAACCGCCTTCATGGCCCACACCTGATTTTAGGCCCTTAATTTGTGTGGCTTGCGTGTTATTATAGTTTGTCAAATTTTTAACATTGACTCTTAATATATCTACTTGATTGTTTATATCGGCTAATCCTTTTAATTTTTCTTTAAGTTCAGTATTAGAATTATTAAGATCTTGTCTTTCCACCATTAATTCATTTAATTTCTCATCATTTTTGACAGCAGCCGCCCTCACCTCCTCAATCTTGGACGTCTTTAATATATCGATTTCTTCGAAAATCGCAACATAATTGTTTTCATTGACATCCATAGTATCTTTAATGGCTTTGTTTAATCTATTTAATTCGTTAGTTATTTCATCTGTGGTTATTGTATTACTCATATATAAATATCATTACATAATTAATTTTAAAATTAGAAATTTTAATTCGTTGCTCCCAAAGATTGTAACGCTTCTTTTAACTTTTCTAAATTTCCCGCATAGGATGGCATATTTTCTATATTTTCTCTTAATCTTTTAACTGCTTCGTTAATTTTAACTAAATCCTCTTTGGATGTTTCTACGTTTTGATTGTTCCCTACAGGGGGTGGGGAAATATAATTTATTCCGTTTATTTTTTCGATGATGGAGTTTGAATTTACAGTAATTGACGTGTTTCCCTCACCCCCTCCCTGCTGATTGGTGGGTGGTTGATAAGTACGAGGTATATTATTAAATGTGTCAGGGTTGCTTAGTAAAAACTTTATAACCTGTCCCGGTTCTATATTCTTAATATTGTTCCAATTATTTCCTTGTTGATCGTAAGCAGTATACACAAAAGCGGCATATATTTTATCATAAAAATGGCTACGTAGTTCAGAATCATCATCCGCATTTTTTTCTTTATTGACCGTTAATTCTTTTATAAGCGAACCTTTTAGGCTGACGACGCTAACTTGTTGTTTCTTGTTATAGTTAATTTTAAAGGATGGTGTTCTTTTTTCTGTACTAAATACGTCTTGTGTAAGATAATTATAAGACGGTTCTTTTTTTAATTTATTTACCAACATAGTGTTAAATTGAAGTAACGGGCGTTTATCATTACTTTTTATTTTTTTTAACATTTCCTTTAATATTTTATACAATGAATTTGTATCTTCGTTAAAAATATTTTTCACCTTGTCATTTTCCCACGGATATGTTTGAGTTTTTTTGGGGGGTCTATTACGTCCGTTTGTTTCAACAACAACAAAATATTTACCACGCTCTTTTGTACTAACCTCTTTCCAAATATTGTCGAGTATTTGTGGGTTTAAATATGGTTTCATAATCGGTAAAACGGTGTCTATTGCTTTTAACATATTATCGATATCTTGCTCCTTCATAGTTTTATAGTCTTTGGGTATATCTGATGTTTTATAAGTTTCATCTATTTTATATAAACATTTATAGAGTTTCGCAGACATTAATGAGTAATTATCATTAGCATTATTGTACGTCTTAGTCTTAGTCTTAGTATTATTACATATGCTAATCAACTCATTTAATAAATTTAGATTTCCCTCATTTATCGTTCCGTTACCGATTGCTTCATATTCAATTAAAGATATAATTTTATCTCGTTTCTCTCTTTTACTTAAGATTATCTTTTCAGACACTCTATTTACTTCTTCTGTTGTTTGAATTGTTCCGATAAATGTTGCGTTGTTATTTTTTTTTACAATAGAAATTATATCAACAATTTTATCTTTTAATTCTTTTAAAGCATCTTCGTCCGTGAGAACCTCATCCACAGTCACTAGGGTTTTTAATTTATCTTTTATTCCGGACAACCTATCAACTGCCTTTTCTTGATATATAGGATGCTTAAGCATTTTAATAATTAAATTAAAATATTCACACCAAATACTTTTTAACAATCCCTTTTTCTTTTCTCCCTCATTGCGTGTATCATTTTCATAAAAAATAAATTCGTTATACTTATTTTCTAATATACCAACATTTATAAATGGTGGCAAAGGAGGATTATTTACATAAATTTTATCACCAGCAGGTGTTTGTGCTTCTATACCATCATTATTCATAATATATGTTTCATTTAATACGGTCAAATAATTAAATTTAAAATCCTTTAAAAATTTTAATTTTTCTTCTGAAGACACGTTACCCTTATCGGATAGAGTACACATTGCTGTTATAATAGACCCAAACTCTCCTTCTAATGGTTTATCTATATCATACCAACCCATAAGGGGATTTGTTGATTTCGAATAACTGGAATAATCATCGTATATATCAGCAAATAAACAAGGATAATCGTTGTCTGTAGATGTTTCTTTAAATTTTTCTTTAAATTTTTCTTTAATTGCATACTTGGAAATTCTTTTTACATCTTTTGTTAATTGTGCAAGAGTAGTGTTAATGATTTTACCTTCAATCGATCTTATTTCACACGCCTTTTTAAATCCAGAACTAAAACTTGTAGCACAATCAGGCGATTGTAAATCACTAAAAACGTCTCTTACAGAGTTGATAAACTTTTTCGCAGGGAGTCTTAAAAATTGGAACAACTGTCCTGTTAACGAATTTTTATTTTTGGTTATATCAATATTTTTGTATTTGACCGTTTTATTTGTGATGGGGTTATATCTTGTGTACTTCTCATTCGAACCCATTCTAGCATTACGATTTTGTTTAATATTACGTAAGTTATGTTCTAAGTCGTCTGCCCCCAAAGTTTTTTTGATTTTTTTTTCAACTTCATCTATACCAAATATTTTATTATTTTGATCTTTTTTAAGAGGTTCATTTGATAACACCAAATTTAAATACTCTATTATCATGTCTTTAAAATCAGAATATTTGGCGTTTTTTCTCTGTATTATGTTTCCATTATTAATCCCAAACAAACTATCTTCTATATCGTTACCATTATTATCTTTCAACCGGGACATTAATATTTTCTCATATTCAGGGGGTATAAAGTCTTCAAAATCCTTCCAGTCCTCCGACTCTAAATAGGTTCCGCTTTTTACCTGTTTCATTAAATGATAGAAAAGAATAGACAGTAGATATCTGGAATATTTTTCTTTAATCGTATTAATATCACCAGCATCATTAGGTACACCATCCGGCCAACAAATTGGTTCCTCATTAGTTTCCCCTATATGAATATCCTTATGAACGTATTTGACTTTATTACCATCTCGCTTCCCATTAAGATTCGACCAGTTTTCAGTTACGCCTTTATATATATTTGAATAATTAACATTTGTTTTTGTTTTTGCCTTCATTCTAGTAATATCTGTACTTCCTAAATTACAATCAAAATCATTTTCAACACCTGCTAAATCACATACAAATATTTGTCCGGAGTTATCTTTTAGTTTTCCATACAATTTCATAGAAACGACTACATGACTTCTAGAACTCTCTTTATTGTTCGATGTTGGTGCTATTTCTCTACATTTAAAAGCATTTAAAATATAATGTTTTAATCCAATCTTGTCAAAACAATTTTCATCTTGGTCGCCCGCCGGTCCATGATTATAAAACCAACCCGCGCCGGTATCTCCTCCAGGACAATTTGTTGGATATCTTCCTTCTTCAAATTTTACGGTGTTATTTGACGTACCCATCGTCGGTTTTCTTTTCTTATTATTTTCGTCAAAATGTTTATTTAATACCTCGTCTAGAGTAATATATCTCATAGTGGGGTTCGTCGTTTCAATAGTGGATGAATCTATAGTCACTCTATTTTTTTCCATACATTCTACTACTTTAGCACCACCGACATTTTGCGTTTGTGGTACTTCAATTGCTATACAAGAATCATCTGCTCTACGGGCGGCATTACTACTGTAAATTTCTATAATCGATATTTCAACCTTTTCCGGTTTCATCTTTTTTAATAATTCCAACAAAATACCATCTTCGGTACTATCTTTCTTTTGAAAAGAAATCAACGCACTCGTTTTACCAGAACCGGATTGACCGTAGCCTATAAAACATAATGGTTGTGGAAGAGAAGAGTTGCGGGATGTAATCGATAAGGAATTTGATAAATTAGAAGCAATTCCTTTATTGTTTATTTTTGGACCAAATACTTTATCAAATCCATAGAAAGAATATGTATGAGTCATATTGTCTGGTATAGTTTGAAAATTTTCATCAACTATTTCTAAAGGAGTATCATTGTATAATAGTTTCAAAGGTGTACTAATTGTTTCACTACCTTTGGCGGTTATTTTAAAACGTTTATGTGGTTTTGTGTTGGTGGAATTGGCCCAATCATCTCTTCTTTTTAAAATAGTTAACACGGATTTATTTTGTTGAACGATTCGATTGTATGTTAATGTTATCGCATCTACTTCTCTTTTGTTTGCATCCAATTTTGTTTTTAACGCCCCCAATGCCTTTATACTTCCGTTTATTTTTGCTGATATATCCCTTATAACATCACATGTGTTGTTATTTATAAACCCTTTATTTAAAACTATACTCTTATTAGACAATCGTTGTTGATAAATAGGCTCAGTGAAGTTTACACTTGTGTGAATATCAAAATGAAAAATCCATAATAAAGAATATACCATTATTGTTTTAACGTTTCCAGATTGATTATATTTACTATCTCTTTCGATTATTGTGTTAAATACGGACAATATTTGTGTTTTATTTGACATATTGTTAAAAGCGTATATAAGTTTATTATATTGATTATCATTTAATTCTATAAATAATGCCGATTTCAATTCTTGCAAAATCCTAGTATGTATATCACTATTAGTTTTAAATAATCCTATCTTATTAAAATGTACACACCCTATCAAGGGTAGCATATAACTATTTATTATATCTTTCGCTTCTTCGTATAGTTTAAAAAATTCTTCACTAATTTTAGTTGGAAAACCTTTATCAGTACTACAGGCCCCCCATTCGATATCCGCAAGAGGTATGTATTTATTATCTTTTGCTTTTTCTAAAGCCTCTTTTTGTGTATCTATTACCCCTTTCATTGCTTTTATGTCACTTTCCAACTGTTTCATATGATCTAATTGTTCGTTACTTAAATTTTCTTCAGTAACTTGCTCCAATTCTTGTTTAACGCTTCTGTGTTTCTCCATCAAATTTGTAAGTTGTTCGACTGTACCGGTACTATCTTTTTCCATTTTATTCCGCAATTGTTCTATTTCTGTAATTCTTTCATTTTGTGCCTGAATCTCTGCATTTCGCTCTTCAATTTCTTTTTTAAGTGTTTCATTAAGGCCATCAGTAGTTTTGGATGAATTCTCTATCGTTTCCAATTTTTTCTGTAAGTCTTCTTTTTCTTTTTTTGCTATATCGAGAGCATTGTCGTGGGTGGCCTTAGACGTTTCCTCGTTTTGTTTCATGGTTTCAATTGTTTTTTGTAGTTCAACAAGCTTAGCATTATTTGCGGTAACACTATTTGGATTTGCGATTTCACTTGCTGTTCCAAATGCCTGATTATTTGTTTGTGTACCGGCGTTATTGTTTTCTATGTTATTGTTTTGAAAACCAGGCGATTGGTTTTCTATGTTATTTTTAAGATTGGTTACTGCTTTGTCTATTTTAACTAAATCTTCATTGTATCTGGTATTAGAATCATTATCATTATTCTTCATTTGTTGTAATGCCCCTAATATTTTAAACAAATCCAATAAATTACAATATCCGTTCTTTTTAACGTTATCACTACAGAGTATTTTTTTATACGATTCGATAGCACTATCTGGTTTTGTGGTTAATATCTCAATCCATTTTTTTTTATTGGATGGGTCGCTAATGTCGCTTAAATACGTGTCATCGGCTGACAGGTTTTTCAATTTTGTTAGGTCCATATGTATTGCTGTTATATATTAAAGGTAAAATAATACTCAACATTTAAACCAACCGGTTGGTATCGTTTTTCTAAATATTTTATAGATGGGAGAGATATCTATTATTTTCAAACAATACTCCATCCAAAATAAATTTCACCAAAAAAATAAAATTTATGGAACATATTTAAATATATACCATTATTATTTAGGATGTCGCAATCTCAAAAAGAAGTTTTACTCACAGAAAACCCCAACCGATTTGTAATGTTTCCATTATCAGACCAGGATATTTGGAAAATGTATAAAAAAATGATGGATTGCTTTTGGCGAGCCGAAGAGATTGATTTCTCAAAAGATTTAAATGACTGGAATTCGTTAAAAGAAACGGAACGGCATTTTATTAAGATGGTACTAGCATTCTTTGCCGCCAGTGATGGTATTGTACTGGAAAATTTAGGTCAGAGATTTTTAAGTGAAGTCCAATTGCCTGAAGCCCGTGCTACGTACGGATTCCAGCTTATGATGGAAAACGTGCATAGTGAGACGTATAGTTTGTTAATTGATACTTACATTAAAGATCGTGACGAACAAACAAAATTGTTTAGAGCAATTGATAATTTCCCTTGTATAAAAAAGAAAGCAGATTGGGCCATTAAATGGATTCAAGACAATCGTTCGTCGTTTGCTACGCGTTTGGTTGCGTTTGCTTGCGTAGAAGGTATATTCTTTTCTGGTTCATTTTGTAGTATTTATTGGTTGAAAAAACGTGGATTGATGCCGGGTTTGACATTTAGCAATGAATTGATTTCACGCGATGAAGGCATGCATACAGATTTTGCTGTATTGTTGTTTAACAAATTGGCGCGTAAACCTAAGAAGGCAAAGGTATTTGAATTGATTAAAGACGCGGTTGAAATAGAAAAGGAATTCATTATTGATGCGTTACCGTGTAAGTTAATAGGTATGAATTCAAAATTGATGTCGCAATACATTGAATTTGTGGCAGATCGTTTAAGTCAACAATTGGGGTACGGTAAAATCTTTAATTCAAGCAATCCATTTGATTTCATGGAAATGATAAGCCTCGAAGGAAAGACAAATTTCTTCGAAAAGCGGGTTGGTGATTATTCGTTGAGTTCATGCGAAAACAAGAGCGAGGCATTTAACTTTGATGCCGATTTCTAATTAATTTTATTATTTAGAAAAATAATATGTGAGTTTATTGTATAACGATGGATTCTTTGAATAAGAATGAAAATAAACCTGCTGAAGAGCATGCTGATGATGAAACCGTCGAAGATATAATGGCGGGGTATTACGTTAATTTAGATAATTTAGATAATTCAGAAGGAGACGTCAGAAAAAGGAATGATTTAATAAAAGAAGCAATAGTAAGAATTGCAAAACTATATTATAGTCGTAAAGGTAAATATAAATTTTCAAACGCATTTAAGGCAAAGAACGCACCACTTTCTGATCCCGGAAAAAAAAATATGGAAGACACAATGCTTGCTCTTTGGATATTGGCTTTATACCAATTAAATGATACATCATCTGTCGAAAAAATGAAACAAGGATTTGGCAATTTTAACGCGATGAAGTATGATGTCACAAAGCCTAATATTCGATTTAAGAGCGATGGCAAAATTCTAGGACCATTTATGACATATATAGGTGAACAACAAAAATTTAAAGGAAAGGGATATGGGGGAATATGGACTTCTAATTCCAGCGAGAAACATAGTGATGATAAATTGACAGAATTATTCACTGATGTTAATATAAAGGAAGCAATCGAAAAAGAAGGGGAGGAAGGTTGGATTAAAAGATTAGAAACACACAGTGACAAGATAAAAGGTGACGCAGCAAAAATGGACCTGTGTCTGTGCGCGGGTGTGAGTAAGAAAGATGAGAAGACGCGACACAACATAAAACGATCAGAAACTATAGATGGAGGAAGGAAACATAAAAAAACCCTTAAACGGAAATCGAAGAAAGGAAAAAAAACCATGAAGAAGAAAGGTAAGAAAAGCAAAAAGAAGGTTGGTAAAAAGAACAAAAAGACCATGAAGAAGAAGAAAGGTAAGAAAAGCAAGAAAAGCAAGAAAAGCAAACGCCGATAAATAAATAAATACAATTTAAAATAATATTTTTTATAAAAATATTATTTAGATATTATAAGTATGGTACAATTATATAAATTAGTAAAAGGCGATTCTTCGTCTGCTGATAGTTCAAGTGAACCAAAACCAGATGAAGAAGGCACAGATGCAAATACGAACGATAATAATGAAGAAGGTAGTGATGATTCACCTTCGCCGCCTAAAGAGGGTGATGCGGAGGATGAATCTCCTGAGGAAGGTGGGGAAGAGGGAGAAGAAAAAGAAGAAGAAAGTGGAGAAAAAAAGAGGGATTTTGAAAATTTTATTAGAATAATTAAGGCTGGTGGAAAAGAGGAGAAACGCGAACTTATTGATGGAAGTGATTTTCCTAACGATATAGTTCACGATTATACTGCTGGTGACGCCGGTAAAGATTTTAAGAACGGAAAAAAAGCATTGGGTTTAGGTAAACTATGGTATATTGCACTAGAGATTATAAAAGGAGGTAGATTGCCTCTAGAATATACCGACGAAGAAAAAGACAGAGCAACCAAAATACAAAAAGGTCTTTTAAAACAATTAGGACTTAATGAAGATGGGAAGGGTTCTGGACAAGTAACGTTCCAACCCGATGAATATAAAGTTACGAAGAGCAAGGGTATGTTCGGTAAAGGTTCTTTATATAAATATCTTAAAGAAAGGGCAGCTGATGAGGACAGCATGGGATATATTGATTTTTCTCCAAAACGAATGAAACTGTTAATTTTAAGTAATGACAAGAAAGGATATAAAGCATTGACAGCGGGTCAGGCAGGTGGAAGGAAACATAAAAAGACCATTAAAAAGAAGCGAAAGAACGGTAAAAGAACAAGAAAACATAAAAAGAGAAAACTCCATAAACAAAAGGGGAAACATAAGAAAACCGTGAAAAATAAAAGAAAGAAACGCGGTAAACCAACGAAACGTCGCAAATAAGCAAAACGCGACAATAAAGCAAACGCTGAAATATTTTAGGATAATATATTTTATAACATATGTTATCCTCATTAAACCGTTTATTTTATAACCATTATATATACAATAATGTCTAAGAGAACGATAGCAAATAATTTCTTAAATTACACAAAATCAACGGCAAAGTTAGAACGAGAAATTAAATTAGTTAACTGCAAAAATGAAACCAGAACTTACTTTTTAGTTATAAATCCTAAAACAAAAAAAATCGAAGAAGACGGTTGGATTGGAAAGAAATCTATCAAACGCAATAGTAAGAGTAAGAGTAATTCTGGTAAAAAATCAGTTAGTAAACGAGGGGGTAGAAAACATAAAAAAACGGTGAAACGTCGAGGAAAAAAGGGTAAAAGGACTATTAAAAAGAAGAAGAGAGCGCGAAGAAAGAGAACGAGAAAAAATTAAATATCGTATTATTAATAAAAATTATAATACGTTGTAATACATTATAATACACTGTAATACATTATAATACGTTGTAATACATTATAATACACCATAATATGTTATCGATTTATTAACATAAATTTATTCCAAATTAATATATTGTCCCCATTCTCCTATGTCGTCGATTGGAATATTTGATATTTCACTTTTATTTATGGATGTAATATCTCTCCCATTTGTGTAATACAAATTTCGTTTGATGGATTTAAATTTCCATATGTTGTATATTATAATGAATAGTTGGAGAACGTATAATATGTATAAACAATTCATCAGGTCGTCCAGTAAGTAAATAGTGTATAATGCTATTTTATTGTATAAAATGGTTTCAATTTAACATTTGTATTAATCAATATTTGTATTTTTAAATAAACCCAATAACATATTTAAAGATAATATTAGTGAATATAGTATAATGTTATCAGTATATATTCAAGGAGGATTGGGAAACCAATTGTTTCAAGTGTTTGCACTTATGTCGTATTGTTTTGATAATGGGAAAAAGTTTGTTATTCCAGGATACAAATTGGATCCACAATCCAAAGAAGGTTCGCCTCGCCCAACGTATTGGCATAGTTTATTGAAGGGATTAAAACCATACGTTGACGCGCAACTTCATCCGGAAAAACGTTATACGGAGCCACATTTTCATTATCGCGCGTTGCCTGATATTAAAAATCAGGGAGACGAGGTGAGTTTTGAGTTGTTTGGGTATTTTCAATCCCCACGATATTTTCATCATAATTTCAATAAAATAAACGAAATCGTTCAAATAACAAACGCTCGCCAGGAAACTATTGACCGATACAAGATAATGTATTTCGACAAACCGACCATTTCTATGCATTTCCGTCATGGCGATTTTAAAAACATTCAAGATTTCCACCCCATTCTCCCCTTTATGTATTACAAAAATGCGTTGAAAAAAATCGTAGAAGAGACGGGGAGCGACGAATACCGTGTGATTTATTTTTGTGAAAAAGTAGACATGAAGCGTGTAAATGATTATGTCCGGTTTATAAAGAAGGATTTCCCTAAGATGAGATTTGTAAGGGGTGATTTGGAGGCCGAAGATTGGGCGCAAATGTTGCTAATGTCCGGATGCAATCATAACATTATCGCCAATAGCACGTTTAGTTGGTGGTCGGGGTATTTAAATCAAAATGCCGACAAAGTAGTATGCTATCCCGATAAATGGTTTGGACCAGCAATGGGAAACAAGATTATGGGAGATTTGTTTCCAGCAAGTTGGACTAGGGTTACTA
>TARA_R110002012_G_scaffold9888_3_pt1 | contig 19279 bp, 17 predicted proteins | sample TARA_R110002012 | Tara Oceans TARA_R110002012 (sample SAMEA4396515) | marine metagenome | biome: Westerlies Biome; feature: [DCM] deep chlorophyll maximum layer (ENVO:01000326); material: water (ENVO:00002006), including particulate matter (ENVO:01000060) such as... | depth 40 m | reverse complement strand
CAGCTACAGATTCGTGAACGTGAGCTCATTGATTACCTTTCCAACAGGAACACCGCTGGCGCGAACTACGTCCAGAACGTGACAAGCAATAGTTACTGGTTCTAGGGGGCTAGCGTGGCTGTTCGCGGACAAGAAGTTGAGGTCCTTGGCCCAGGAATCGAGTCCGATTCTGAGGTGAAGGGCGCGTTCGCGCTCAACATGCTGTGGCGTCGTAATGGCTGGGAGGTCCGTAAGGGCTTCGGCCAAGTGGCTGAGATGGACACCACGCTTGGTGCCATCAAGCCAAATGCAGAAGACCTGTTGTGGGGGTATAGAAACCACATGGGGTCCTATCTGATGAAGACCTCACTTGGCGGCACTCAAATCATCAGCGCGTTCTCAGCCGACGTAACAACCGGAGACCGGTACCCGTCAGGAACGGCCACGCCCAACCAGGGGCTCAGTGAGTTCCTGCGAATCTACGTTGTGAGCATCTACGACGTAGACAGCGGAGAGTGGTGGGAGGAGCCGGTGTACTCACAGACCTCTGAGTTTGTGCAGTCGGGGACGTCTGCGGCGCAGATGCCCACATGGCGCGGTCAATACGAAAGCGTGTACCGTCTTGAGGAAAAGGTTACGGGAGCTGTCTTTGTTCTCAACTCCCCCAAAAGCGGAGTTGAAAACTTCCAAAAGTGGAAAATAGCCGAGCACGACGACGAGGCTTTCTTCTTCGTAGAGCAGGATGACCTGCTGTTCTTTGGCAATAGGGACACGGGGCTGCTGTCTTACGCTCCGTCTGTCTTTCGGGGCTGGCGCAAAGGTGGCCAGGCCATGTCGAGACGCGGCAGGGAGATGCAGGCGCAGACCGTATACGACAAGACTTGGGCCAATCCCTACTCTGAGGGCTCGCTGGTTACGCCAGCGCCCGCATTTGACGGCGCGTTCTCGGATGCGTTTACCTACCTTAACAGGTCTGAATTCCCCCAGCCTAAAGGCGGCTCGGTTCTTCAGGGAAGGCTCGTCTTGTTCTCTGGCAAGAGCGTATACTTCTCAGACGTTGGCTTTCCGACCAGCATTGTCGCAGAGAACGTCCTTTTTGTGGCATCTGAGGGAGACATCACTGCGGTTCAGGAGCATCTAGGCAACCTCCTCATCTTTACTGATGAAGAGACTTGGGTGTTGCAGCCAGCGGATGCGTTTATTGTGACGCAAGGGAGGCTGGTAAAGCTGGCTGAAGGCCTTGGGTGCCTGTCTGCTAACTCAATCTCAAAGACCTCTTCGTCTGTCACATGGATGGACAGAAGAGGCGCGTACACAATGGAGAGCGGTTTCTCAATCGAGAAGATATCAAGCCAGATTGAGCCGTTCTTCAACGACTTCATCTCAAACCCGCTGACAAACTACTACACGGCTAACGGAAACCCTTCTTTCGCCGCGCTAGAGGGCGCACAGCCCTCTCCCACCGTGTCGCTCAAGAGCCGGAACCTGAGCGTCGTGTATTACCACAAGCTCAAGTGCACGCTGTTTTGCATGCCAGACGCTTCGGGAGCTCTGTATTATAGGGATGGGAAGTGGGGCTGGTGGACAGTAGAGAGCATTGTTCAGCCAAACTACGTGGACCCTGGAGGAACCCGGCCTCTTGTGGGCGCGGCTCAGAACATTAGAAACCCGTGGATGCTAGCGGACAACGATAACTTGTTTGTAGTTGGCTCCCCGAACGATTCTGAGCAAGGCGAACTTCTCACTAACACGATTGCTGGGCGGTCTGGCTCTGTAATAACGGCAGACAACACGCGCTCTCGGTCGTATTACCTGCTTCGGTATGGGCTAGGAGGAGGCGTAGACAGGTCGGTTGAGTCGGGCGAAGACCGGCGACAGGTCGTTGGAAGGTGGGCCCCTTTCTATGAGCAGACCACCGCAATCATACCCACGGACTCTGACCACTATTTGTACATGGGCAAGCCCGTCCCAATCCCCCAGGGCTCCGTTCTTGGGGTTGGGGCTAGCGCGAGCCCAGCAGCAGACGCTGTGGACGGGGCCGTCTGGGTTCCGTTCGAGTACGTCAGAGGACTTCAGTGCAACACGGCAAACGAGATAGCCCGCGTTGACGGATTTAACATACGCTTCAGCTACGACACCGCAAAATGGCAGCCCATCTTGCAGAGCGGTTCGACTACAGCGGTGCAGGTGTTCTTGCCCCCGGAGAGGATGGCAGGCACTGCGGGCTGGTCGGTGGTGAAGTCGCAAAACGCTGGTGTCCCCAGTGCTGTAGGCACGTACTTGCAGATTACATTCGCCGCAGGCGGCGCCGTGCCCAGCCCTAACTTCAGACTGTGGAACCGCAACCGGCTAATATGGATTCCATTTAAACCCGTTGACCAGTCTCAAGTAGTCGGCATGGGCGTGGACTTTGTTTCTCTTGGAGTAGGCATAGGCGGCGTAGCAGAGCTGAATGGCGTAGACACAGCAGCGGCGGCCTGCACGGCAGCTATCCGGTGCTACGTGTGGGAAGAGACGCGCCTTGGGAGCTCACAGCACCAAGACAACAACGTGGCCCAGGCAGTAGATTGGGCCTACAAGAGCGCGCCTGTTGGGGCCAAGGATGACGTTCAGATAAAAGGTCGAGGACTCAATCTTGTTGCCGTGAGCCACGGCACCGCGTTTGCAAACAACCGCATTCAGCCTGACTGGCCATTTGGTCTAATGAACGTCATTGGAGGCGCTGACTACAAGGAGTGGACCTCCCAGGTGGTGGACGTAATTCCAACGTCTGATGCTGTAAACACCCAGAGCAACATCCCCGCCGTCATCTTAGACCAGTCGATGAGCACATTGAGGACCAGATACAAGACTAACGCTACAGCGGCGCTTGTAGAGACCGTGTTTAACAAGACCGACGGACCCAAGTACGGAGCAGCAGGCGGAACAGCCTCATCTTACGACTACATTGTAGGAGACGAAGAGGTGGACATGCTGGCCATCAGCGACAGCGTTCGCGGTGAGAAGGTCAGCTACATGCTCTGGGGCCATGTTCAGAACAAAGCTGAGAGGTTCTTCTTGCAGTCGATGAAGACCATCATCAGAGTCCTGGGCGGAACCAGGAGGACTGGTCGATGAGAGAAGTAATCAAGCTAGACACCACCACGGTGGAGCAGCAAAACCGCAGCATCAGGGATGAAAGGGCCTCAAGAATTGACTCTCTGGAGGTAGCGCCAGCCCAAGAGCCGGTTCGAGAGCCCAGGTCTCGGTTTAACTCAATTAACCTGCCGTCCGCTGCCGTACCCACGTTTGACCTCAAAAAGCCGTTTACCACGCTGCGGGGGAACAACACGCGAACAGACGTGGACAGAACATGCAACGTGGAGGCAGACGCCAAGATTCGCGGTATGTCCTTCTTCTCTAAAAACGCTATCGCATCAGAGCCTGTGGCCAGAGTAAGGGCTGGGGCCAGGGCGGTCTTTCAGGCGTGCGTTTTCAACAGAAAAGAGGCAAGCGGCGACACGCCAATGATTGAGGTTGAGGAGGGGGCAGAGGCCATCTTTATTGGCTGCACCTTTATTGGCGGTGGCTTGGTGGTCAACAACCTGGGAGGAGCTCCTGCCGCCGCGTCGGTAAAGATGATCGCCTGCTCGTCTAGAGATACCGGGCTTTATGGCGACGTTACTGACATAGGGTCGCTCTAATGGCTTACGAGCACAAAAAGTCCCTGCGTGTCCTTACTGACAAGCAGTTCAGCCAGAACACCTCTGTGGGTGGAACGAGGCTGGATGACGCCTTAGAAGAGTCGGTCAACCGCTTCAACGCCGTCCCAAGGGGAGACCTGAGCACTCGGTTCACAAAGAGCCAGTTTGTGTTTGGCTACACCCCGTCCCCCGTTACAGCAAACCCGGTGTGTCAAAGGAGCCTTGTAGACCCCGCGTTTCATCCGGTAGCTCCGATTCTTCGCGCAGGGACTACCGAGTCGCTCCCTAGCCAATGGATTGCTCTTCCAAACTCTAAGCACACCACGGTCAAGACAACATCTACAGCACCGGCCCCGTACCCGGGTCGCTACAAGAACCAAGACGGAGCGACTCCTACTGGCGGCTTTCAAAACGAGTGGAAGGTTAAGGGAACCAACATAGAGGAGTACCCAGACGGACGCCCCGCTATGAGCAATCAGAACTCATACCCCAACCAAGGCTGGCTGAACTACTGGGCCGACAGAGCTGCTGGCGGAGGCGGCGTGGCGGCGGACGCCGTGGATACCCGTGACAGCTACCAATTAGCGTGGACGCAGTCCTGGCAATTTGAGCGGCCAGTAGTGATTGATGAGCTATTTCTGTCTGTAGAAATGGGGGCGTTGTTTAATATCCTCCTTGGCTACGATGACACTAGTGGCAACACGCTTCCCAGTCGCAACCTTTGCATTGTGTTGCACGTAGACAACGACGTGGCCAAAGAAGACAGGTCTGCCAACTCAATTGAGGCGACGTTTAACAATCGCCCTGTCTTTATGAGCTACGTGGCAATGGGGGCTCCAATGGCATCGTTTGCCTACACGGATATGTTCCCTAACCACCCTCACTACTCTGGCGGCTCTGGGCCTGGATACCCAGGGAGAGTTATTCGCTTTAGGGATGTAAACATTCCTATTCGGCAGTTTTCTCGAGTCAGGCTCTCTGTCGTGTTTCCTGAGTACGCTCTGAACACCAACACAAACAACAAGAAAGGATGGTACAGGTCCCTGGCTAGTCACATCTACATGCAGCCCACCAACAACGACGACAATGTTTCGGTGATTATCCCCAACGGGCTGATGTCTCCGCTTAATGTTTGTGTGAATGGGTCGCTTACCGTTCTTGAAGAGGTCCAGCGCTAATGGCCAAGGTAACAAGGAAGAAGCTGGCACGAGGCGTAAAGCTAACGGTGTCCCACGTCTTCGACCCTATCGGGAAGAAAGCGGGAGCCGCTCTTACGGGAGGCATGGCCGATGAGATAGAAGAGTCGAACATCGACCTAACGCAAAGGGTAGAGGCGTTCAACTCTTTCAGGGTCAACTTTAGCGTCCCATGGCTGGACTCTAAATACTTCTTTGATAACGCGACAGTAGACCCTGGCGCGGGCACAACATCAGGCACGCAGCCGTCTACGGAGACGCGGACTTTTGACAAGCCGTTCTACATCCCGTTTTGCCTGCCTCCTCTTCAGCAGGACTTTGATTCAACTCGGCCAGCGGTCCAAGAAGGCCAGCCCGTATCTATCTTGGATGAGATAGGCCTTAGCTTCGACCAATCCGACGAGGCAGCCACGCTTGTCAGCCAGTGGTACGGCAAGAGAGAAGGAGAGCTTACGAGCTCAACCACTCCCGCGCTTCCAACGCCAAACACTGCCAACGGCTACCAGTATAGATTTGTGGACGCGGCTACCAGCACAAGCGAAGCCAGTCCTGAGTACCGGGTGCCGTGCCCGCACCTAGGCAAGAAATCCTTTGAGCGCCTAGACGCTTACGACTTTAGGATTGAAATCTACGAGAAAGAGCAGACGTACTGGTCTGACTTGTCTTCTGTGGATTTTGCTCATGAGTTCATTAAGAGACGAGGACAGGTGGTGGACGCTGCGTTCCCTCCCGCCCTGTTCTCCGCCACAAGCTCAAGACTAAACCCGGTCACGGTAAGCGGCATCAACCGGCAGCTAAGTCCGTACAAGACCTACATCATGGCCTTGTTTGCCCCTAAGTTGCACGACAGCGACACCACCCGTCGCATGCATGCACTTGTGCCAAGCCTGAACGTGTCTCTTCGGTTTACACAGCGAATGTACTCAAGAGACACCACGGCTTCAGACAGCGTGCAAAACATGCCCCCTCATGGAGGGGCCAAGGCGGGCCCGTCTCTAGCCAGCAGTATCAGCATCCCCGCCACGGGAGACCTCCTTAAAGCGGACTCTTCGGCAGACGGCATATCGTCTAACCTTGAAGTTGTAGACCGCCAGTTCCAGCAGAAGCTAAGAGGGGGCTATCAAGACTTCTCTATGTCTTATCCCACTGAGGAGCTCAAAGAGGATGCGGGATACGAGGTGGTGACGGTACCTCTCGGCCAGGGGTTCTCGACCAACCGCATGTCCATGAGGGACGAGTACCCCTGGGCTCCCTATGTCCAGACTGGCGTGGTGCCAGCGGGCAAGGGAAGGGGCGACTACAACGAGGGCGGCTTTTACTTTGACCGCAGGCTCGTTCCGTTGCCTCACGAGATGACGATTCACCATGTCATCTTGGCGCTCAACACCACGTCTGACATGCTCCCCACGCCGTATCTTACGAGGACTCCAGCGCACACCGAAATTGCAAACTCTGGAGCGACCTCTTACATAGCTGCGACCCACCCAACCAGCGGATTTCTCAACTACGAAGTTGGGGTTGGGCTAGTCACCGGCATCCCTGGCGATAACTTTGAATACCAACAGGTGGCATACGCTAGGCACGGCAGCCATAAAGACATTGACCCTGCGCTAGCCGCTCAGATTATTGATGCCGTGGACATGGAGCTTCCGTCTTGCTCTATGAATTGGGAGTACAAGCTCGTAAGCGTGCCGTTGATGGGCTCAAACAATGGCAATGGCTATTGGCAGGACTACGACGCCGCTACTCCGATTGCTGGTACTAAAGGCAGCCAAGGCAGGCCCATCTGGGCAGGCGAAGGCAACTCGTTCACGGGCGGACGCTCTGCAATCATTGGCATGACAAACGACTCGCCTGTGACTACGGCTGCTGGGTTTGGGTTTAACCCTGGAGGCGGGGTCCCTAACGCTACGACTGGCGCTGAACAGTACCTAGAAGTAAGGCTGGCTGTAAAGACAACAGCGGCGGCCACTAATCCCGTATACGAAGACACCGGAGACACCACGGGGTTTATCTCGTTTAACAGCCAGCAGTCTTTTACCGCTGGAGGTCTTTCTGTAGGAGGAAAGGCGGCCATTATAGCCAACCAATGGCACCATGGCGACATCGCTCTAGGGTATGGCGGCTGTTGGGTGTACATTATCGGCAAGAAGCATTTGAAGTAGGAGGGAGCGATGGCTTTTGGAACCGCAGCTTTATTGGGAACCCTTGGCGGCCTTGGTGTAGCAACCAACCTAGCCAAGCAGCTTGGTCTTAGGCCTAAGCCCCCCGCTGTAAGCAACCGAGCAGCGCTAGAGGATGCGTTTGCTGCTGAGGCCGAGTTTGGCGAAGAGGTGGCTGACATCGCCGGGATGCTCCCCACTGTCGCTAGGCAGCGAGAGTACGAGGCGTTTGCCCAGGGCTTTGGCTCTGGTGGACCCCGTGGCATGCAGCGCCAGGTAGCGGCTCGAGATGCGTCTCGCCGCGCAGACGTTGGCTCGGTCGTTCCGACCCTTGAAGCCCTTAAGCTCAAGAAGGAAGTGGCCCCTTTAGAGGTGCAGAAAAAGCGTCGCGCCGAGATGGGCAAAGCCGCAGCGCAGCTTGCAGCACAGGGCGTGAACACGCCTGAGCAGATTATAGCCGTCCTTGGCCCGCTCACTGGAGGGGACCCGGTTCTTCTCTCGGAGGCGAGGGTTATGGCTGGCGGAGGGCGTCTGTTCCAGACGGGGACAGCTCCTGGCTTTGTGGAAGACATCGGCTCATTCATTATGGGGTAGCAGCGAATGGCACGCGCAGTATTCGGGGGAGGGCTTTCTCCCTACATCACTAAGGCCCAAGACCGGCCAACGCCCTACAATCCTCTGGGAGCTCTTAGCACCGCTATCAGGCAGCCGTTTGTCGAGGACGTAATCGTCCCTGGCATCAGCCGGATTCGCGATGAGATGCGTATCGCGGAACGGGAAGAGCAGATTGCTGCACAGGCTGAAGCCAAGCGGGCTGCGGCAGCGCAGTTCTTGCAGCAGGCTGCTGCTGCCGAGCAGCAGGGTCTGGATGCAGAGGTTGCTGCTGCTGTTAGCGGTGTTGATGTTCCGGTCAGGCCCCTGGATACCCTGCCGGTTGAAGGGCCTAGCCGTGTCCTCCTTACTGATGCGCAAAAGGCGATGAGGGACCTAAGCGGACTGGCTGCGGAGGCAAGGGCTGCCGGCCGAGACCCCGTTCAGATGGTAACCCAGGGCGGGGCATGGCCAAGGCACATGGCGCTGCTAAGAGAAGCGGGCATGGCCGATGTTGCCATTGAGATTTTGTACGGCTCAGGAGGAGACGCACTTAGAATCCCCAAAAGACAACTCCAGCAGACCCAGCAGCGCAGAGGCGAGCAAGAGGCAGCAGCCGCAGCCACCCAGCGGTTTGAGCGAGCACTCGCTGGCGAACTCCTGCAGGTGGCAGCCGAGCAGGACCCCCTAGTCATCGAGGGCGGCAAGCCCCGCTACGCGACGGGCGCTCCGGGCGACGACCCGAGCAGATTAGCAAGGCGCGCGTATGAGAAGCATCTAAAGGTCAACCCTGGCGACCAAGAAGGCGCCATGGCAGCGGCACAGCAGGCTTTCGGCGCGAGCGCACCGCAGCCAGCAGCCCAGCCCCAGGCCATCGCGAGCCCAGAATCCATTGAGCGGGCCAACCGCCTACGCCAGCAGGCCACAGCCCTAGAGGCAGAGGCCAAGGGCATTGAGGGGACGCCTGTCTACAGGACGTTCGGGGACCACGCCATGGCGTTCCTCGACGCCCTGGACAGCGGTGACGTAGCCACGCAGATGGCCCTCATGGAGTCGGTCGGCGGCTCCACTGACTACCAGCCCTTTGGCAAGGGGGCGGTGGGTAAGGCCATTGGCAAGGACGCGAGCATGCGTGCGCGTAAGGATTTGCTTGACCTCAAGAAGAAGTACCTTGATGCGAAGCGCCGAGAAGACAGCGCCATTAAGATCGCCGAGAAGAAGGCTGAGCTCAGGGGCAAGAAGACGAAAACCGGAGGCCGTGGTGGCGGCGGCACAACCAGGGCCAAAGACAGGGTCTTGGACTCCGCTCTACAGACCCTTCACCGAGGAGAGGAGCTTTCCGTTAACCAGCAGAAGGCGCTCAAGAAGGGCGGCCTGTTGACTGAGAGAGAAGTGGCCGCTCTCAGCCCAGACAGGCCAGACGCATGGGCGGTCCTTAGGTCAAGGATGAGCAGAAGAACACCTCTCCGTAATGACGCGGCGACCATTCTAAAGAGCAGGGCCACCTTCGAGGAGCGCGAAGTAAGAAAGGTGGCGGCTGATGAGAAGGCGGCACAAAACGCCATCAAAAAGCTCGAAGCAGAGGTTAAGCTCGCCACTGGGGAAGAGAAGAAAAGGAAGGCCCAGGAACTTGAGCGGGTGAAGCTCGATACAAAGATTGGGGCAGCCACGACACGGCTGGATACGGCGGCTACAGACTTGATAAAAGCAGAGTATGCCGTTCTCGCTTCGGTGACGGCGCAAAATCAACTCCGCGAAGATATTGCCAGCGATAAGGCGAAGAACGACCCGACCTTTAAGACCAATAAGGAACGCGAGTTAAAGCAGGCAGAGGCCAAGGAAAAGGCACAGGAGAGGATAAGGGTCACGCTGGCGGCGAAGGAAAAGCGGCTAGATAAGGAACTCAAAGCCCTTGAAGCGAAGCGAAGAGCGCAGCCAGCTAAGGCAAACTAGCAGTGCCCCAGTACACCACAGAGACCGAGCTAGGCCCCGTCACCTTTACCGCGCGTGAAGGGCTGACGCAGGGAGAGCTCGAGGACATGGCGGCAGAGTGGGTAGCCTCCATGCGCCAAGCAGAGGAGGCCCCTGCTCCTGAGCCAGCCCCCGCTCCTGAGCCGGCTCCCGCCCCAGCGCCGCCGCCCATGGCGCTCGCTGGCGCATCGGATGCCCCTAGAGGCCCAGAGCTTATTGAGCAGTTGCCAGAGGAGCCGCCTGAGCAGGCATATGTCCCTGGCATCAGGGCGGACGGGGGCCGCTCAGGCATCACCGTCTTTGGCTCTGCCGATGCCCCCACCGCCGAGCTTGCAGAAGCAGCGACCGGACGACGGCCTCCCGCTGACCCTTACTCAGCCGGACCTGGAGAGACGTTCCTGACGGACCCTGCGTTCTATGAGCAGGTGGCGGCCCCTTCCGCTGAGGGCGTGCCGGAGATACTCATAGGCGCAGCGGAAGAGGCAGGGGCCGCCTTAACGGGCGAAGAGTCTGTGTCTGAGCAGCGGCTGGCAGAGAGCCGCGCAAAGATTATGCGCCGCATGAGCGAGGACGATGAGACAAGCATTATCCTCAAGACCATTGAAGAAGACTGGGAAGAGCTGGTCGAAATCTTTGGGAGTGACGCTGGCCCAACGGACGACGAGACGGAGATTGAGGGCTCTTTTGCGTTTGAGGTCCCAGAGGGGGCCACGCCTGATGACATCAGAGCCATCATCCAGAGCAAGAGCGAGGGCCGCGAGGCGGGCAGGCAGATGATGGGGTCGTTCAAGGCGGCCATGAATGTCTTTAACCCGGAGCTTCATGCCGACCCAACGCTGTCTCCTGACGAGTTCTACCGAGAGGCGTTCCTTTTCTGGGCAAGCGACCCCATTGAGGCTGGGCTTGAGGCGACCTGGGTGCTCCCTGGCCTAGACCCGCTTACTCTTGCATGGAAGGCGATTCAAAAGGGAGGAAGCGCCGGGGTAACGGGGCTCAGAGTTCTGTCAAACGCCAACAAGATACGCAGACGCACGCGCGCCGCGTATCAGACAGAGACCGCCCTGGCCGCAGAGGTGGGAGCTCAACGCGCACAAGGCGCTGTGTCCCAAGCGGAGCAGGGGCTAGCCTCTGCACGAGCAGGGGCTACTGGCAAGGCGCTGAGTGAGATTCCAGACGCGCCCCCTCTTGAGCGGGACTTTACGCCGCCCCCGCCAGACCAGTCGCTTATCCAGGCAGATGTGGACCTTGGTGCCGCTAACGTCCAAGCCACGATGGCCGACGACGCCGCCGCGCTAGCGGCAGACCAAGCTGCCACAGCAAGGGCGCAGGGCGAGGCCAGGATAGCCGAGCTTGGTGATGAGATTACCCAGGTCAGAGAGCTAGACCTTGTAGACGCCCCTCCTAAGCGTCCTGAAGAGCCCAACCTCATGGACTCCGACGCCTCTCCTGACCAGGCGGCGCGTGACGCTTCTGATGTAATCTCTCACGACATTGTGCATGGAGACGGTGGCACCCGTCAGGCCATGGAGATGTCGAACTCCGGGGCGGCCAACGCAAACGCCATGAAGAACGCCGACATGGAGGTGTTCGGAGAGTTTGTGCAAGAGGGCCTAGACATGGCGGGCGATGGGCGAAGGCTCGCAGAGATGCCCCCTGTGCAAAGGGTGACGTACCTACAGCGAGCCAAGCAGCTTGCTGAGTCTGGCTTTGTCGTCAGAGACGTGGACACCGGAAGGCTTCTTATTGATGAGAACGAGGTGCTTCCGCTTATCGGTGAGGTGCTAGACCAGGGGAAGATGCCGTCGTCTCTTGAGCAGTTGGCCATGGCCCGATATGCCAGACAGGTCGGCGTAGAGATACGCGAGTTGGGCGAGATGGCGTCCCGCACCACAGAGGTGGCGGTGGAGCTAGAGGCAAAGATGCCTGGGCTTAGGAAAAAAGCGCAAGCATCTGAGGGCGGCACCCTCGTTGACCCTGAGTTTAGACAAGCACAGGACGACCTCATAGACGCAGCCAACCAGCAAAACAGTCTTGACGGTCTCCAAGACGCTAAGATTGACCTGTTTGACAGAGCCAAGCTAGCGGTTAAGCGAGCCGGAACCCTGGCCGCGCAGATGCTTAACGAAAGAAAGATGCCTATCCATCAGTGGATTGGTGAGGAGGACTTTCTAGCCGCTGCGGCCAGAAAGAACGAGAACAAGCCGCTGGGTAGGAAAAGAAAGGCCAAGATAAGCAAGGACTTTCAAAAACTACAGGGAAGGATTGACAATGCGAACCGCGCCCTGGAGGAGGCCGAGTCCTCGCTTGGCCGAGCGCGAGAAGAGGCGACTGGTCGTCTTGAGGCAGGAGACCCTGCGGCAGACGCTGCCGCTGCACAGGCCAAGGCTGACAAGGTAAGGGCGACCGCTAGAAAGAAGGCCAAGAAGGCGATTGGCCAAGCAGAGAAAGAGCTTGAGCGAGCCAAGAAGGCAGCAGAAAAAGCGGAGAAGAAAGCAGCCAAGCTCGAGGCTCAGAGGGCAGCCAAGGAGCAAAGAGCCCTGGCCAGGGAGCTCAAGAAGGAAGAGGTCGCTCGGCTTAGGGAAGAGCAGAAGGCTATCCGAGAGGAGATAAAGCAGGCCGGTGCAGACCAGCGGAAGGCTGAGTCTATCGCTACGAAGGCCCAGAGAGAGGCCGATGCCGCTGCCACCAAGCTAGAGAAGCAGCTTGAGAAGATAGCCAAGGCCGAGGAGAAGGCGCTTGATAAGGCAGCCAAGGCAGAGCGTCGCCGCATAGAAAGGGCCAAGTCCAAGAGGGCCAAGGACATTGCGGACCAAGACCCAAAGGTTCAAGAGGCGCAGGCCCGCGTGCTGGACGCCAAGAAGAGGATGGCAGATGCAGAGGCGGCCAAGCTAATCGCCTACGACCAACTGTCCAAGGGGCCAGGTGGTCTTATTGCCTCATCTATTCTAAGGGCGGCTTCTGCTTCTACGATGCTGACCACCTCTGCCGAGTGGAGTTACCTTGGGATGCAGTTCTCTGGCGGCTTGGCTTGGGCTACGCTTCTTGAGACGGGGATGTTCTTAAACAGCGGCTTCAAAGGGAAGGTCCCTGGCACGACCGTAGCCCTCACGACCAAAGAGGCGGTGAAGGCCATGTTCTCCCCTAGCTCTGCTAGGCGCATGGCTGTTGAGCTTAGGAGCAATCCTAGGGCGGCCCTCTACGATGACGTTGGTGTTTCATTTAAGACGGTAGAGGACATCGGAAGGCTTGGTGGAGACGGTATTGAGGAGATGATGAGGGCCTTTAGCAAGCAGGGTCTGTTTGGCAAAGAGTCCAGCATCCCCGTGTTAGCTGCGGGTAAGAGGGCGATGTCGGGCATGCTTCGCCGGTCTAACAACGCCATCGCCCTGTCTGGCAATGTCATCCGGTACTCCCTCATGGACATCTTTAGCTCTGCGGGCTTAAACATGGTGGAGATGGAGAGGATCGCCAACCTCGTCAACCTGTCCACAGGCACGTTTGAGTTTCGCCCCAAGGCCCTGAAGCCGGGGACGGGGCTGTCTCAGAAGCAGCTTGGCGCTGTTGCGAATATTGAGAGACAGGCGATTGGGATTGGCTCTCACTTCTTGATTGCACCCAAGCTGTACGCCGCCGTCATCAAGCGCCCCGCAGTGGTTGGAGCGATGGCCCTGTCAGGCAACGCCGCTGTGAGAAACGCTGCGCTTACCTACATGGGCATGAGCGCCTTGAGGACGATGAGCTACGGGATGGCGGCCTACCTAGCGGCTAGGTTCTACGACGACCTATCAGAAGAAGAATCTTGGACGAGGGGCAAGCTGGCTATGGTGATTGGGTCCCCTTATGAGGGGAAGGTGACCCTAGGTGATGAGCAGTTCAGCTTTGATGGAGGCACGACAGGCACCCTGTCGTCTGCCTATCCGTCCATTGGCATCTCTGGGCAAGAGCGACTTAACGCCATAGAGCGTCTGAACTACTACCTAGAGAGCCCAGACTTTGATTACACCAAGCTGAAGTTCCTGGGCGATGACTACTTTGCACGAGCTGCCAAGGGGATGGTCAAGTACAAGCTACATCCCGCTTGGGGAGCTCTTCACGACATAGCCCAGAGCGAGACCTTTTACGGGGCTGACATTAAGCAGGAAGACTTCAAAAGCAAGCAGGCGTACTGGTTTAATCGCGTTGTCATGCCGATGATTAGCTCCTTTACTCCGTTCACCGGCCAGTCCCTCACCAAGTCTGCCATCGGTCAGATAGAGCAGGCGCGGGGCATAACGGACCCATCACAGTCTGAATTTATCGGCAAGGACGACGCGCATCTTCTCAAGTCTCCGCTGTGGAGGTTCGCGTTAAAGACTGTGCTTGAGCCGTTTGGCATCACCTCCAGCATCTCGCGCCACAAGATTGATGAGAAGAAAAAGAAGAAGGGAGCTGCCCCAAGGGTGCCCAGGTCGCGCGGCCTAGGCGGTGGCCTTGGCGGCGGCGGATTAGGAGGAGGACTGTGAGAACCCCACCCCGACTCGAGGACCTGGCTCCCTGGCTACGCATCAGGGTCAACGCCCTGGCCGTATCCCACAGAGCAGCCAACCCAGGCACCGCCCTGTGTCTCATCTGGGGCCACCGCTCACAGACTGAGCAGCAGGCGGCACACAAGGCAGGCCGCTCGAAGATTAACGGCAAGACCAAGTTCAGCCTGCACAACTTCAAGCCGGCTCTGGCTGCTGACCTGTGGGTCTACACCGAGGCCGCAGACGACACCTTCTATGAGAACCGACCTCCCAAGGACCTGGGCCTTGAGCTCCAGTTGCTCCAGAAGGGTAGCCTAAAGAGGTGGTACATCCCCATGGGACACCTCGCTGAGATGGAGGGCCTAGAGGCTGGCGCATTGTGGCGCACGTTCCGTGATGGCCCCCATGTCCAGGTGCCAAAGCGTCAACGAATCGTCATGCTTCAGCGGGCCTTGACCGACAATGGTTATGATGTGGGTGGGGTTGATGGCATACTCGGCGCGAAAACCAAGAAGGCCATTGAGGGAGCCAGGGTGGAGTCAGGGATTAAGGCGCGCGCAGGCGGCCCCATGCCCATCCACCCTGACCTGTGGGAGTGGCTGCATCTCGACGGACCACGGAGGGTCTCGTGAGAATTAGCGGAGTCACATATCGACACCCACTCGCCAACCTAACCAACGGCGCAGGCGCTGCTGGTGGTGGAGGCGGGGGCGCAGGTCCTACGGGCAAGTCCTACAGCTTTGATGGCGTGGATGACTACGTGTTGGCCAACGGCGCGGCCTCGGCCATTAATTTCAACAGCAGCGCACACTCCGTGTCTGTCTGGGTCAAGATGCCTCCCACCACTGACCCCTTGAATGCCGTATGGGCGTTCACCAACTCCTCCACCACCAGCTCTAGGTACTGGCTGGCCATCACCGCAGCAGGTGCGGTTAACCTCTACGGGTGGAGCAACTCTGCTGGCGTCTATGTTTTCGGAGGAGCAGGCGGCGTAAGCATTGGCTCCGACTTAGATGACGGTGCTTGGCACCACATCACTGTGACCTACGACGGGGCAACCGCGCTCAAGGTGTACATAGATGGAGGAGCGCCATCGACCGTTGTGGTGGGCGCTGGAACTCTCGACTCTGACATTTTCTCGTTTGGGGCGAGGGCGGTTCCGGGGTCTGCCATAAGTTACCTTGCTGAGTGCTTTATCCACCAGGCCAGCGTGTACACGAGTGAGCTCACCGAGGCCCAGGTCGCAGCCATATACAACAACAACCGGCCTGTAGATGAGGCGGCGCTCACCCCTGCCCCGACCAACTACTACCGATTTGGCAACGGCGACACCCTGTTCCCAACCCTGAAGGACTACGGCTCTGGCGCGCAAAACGGCACCGCATACAACATGACGCTGGCGTCCATCGTCGATGACTACCCAGCGGCGATGAGCTACCTGTTCGATGGCGTGTCTGACTACATCCAGGCGGATGCGGTGGTACACGCCACCGGAAACTTCGACTGGCAGACAGACGCCCAGACCGTCTCTGTGTGGTTTAGGACAACAGAGTCGGCACAGCAGGCGCTGTGGTCGTTCGGTCACTCAAGCCAGAACAGCAGTTGGTACTACCTCCAAGTGCAGGGCACCGTGGGAGGGGATGGTCCACGGTTTAAAATCCTAGGCAAGTCCAACACAGCCGGCTTGTTCGGCAAGAACGACGCTACCACCAGCCCGCATGGGGCCACGGGCGAGGCGTGGGTCCAGTCCGATGACACCAACGGCATCGACCCAAGTGATGGAGACTGGCACAACATCGTCATCACGTTTAGCGGAAACGCCAGCACCGCAGAAGCGGTGAAGATGTACGTTGATGGCAACTACGTTGGGTTCTCTAAGTCCAGAAGCAGCGCGCTGAACGTGTCGGACTTCTCCATCGGGGTGCTCAGGAAGGATGGTGCCGCTGACATCGAGCAGTACTTCTCTGGCAACATCTCCCAGTTGAGCATGTGGACCAGCGCCTTGACCGCAGCAGACGTGGGGGCCCTGTACGGAGCAGGCAACATGCCTGACCCCAGGAGCTTGCCCACCCCACCGCAGCACCTGTACAGGTTTGGCGCTAGCGACAGCAGCTTCCCCACCCTAGTGGACTACGGCTCTGCCCCACAGGATGGAACAGCGGTCAACATGGCCGCATCTGATATCAAGAAGGATTCACCACCATGATTCTGCACTACCGAGTATATCCCGCTGACGAAGTGGCCTCCCATATGGAGAGCTCCACCTGCGTCACCACGCAGCCCCGATACACCCTTGATGGCACCGAGGCCATCCTCAAGTTCACCGAGCCAGTTGACGGATGGATTGACCACGCCGCAGCCCTCGCCCTAGTTCAAACCCCAGCATGGCAAGAGGAGCCACCACAATGAGTACCCCTGTCGGAAAAGTACAGCGCGAGAGCGTCTCCTTCCCAGTCGTCACAGAAGACTTCTGCATCGTTCACCTGGCCCTCGCAGGCGGAGCAGGCGCTGCTCTTCTGCCAGCCATCCAAGCCCAGATTGCCTTGCTCGGAACCGCCAAGTCCCGCGTATACCCTTCGATGTTCAAGTCGATTGTCATCTCCGCATCGAGCGCCAATGACATCATCCTGACCGGCACCCAGGGGGCCGCTGCTGGTGCGGGCATCAAGATTGCTGCTGGCACCTCGATGCTGCTCGGTTTCTCTGGCACGCCGGCTGACCCGCTGCTCTATCAGTGCGCTGGTGTGTGCGCCGTAGCTGTCTACTTCTAGTGGAGATGGAGTCACTGGTGCAGGTGGGTGGGTACGCGGCCTCTATGGCCGCGTCCATCTGGGTGTTCGCGTCCAAGCTCCAAGCCGGCGTGTCTAAGATTGACGCCCACCTGGCTGTGATTGAGGAGCGGCTAGCCAACATCCAGCGCGAGGTCGAGTCAGCCAAAGACTCGAGACGCGACCTGTGGCAGGAGATTCACGGGCATGGCGACAGGCTGACCAGAGTGGAGGTCAACAAATGACTGAGCCCATGAGCATCGAGACGATTAGCTGGGACAGGTTGACGATTCTGATAACCGTCGCAGCCCTTGCCAGTTACTCCATCACTCAGGTATTCAAGACGCTACTCAAAGAGAGCGTGCTGTCTGATGGCAGGTTTAGGCGCACGTCCTTGCGAGCCCTGTCCGTAGTCCTGGGAGGGAGCTTCGGATATATCCTCGCTGGGTATACCGGCTTCGGTGCCATCATCGGCATCGGAGCCGGGTCTTTAACCACCTACGTCTTCTCTGCCATCAAGTCGCGGATTAAGAAGTCAGCGCACCCACCAGAGGACTTCTAGTGGACTGGCTCATCGCCGTACTGGTCAGCGCATCAGCTATGTTCTTTGCGCTCTGGCGCACGAGCGCGCGCAAGACCAAGGTGCTTGAGCAGCAGGCCAGCACCCTTGAGGTCATCGCCACCCAGGCCACAGAGGTGGCCGAGTCCCTGTCCGAGTCGGTGAACAAGCAGGAAGAGGAGCTCAAGAAGGTGGACGAAGCACACAAGGTGCTCCGAGCCGAGTTAGCAGAGACGGCCAAGGCTATCTCAGCGGTCAACCTACAAGACGGCTCCCTGGCCACGGCCTGGGACAAGGCCACGGGGGACGAGTAATGGCCAACCCAAGGCAAGAAGCCGCACGGCGCATGATGAAGAAGCTGGGGCTCAAGGGCTTTAACAAGTGGAAGCTCACCCCTGGTCACCCCAAGAAGAAAGCCGTGGTGATGGCCAAGGAAGGGGAGAAGACCAAGCTCATCCGCTTCGGTGCCAAAGGCTACAAGCACAACTACTCAGCCGGCGCTCGCAAGAACTTCAAGGCGCGACACAACTGCGACACGGCCAACAGCAAGCTGACCGCCAGGTACTGGGCATGCAAGGCCCTGTGGGCTGGCCCAGGCGGGCACAAACGAACGAAGGCATAGGAGGCCACCATGTACGGTAAGAAGAAAGCACGAGGCGACGCAGCCAAGGCAGCGCTGGGCAGCGGAGGCCGGTTCAAGGCCCTGTCCAGCAAGCTCAAGGCCAAGGGAGTCAAAGACCCTGACGCCCTGGCTGCACACATCGGGCGCAAGAAGCACGGCGCACGCAAGATGGCAGCCATGGCAGCAGCGGGACGCACGAGCACGGCGTGACCACCGTCCTGCTCATCGCAGCCCTGCTGACCTCTGCTCCCTGCACCAAGGCCCACACGCTGCTCACCAGCACACCCGCTCCATGCGACGGGCTCCTGGTCAGCGAGTCCTCTGCCAAGAAGGCCATCCGGTGCCTAGATGTGGACATCAAGTCCTGTGAGGCAGGGCTAGACGCCACACGCAAGCGAGCAGCCGTCACCGAGACGGCCCTTCGTGAGCGAGAGGCCATCCAGAAGCGCAGAGCCGATGCCCTGGAGCAGAAACTCCGTGAGCTCGTGGCTGACCCGGTGCCCCCTCCTGGCTGGTACGAGCACCCCGCTGTGTGGTTTGCCGCAGGTGTTGTGCTGACCGGAGCCGCTGGCGTTGCGGCCCTGCACTACCTGGACTAATCACTCACCTGGTAGATGAACCGCCGACGCCCTATGCGCGACGGTCCCTTGTGTCTCGTGACCCAGCCCTCCGCAATGAGCCCTCTAAGGGATTTCCATATGGAGTTGGGCCTCTCACCCGTTGCAGCCGCCAACTCTAGCACAGTGAGGCCCTCCGGGGCCTGTGCGTACAGTTCAGCGAGCACTGCATCCATGATGACGCCAGGGCGGCTCAATACCTGTGCCCCTTACGGCGCATCTCCTCGACGGTGTACACCTCGTTGTCCGGTGCCTGTCCGCTGTAATGGTAGGGTCCGTAGTTCTTGCCAATGCCAAACACCAGGGTAGCGCGTGCGAACCCAAGCACCTTGGCGTTCTTGCCAAGCTCCACAACCCAGATGGGCTTGGTGGTGAGGTTGCCACGCTGCACGTCCTTATGTCGGGCCTTGATGTGCTTCCACAACGCATCAACGATGGGGTCGTGAGGTATAAAGGCAACGGGCCTGCCTTCAACTGGATGGATGCCGGCTTGTAGCTCGTGTAGGCCCAGGTCCACCTGTTGGCGTCCGCTCCCAGCGCAGTGTGCGTTGATGTAGTTCACGCGGTAGTGACCAGGCTTGATGTCATGCCGGTCCTGCTGTGCTTGCAGAGAGTTCATGTACGCA
>TARA_R110002012_G_scaffold95759_1_pt1 | contig 19279 bp, 6 predicted proteins | sample TARA_R110002012 | Tara Oceans TARA_R110002012 (sample SAMEA4396515) | marine metagenome | biome: Westerlies Biome; feature: [DCM] deep chlorophyll maximum layer (ENVO:01000326); material: water (ENVO:00002006), including particulate matter (ENVO:01000060) such as... | depth 40 m | reverse complement strand
AAATGAAATAAATATTCAAAACCATCTACAGCAGATGTAGGTGATGATAATGCTTGTTGATTTTCTCTGTAAGCATTACCAGTCCAAAAGTTACCAGGTTTTCTTTCATATCCAAACCTGCCTAATTTACGTATACCAACTCCAACTCTATAATCAAAATCAAAATACTCTGTAACCTCTACAACTCTAGGTATTGCATACAGATCGCCATCAGCCGGCCGCTCTACAAAGAAATCTTTTCTAGAGTTTTCATAAGCGTTACGTACATCACCAGCGGCATACACTGTACCATACTTTAAAAAGTCCTCGTATATTGTTTTAAAAAACTTACCTTTTTCTTTTTCTTGTCCGTTTAATGTAAACGTCAATAATGTTAAAATAGTAATTAGGATATTTTTCATTGTTGTAATAGTTTTATTAAATCTTGTGTTAGTATTGAATCTTTTTTTCTTTTATTTCTTTTTCTTGTTGCAGCTCCTTTTTTCGCTGCTTCAGACCTTTTATTAGCGGCTTCTATTTCTAGTTCTAATCTTTCTTCTGGTGTAAGGTTTTGATATTCTAATTCTTTTTCAATTTGTTTTTGTATCTTTTTATCTTCTTTCTTACGTTCTCTTACTTCTATTTTTAACAAATCAAACTCTTCGTTTTTAGCACCAACACCCCAGGTTCTCCAACCTAAAGCAAGCGCTACTCTTTGCATCATTGTGTTTCTAGAATCAAACGCTTCAGCAACACCTTTTGCTTCTATTAATAGTCTATCTAAAGGTAGATTGCCTATTGCAGAAGTTAAAGAACCTATTATTTCATAAGTAGGTGATGGATTATACTTTCCGTCTATAATTATATCCCAAGGGTGAACACCCATTACTTCTTTATTAAACTTTCTAGTTTGTATAGCGCTATATATTTTTCTTAATTTAGAACCAATTGGAGGTGATATGTTAGCTGCTTCTATTATTGTATAAGCTTGATCTCCAGTATAACCTTTTTCATCTTGTTTTCTGTATACATTAAATGTATTTTTTACAGTAGAAAGAATAGCTCCATATATACCACTACCTCTTAATACAGAATCCATCATACCATTTAATATCTTACCAGCTTTAGCATCGTTATTTTTAGCTCTTTTTTCAGCTTCCTTATCATCTTCTGGTTCATCATCAAACCCTGGTAATAAAGAAAAGTAAGCTTGTGATAACGCGTTGAATATTAGGTTTTGTATGAAACCATAGTAAAGTATTTTACTTAAATTAGTTTTAGCATCACCTCTACCGTTTATTAAATCTTGACCAGCTTTTTTCATCAATCTAGTATACTGCATCGGTGTATTTTGAAAAGCCAGTATTAATCTACCAGCCGTGCTAGATTGTTGTTGAGATACTAAAGCTGGATCACCAGACTGTTGTGCCTCGTCAGATATTTTGCTAAAATCATTAAAAGCCTTTTTTTCTGCTTCAACTTTAGACATACCTTGTTTTAAATATGTATTAACTCTGTTTCTATACATTGTAGCACCACCTGATGCAATAGCAAAGCTATCAGCAAGCTGTGTAGGTGTAAAACCTATTTTAAGTAAATAAGAAATAACAGCATTAGCTTTGTCTTTGCTATTCTTAGCAGCGTTTGCTATTTCTTGCTCTTGAACATCTGATTTTAAACCACCACGCCTTTGCTTTAGCTTATCAGAGTTCCATATCATAGAAAAATCTTTCCAATACTGAGGTTGGTTTGAGAAAGCTATAGCTGCTTTAAGAGGATTATTGTCAGACCAATTTATGAAATTTGTTGTAGATATCAACTGAAGCAACGCGGATCTTCTGTTAAAAAACATTATAGTACCAACAGAATTATTAATCCAGTTTAGCCATGAGTTATTTATTTTACTACCACCAGATTCCCTGTTGCTACCAGACTTCATTCTTCTTATACTATCTTCAATAGCACTTCTTAATCTATCACCGTATAAAGCTTGTATTTTATTTAAATTCTTTTCGCTAAATATAATATCTACGTTTTGATTAAATTCTTGTAGATACTCTTTTCTATTTATTTTTTCTGTTAACGAATTTAAATCAGTAAGAGTTGATTGACTATCCCAATTGTTGCTTGGCTCTGGCCAAGTTTCTTTTTTTGTTATAAGCAAAATAGCTTCAGCAAAACCTTTTAGTTCAGGATTATTAGCAACTAGCTCTGTTAATTTTTGTTGATCTCTTTTTGTTATACCTGGTATTTCAAATCCAGCCTTACTCCAAAGATAAACCCTAACAGCAGAGTCATATGTATAATCACCGTCTGGTATTAACTTGCTTAATATTTTTGTAGTATCTTTGTGGTTTTGCTTAACACCTAGTATATCTCTTTTCATAGCTTGTCTAGCAGATTCTATAGACGCCACACCTTTAAAATAAGGAGTCATCAACGCGTCTTCAAAAAACTTTTGATCAGCTTCACCTTGCTTACCTTTACCACTAAAAACATACTGTGTTAAACCTCTAAAGTCTTCAGCTGATGGAGGTAAAAAGAATTTATATCTACCTTTTCTAGCTCCTCTTCTTTTAGCAACAACTTTAGAAAACTCTTTAAAAGACTCAACGCCTTTTTGTCTTTCTATCATCTTATTAAAGTCTTCATCTAAAGTTTCACTGTATTTAACTCTAGCTTGTTGTACTTTACCTTTAACGTCAAAGTTATCGTATATTTGTTTTACAGCTTTGACGTTTTTAACAGCGTCATCAGCAAAGTAAAAATCATTATAACCTTCTGCTATTTTAGTTATCATCCAATCAGCTTTAGCTTTAGCTGTGCCATCTTCTAAACCTGTTATATTTTCTATAGGTATATCTAATCCAATACCTTTTAAAAATTTATGTATTGCTGGCGCAGCTGCTTGTGGTCTAGCTGTTAATATAAAAACATTTGAATTACCAAACTTTTTATTTCTAGCTATAGCCTTTTCAAACATTGGACCTTTTTTACCCTTCATTACCTTACTAAACTCGCTAAAATCAAACTTAGCGCCTTGAGCTTCTAATTCAGCGGATTTTAATGCAAACTGTGTAGCATCTATTTTACCTTTAGTACCGTCTGGTAACGTGTAAAGTACGTTAGATTTAGTCTGAGCAAGCGTATCATCAAAGTCCCAAACGCTTATTCCTTTTGGATTTTGAGAATAAGAATATTTTGTGGCGTTGAATAAAGCTTTTGTATTAACAATAGCTTTGTTGTAATTGCTAAAAGAAAATTTAGAACCGTTATAGTTTTTTATAGCTTGTTCTTTCTGATCTATTAAAGTTATTGCGGGTTTTAAATCAAAAGTTAAAATATTATTTAAATATTCTTGTGGTAAAAATTTTAATCTTAAATCCTTACTAGGATTGTTTTTTCCAAAAACATCAACAAAATCAAGAACAGACTTACTGTCTAGCCATTGAGTATGATATTCAAAAATTTGTTCAACTTTAGATATTCTTTCAGCTTTAGGTATTTTAGAAAAACCTAACTCTGCTATTTCAAACATGCTTGTTGCGCTGTCAGCTAAGTGCTCGCCTTTTAATAAGCCAGGACTTTGTTCTGTAAACGTTATGTAATCTAAAGAAGTTAAACTTCTTAAACCTTTAGTAGCGTTAGTTTGCAATTGAAAAAATGTAATAAAAGATTTTGCAGATATTTTATTTTTATTAAACAAATCTATAACCGTGTTTGCTATATGATTAGCTAGTATTTTATTATGAACATTAGCTGAAGATATTTCAGGTATTAGTTTTTTATAAGCCTCTACTTTTTCTTCTCTTGAAAGTTTATCGTTATTAAGTATTCTACCTACTTTACCCATGACACCAATCTTAGAGTTCATAGGACTAACTTTAGTTAAATCTAATTCTTTAGGTAGCTTTTTGCTTTCATCTTTTTGCTTTAACTTATTTTTCTGTAAAGCATCGTAGTAATTACCTGTAACACCTGGTATATATATTTTTTTAGCTTTTGGATCTTCTATCTTTGCTAAAACAGTAGCTGCTACATCTTCTTTTTTAGAAGCAGCATCTAGTAATCTACTAATATAACCAAATGAATCATAACCTATTATATCAGTTATATCTTTGCCAATACGAGGGTCAGATAAAATAACACCCATATCTTTATTAAAAGCATCTAATATTTTTTTACTACTTGTTTTAGCTGTTGTAGCGTTTTTATTGTTTTCTTTTACAGATTCAGGTATTTGATCTGAGTCTTGTATTTTTCTAATAAATCCAGCACTAGCATCATCAACAACTAAACCTTCATCAAAAGGTTTTCTTACTAAATATCCAATACCTTTAAAGTTGCTATAATCATCAGGGTTAACTAATATGTTCCCATCTTCATCTACTACGTTTTCTATTCCTGTTTTTTGAGCTAACTTAAATAACTTACTTGACGCTTGTAAAAACTTTTTATTTGGAGTAAAAGAAAATTTAACGTTACCTCTTTCTGACTGTCTAGATATTTCATTTATGTAGTTATCAAATAGTACAACACCTAGCGCGTTTTGATTTTTTTCAAAAGATTTAGATATATCACTTTCAGGGTTTTGCAACTCTTCATTAAAAAGATCTAACGTATATTCCTCAGCCATTGCTTTAGATAAAGACTCTTTTTTACCACGTATTACATCTCCGCTTTCATTAAACATGTAAGATAAAAATTGCTCGTCTGTAATGTTGTTTGCAATATTAGGTACTCTTCTTATTAATTGTGCTCCAGAAGTTCTACCAGCTTGTTCAGTACTTACAGTCTCTCTATCTATCTTTTTACCTTGCCAATCAGATGTAAAACTACCATTAACTTTCTTTTGAACAGCAAAAGGCATTGCTTGAGACAACCACGATGTTGTCATATTTTCTAGTATAGGTTTTTTAAATCTTAAAAAATTTCTTTTTAATTGACCACCTTTTTTAACACCTAGTCTTTTCTTAAATTCAATATCAGCTTGCTTACCAGCTTCTTTTTTTATTTCTGATATTAATGGTGAAACTGTTTTGTTTATAGAAACTACACTATTAACTTTTGATTTTAAAACTCTAACAATTTTATTAAGTTTTGATTTAACAATGTTAGCTTGGTCGGCTGGTAATACTTTACTTTCTGTTAGTGTTGTAAATTTTTTACGATCTTTTTTTACTTGTACTGTTTCATCAGCAGCAACTTGTTTAGCTTTATCGCTATCTAAACTTTCATCTCTACGACTGCCTTCAATAGCTAATGCTTTTTTGGCATCTAATTTACCAAAGTTAACATTAGAAAATATAAACTCACCAAAAGTTATGGGTTCACCAGATTTAGTTTTTCTTTTAGCATTTGGATTATAATTTATCAATCTATCCTGTACGCTTTCTAAAGCTTTCGCAGCAATCTCAGGTGTTGATGACTTTGATTTTATGTAATTATTTATTACTCCGTTTTCTAAAGTAGCTTCATATACAGGGTTGAATATTTTTCTATCAAAGTATTCTTCTTTAGTATTAACAGTCTCAGGTACTAACTTGTTTATAGCATCAAGAGCGCTTACAGATAACTTTTCTTTTTCAACAGTAACGCCTTCGCTAGATTTTAATTTTGCTTTTGCTTGAGATGTTAACTTACCTTTTTCTATATTAAGTGAATAATTTTTAATAAAGTCAAAAACATCTTGACCTGTTTTAAATTTAACATCTCTTAAACCACCAATAGTTCTTATAAAGTTAATTATTTTTCTACCTATATCCATTAAAAACCCATCTGATAAGTCGCTTCTTAATATTTGGTTTTTTATAATAGCATCAGAGAAGAAGTTCATATACTCATCTATATCAGCGCCTTCAACAGTCCCATCTTCATTAAATGTCACATCGTAATTACCATCTTTTATTTTTTGTTCTATATCTTTTAAAAGTCCTTTTGCTTTAAGTATATCTCTAAACTGATTAATAACTTCAGCTATTTTAGGATTATTTTTTATTTCACTTCTTAGTATTTTGTGTAACAACTCATGTGAAGCTACCGATACAGCTTGCTTTTCTATAGCCTTGTCTTCGTTTATTATTATTTGTCCATCAACTTCCATAAACCCGTCAGCTTCAAACTTTCTCATATCTGCTTCATTAGCCACAACACCGTCTGCTATCATTTTTTCTTCAACCGTTCCGTTTTCATCAGATCTATAAACTTTAGCATCAGAAAATTTTCTAACATTCTCTACGTCTTGTCTAACTTGTTTTTTACTAGAAAAATCAATTATATTATCTAGTTGATCTGTTAAAGCTAATATATTTACGTCTTCTATTGATTGTAGTTCTTTTGCTAATTTTTCTTTACGGTTTTTAGCTTGTTGTATTTCTTCTAATATACGAGCTGCTTCAATAAAAGATTCAGGATCGCTTAGCATAAAACTTGGAAGTTTACCGTGTTGATTACCTATAGCTTTTATTTCACCCATTAAATCTGTCATGTCTTGCTGCGACATCAAACCTTTATCAACTAGGTATCTAAATCTTTTAGACGTACTTTTCATGTCTCTAGATAATACGTATAAATCTTTTATTCTTTGATCTAAATCAGATTTATTGCTAAAAGAACTAGCAATACTTCCGCTAACAGGAACTAATCCACCTGCTATCATAGACAGTATGCTAGTGTTTACAAAGTCTTGCTTAGATATTTCTACTTGCTTAAAATCTACGCCTGCGGCTTCGTTTAGACTAGGGTTTATTCCGTATATCTCTCCAGCTTGTTGAATATTCTCTTGAACAACTTCTTTAACACCTTCTCTAGTAAACGTGTTAGCGTTTATTAAAAAGTTAGTTTTAAATTTGTCAGCACTTACCTTAAAAGAGTTTGTAAAACCTTGTGGCCCACTTTTTTTAAAAGCTTTAATAGCTCTATTCATAGTAGCGTTACTTACTAAGAATTTATCTAAAGCTTCAGAAGCTTTTATTCTAGGTGCTATAAAAGCAGTAGCTGCATATAAAGCAGCCATTTTAACAGAAGCTTCGTTAGCTAATTTTTTAGCTTCTTCAAAAGGTATACCTGCTTTTTGAGCTTCTAATAAAGTTTTTTGTCTACCGCTTACTGCACCGTAGAATGATTGAAACATTGTTGCGTCTACAAGACTAGCCGTTGTTTTGTTTGTTATATTTAAAACAGGTATTTTTTTACTTAAATCTACGCCAAAAGTACCTTTAGTACTATCAAACTTACCAGTTTTAACATTTCTAATTCTAGTGTTTAAAGGCTTTAAGCCTTTTAGTTTTCTAGCTTTATTTACTCTTTCTATGTATTTAGCAGACAAAGCGGCTCTTCCCATTCCCAAGCCTTTCATTCCTACTATTTGAAAAATAACATTACCAATAACGTCACCTGTCATAGTCGCGCCACCTCTATAACTACGATCGCTCATTGGTACACCTTCTTCTTCTATTTTTTTATTAATATCTGAAGCAATTTTAGGATCTAAAAAACCATCAACATTATAACCTTTTGATATATTGTATAGTTTACCGTCAACATCTTTTAAATAATAATCACCATTAAACTCAACACCCTTGCCATTAACATAAAAATAATCAATAGATTTTAATGGATTTCTTTCGTCTATCTCAATCTGTACTAGGTTTCTTTTTTGAGCTCTCATATCACCACCCGGAAGTAGGTCAGTAACAAAATTAAAAGTTTCATCAACCGCTGCGGGAAAACCTTTAAGAAGTCCACCACCAAAATTTACAGGTCCTGCTAAAGCTTCTTCTATAGATCCTCTAGAGTTTATATCTTCTATTTTATCTAACATAGCTTGTTGATCAGCCTCTGTGTTTTCAAACATTTCATTAAAAACGTTTTCTATATAAGGCATGGGATTTTCATATAAAGATCTATGATCTATAAATCTTTTATTACCATCTCGATCAGTGTAGGACTCAATATAACCTTCTTCTATCCCTTTTTTTTGATATTTAAGTCTAGCTTGATTTTCAGTTAAACTACCTTCGTATTCTTCTTTGTTGTTAAGATAATCATAATAAAATCCAGTGTTTTTTGCTATGTCATTTCTGCTAGTCATATAGTCGTCTAGCATACTAAAAAGACGTTTTTGTTTTGCAACTTTAAGAGCTTGCTGTTCTTGATATGTTTCTTCATCAACATATTCTCCTTCGTCATTTAAACGTATTGTTCCGCTTGAAGGCCCAAATAAACTATTTGATATAAAAGAAGGATTAAACATGTTGTTTTCTACATCTTCAATATACTGTTGCATTATGTCATTTTTTAATAAATAACCAGCAAAGTCTTCAGGGTTTATACCTAGTTTAATTAACTCCTCAGAATCAAAGTTCATATTAACGAAATCAACAGATTCGTCATCTGCATATCCTAGGTTTAAAGTGTTTGGATCTCTTTCAGAATCGTTTTCGTAAAAACCTAATTCTATGTTTAAATTTTTGTCTTCTTTTAAAATAGAAATGTCTTCTTCTGTTAGCACACTAGGGTCTACTAATCCAGTTTCTACTTGTAATAGAATTTCATGTGGATTTCTAACGTTTGGATCAACAAAAATAGGAGCTCTATCTTCTATTTCTATATCTAAGTTTTTTAGTTTTACAAACTCTCTTTTGTTTGCAAAAGGATTTTGTATGTTATCTCTTTTAACACCTCTTTCTTCGTTAAGTAATTTACTTTTTTCTCTAGCTTTTTTATCTTCTTCAAATTTCTCTAACTCTTGTGTGTAATTTTCGTAAAGCAATTCTATTTCATCTTCAGAATACTCACCAGTATTGTATGTTGTAGAAAAATTATTATATTTCTCTAATAAAACTTTATACTCTGGATAGTTTTCTAGTATTTCGCTGTTTTCACTAACTTTAGACAAGTTATATCTAACTTCTCGAATACTTGGTCCACTGTCAAATAACACATCACGTGCTTTTTGAAAAGAGTTATTGTCAAAATCTAGATATGTTACCGCATCATCTTCTAATATATTTGATAACGGTTCAATATCTCCAACTTCTTCAGTAAGTAATGCCAATAAAGCATCGTCCGAGTTTGAGACCATATTGTTTTGGTTCGATCCTGGATTGGTCTCTGCATTCACAGGATCGTTTTGAAAATTTTCGGTTTCATTTTCTAACTCCACGCCATTCATGGATATATATTCGTCAAACGGCTGGTCACCCCTAGCCTCGTCTAACTCTGCTCTAGTATAAGACTGTCCTTGCCAAATAAAATTTTGCGCTTCAAGACTTTCTCTCAATATAGCGGCTTGTTTTAACGGTGTTCTTTTCATGTTTATTTATTTTATTTTCCTGGTGGTAGTGATTCTTTTTTTGTAAGAATCTTCATGAGCTCTACTTTTTGCTTGGCTGTTAGTGGTTCGCTAGGATCTATTATAAGTTTACCAGCTACTTTTTTATTGTAAGAGTTCCTTATCTGTTTTTTATAATCACTTCTTTTAGTATTATAAGCCGTTAAACCAACTTTTTCTAAACCACCTAGATAAGTTTTATGAAGATAAGTTCTTAATTCTCTTTCATTTTCTGGTTCTAAAAGCCCATCTTCAAAATCCTCTCTTTGAAATACAGGTATAGTAGAGTCTAACATATTGTCGTAAGCCATAGATAATAAATCTTCTCTACCCATATTGTTAAATAATATACTTAAATTTCTACTAACAATATCTCTAGAGCCACCTTCTAATTTTACTCCGTTTTTATGAACAGCATTAGTTAGTTTCATAACTTCATCAAATCCTTTTACGTTTTTTAAATGATAATTATAATCACTGTCATCACTAAAGCTTTCTAAAGGCACATAATCACCATCGTTAAATACAGTAAAAGAACCATATGGATCTATTACAATCTCGTAATCATCGTTTTTATATAAAGAATTTAACTTGGCTATGTTTCCACTCGCAAGAGAAGCATCGCTTATCAAGTTGTTATCAACATCTGAATAGTATTGATCTCTCTGTTTTTTAAACGTGTCTAGGTTTCCGCTAAGAGACTTGAAAGCATTGTTTACTCTATTCATTGTGCTTACTGCTTCTGTATATCCTTCTTCACCAGCGTCAAGTTCTGAGGCTATTTTAGCAGCATCAGCATATTCGTTTCTATTTTTTATTAAAAACGCATTAACCTCATCTCGCATACTAGGTGTAATTTTACTTACATCTATATCGCTCATGCTGTTAACATAGTTTTTTAACTCTGCTTCGTCCTGTCTTTCTTTATATAGAGCATTTCTTACACCCATCATTGCGGCTTCACTGATTCCAGTTCTAGCCATACCAGCATTATAACCACCTTGCACATCTGTAAAAGTGTTAGCTGCAACTCCTGCGCCTCTAATTAACGCGTTGTTTTGTTTTATTGGTGATTTTTTCATATTTTATTCTGGTTTTCCTGGGAATAGGTTTGCTAAGTCAACGTGATCTCCAAGACCTCCAACCATTTGCCCTACACCACCTGTTATAGAAGCTGTCGCAGCATCTCTAGCGGCATTAGCAGCGCCGAGTCTTTGTTGTGACATACCTAATAGCGTACTTACTTTATCTTTTTCTTGTCTTCTTGATTGTGCTGCGCCTGCTAATTCTGCGTCTTGAACCCTCATTCTACCTTGTGCAGCTTTCATTTGATTAGCTTGTTCTTGTTGACCTATACTAATAGACGCTTGTTGTGCTTGTTGGTTAGAGGTACCTGCTAAAGCTTGTGCCATAGCTGCAATACCAGATCCACCAGCCGCAGCACCCATGCTGCTCATTATATTTGCTTGGCCTTGTTGAGCTTGTTCTCTTGCGAAATCTGCAGCCTGTGTGTTGACTGTAAGGTCTTCGTAAGCATTATCCATGTTAGCGGCTAGGTTAGAAGTGTCTAAGTTTTCAAATCTAGCTTTGTTTCTATTCATTTCAGCTTGAGCCTCTCTTTGTTCTTTTCTTCTTTTACTACCACCAATAATACCACCGGCAATACCCATAAGCCCACCTACACCTGCTGATATTAAACTTCCAGGTGCTTGTTTTAGTGGTGATTTTTTATATAATCCTTGTGCCATAATGTTTTAGTGTTTATCTTATTATAATTACATGTTATTTACTACTTTCAAATATTTCTGATCCTACTGAAAATAATTCACATTCTTTTGTGTCGTTGTTTCTAAATTGAGCCTCAGCATAATAACCTTTTAAGTTAGATGTATTACCTTGAGCTTCTTTTGTAAAAAATATATAGCTCGTGTTAGTAGGAGGCGTTACATTTACAGGGATTTGTGCTATTACAACTGTTTGAGCTGTGACACCTGTTGCTGGGTTTGCTTGCGTTACAGTTATGTTTGTAACTTCACCTATTTCAACTATCTCGTCATTTGCGGCTAAATAATACAGTGTATCACCTATTTGCAAAGATACATTTAATAAATATGCGAATGTTAGTGTTATTGCTTGAGTTTCCATATTAAGGTGTACACGTTAAATTAGTTATTGTTATTGTTGCTCCATTGTCACTGTTGCTAGTACTAACAGGTGTTTGTCTTGTAGCACATTGAGTAACTGTTTGTCCACGACCAACCGTTATAGTATTTTCTGCTAAAGTCACACAATCAAAGTAAGTTACATCAACTGATTTACCTTTTGGGTTATCAGTGTAAGCTATTGACCATGTTACACAAGTAGCATCAACGCCGCTAAAGTCACAAACATCACCGCTAGCAGCTATAGACATTGTACCTGATACTGTAGGCGCTGGACTAGTCATAGCACATATAGAGAAATCACTTTCTCCTTTAAATATAACGAGTTGTCTTTTTGTTTTCTTTACACAATCAAAATAAACTAAAATACCACCATTAGCTCCTACAGTTACATCCCACTCTTTACAATCATTAGCGCTACCCACTGTTATTAAAGATGTTAAGTCGAGTGTAAACGTTTGACTACTATCGCCGTACTTACTTATGTATGATCCTTCAAAGCTTACGGTAGCTGTTAGTCCATCATTAGAAATAATAGCTATAGGAGCTATAACTAAATTAGTACCTTTTCTATTTGAAAAAGTTAGATCTTCACCTGCTGATATGCTTCCAGAACCAACACCTATGTTTAAATAAGATTGTGGATGCGAAACTGTTAATGTGTTTCCGTTAATGTTAGAAACTGTAACCTCAGGAGGTACACCGGTTGTTGTAACGTTTTCACCTTCCATTCTCATACCTGTAGTTATATTTGATGAGCTTACCACGGGTACTATGTTGCTGTTTTGTACAGCTTCTGAGTTCATTGTGTTAGCTTCATAATAATTTGTTATAGATGGTGAGCTACTAGTGTTTAAACTAAGTGTCTGACCAGCAGAACCTACAACAGTGTATACAATTTGATTTTTATATGGTAAAGTACCAACTTGAGTAACACTATTTGCTGGATATGTCCTTGTAACGGTAGAGTCCGCTTCTTGACTTGAATTTAAAATAGTATTTGTTACTGTTAAATTCGTTCCAGTTGTATTAAATGTTAAAGTTATTTTTGGATATTGACGTATACAAGCTGGTATAGGTTGAGGAAACGGATCTATTAAATCACCTGCTAAAGTAAAACAATATTCAGCAATTGAACTGCTTTCCGGTATTTCTATATAAACATCTACATAACCTACAGATGGTATTGTTTGAGTTGGGGTTATGGTGTAAGTGTCTAAACTATTGTTTGTAAATGTATTTAAATTAAGTATTTGACCATTACTAGACGTTACTGTAAAAGTAGCACCAGTATTACCAAAAACACGCATAATTCTACTAGCACCTCCATCACCAACGTCAGAGGTATCTAGTGTATAATTAGTTATTTTAATCTCAGGTACTTGTATCTGTAATGGTCTAAACAATTTAATATTAACTTTGTCATTAATACCACAAGTGCTTTTAAAAATATATTTAATACCTACAGTTACAGACACAACCTTGCCATCGCTATTAAGTGTTGGTGTTTCTGTTATTGCATATTGATCTTGATCACCTATCTCTAGTACTACGCTTGGTTGTGTTTCAAGATAATAACCACTAGAAGCTGTATATGTTCTTTGAAATAATTGAACTTGTTGACCCTCTGTTCCGCATACGTTTATTGTAATATCTTCGGGTATTGGGCTACCTGCTTGAACACTGTAGTTAACACTATCGCCTTCAACACAAAGATCTATGTCACAACAAAGCTCACTAATATTTGCACTACCAGATATACAAAGGGCTAAATCAACATTCGCAGCTGGCATGGTGAATGGGTTATCAAAAGTAACTGTACACAAAACATTTTGACCATCTTGAGTAAACACAACCGTGTTTATATAATTTAAATCAGTATTAGTCCATAGAAAATCTGCGGCAAAAATCTCATAACCTATATTAGGTGTGATAGTTAACACAGCTGTAGGATGCGCATTGTACACGTTTGTGCCAGATGCTGCTGTATAAACCACGGATGTTACTGTATAGTTACTTGAAGGCATATTAACAATTGTTTAATGAATTTGTATTTGTTATTGAAGTTATAATTCCGTTTTCATAAGCAACAAGCTTGTAATTATCAGGGTGATTAAGCCATTGAGCATTTGAAGCCATGTTGTAAAGATTTACGTACCATTGCACTCCTCCTGCTGCTGGTGGAGTAGTGTCGTTCCATAAGAAAACACCGTCGTCGCTAGAAGACATTATAGTTCCATTGGAATTATAAAGTTGAGTACCAACCTGTATACCAGCAGAAGAAAAATATTTAAACTGAGTACCTATCAAATTAATATTTGGAGTTCCATAACCAGTTGGTAGATTTATAAAGTTTAAAATTCCACATTTAGCGCTTTGAGCTCTAGTAGCTGGTGCATCACTTGAATAAGCTGTTCTAAAATCTAAAGAATTAATATTGTCTTTAGTAACAAGACCTGTCGTTACTCTAAAAGATACATCTGGTGTATTTGAAGGATCACAAGCAGCCAGCGTGTTATACTGAACTTTTGATATTATTTGACTATTTTGAACTGTTAATATAAAATAATTATTAGGAACTGGGAAAGAAATGTTGTTTGCGTTTAAAGCAGCATCGCTTGGTGTTGAAAAAGAGTCGGCGTCAGCTTCTATGTAAAGGTATTTACCGTTCCATTCATTACCTATAAGGCTATAAGGTTCAAAGCTATAGAACAAAGATGTTCCAACGTTAACACCTGAATCTTCGAAGTAGTTAAATTCAAAACTTGTTTTATTAATATTGGTTTCACCAACAGCATATTGATTATAAAAATTTTCAATAGCACATTTTACGTTTTGATCTGTAGTTTCAGGTCTAATATCGGTGTTAAATCCTTTACCTGCCCATAAATACCAAATTTTATTAAACGCGTTTGGCACTTGACTTCCAGTATTAGAACAATCAGCATCAACACTAACTGTTACATTGAAAGTAGTTACCGCGCCTCCGCTTATGGTAGCGTTACCTAGTCCTTGAGTTGGGAAAGCAGAAGAATCAATATTGTTGTCGCAATTATCTTTGTAAAAAGTTTTTAAACCTTTTATTTTGTTAAAATATTTGTTTTCTTTTTTAACAAATTCCTTTATCTGACCCTCTTCCATGTCAGTGTTAATATAGTTTGTATACCAGCCAGGAGTGCTTGTTTCGCTATTTATAATCGTAGGTGATATTTGTTGATCTACAACTTGAGCTATTGAAAGATTACTTAAACCAGTACTCGTACCATATCTATAGGCTCTAGATTCAGATCCAGAATAATTTAATGTTTTAAAACCTTTAATAGATTCATTAACATCATTTATAATTACATTTACAGAACTATCATATTGAGCTCCGTAAAAATTGTTATATACACTATTAGAAGCATGCTCCCATATTAAGCCTTTATTAAAAGTATAATACTTATCATTTATAGAAATACCACTTTCTAATGGGTATACAGTACTACCTGTTTTAGAATAATAAGATTTTCTACTTGTCCAACCATCTACTGTTTCTTTAAACGATACAGTAGTAGTAAGTATATTGTCAGAGGCGTCATCAGGTACGTCGCAGTTAGTTTTGTCTTTAGGTGTTGCTGATAATTTATCTTGCCACTCTTCTGTTAAGTTGTCTAATGTTATATTATAGTTCTCTTTGTCATCATTATAACTACCTATAATTTTATTACAAACAGGTAGGTTATCAGAGAAAAAGTCACCCATACCTTTCAAAGCTATTTGAGTAATACCATCTTGTGATAATCTTATAACTGTGCCTCTATTTTTATCAGCAAAATAACTTCTAAATCCATAATCAGCAAAAGACTCAGGATTAGTACTAATACCAAATTCACCCGCGTAAGGTGTTGCTTGACCTAGCACCGCTTTATTAGATGTAACATTAACATTGCCATCCGCATTAAATAAGGCGTCTTTATTAGCTAATATACTTAAACACTTATCTTCACACAGCGTCACTAAATTAGTGTTTTTAGAGTGCAGCTTTTGAATACTACCATACTCTGGATTTAAATCTTTTGTTATTGGTTCTGCTTGTAAAAATTGATTTGTTCTATTTATACCTGTTAAAGAATTATATATACCAGAAAATATTAAACCACTGCCTCTTCTTTCTTCAGCATATGGTCCTTCAAATATACTAGACACTTTAACGCCTTTACCTATTCTAGGCGCATTGTAATCATCTCTAATTCTATCAGATTCAATAGCGTTACCAAAAGAGTAAACATTAAAGTAATCTAAAGCTTTAGCAGCTGTACCGTTTAATTCACTTATTGGATACGCTTTGCTTGCTTCGTAATATATATCTATATCAACAGCTTCTTTAGGCTCTGTTTCAAATACAGCTGGGTTTGTAGAAGATAATATAGTATTATTTTCTCTAGTTTCTTCTTCAAGCAAATTAAACCCACCAACATTAGCAATTAATTCTGCTTTAGTAGTACCAACCCAGCCCTCTGATATGTCTTTGTCTAGTATCAAACATAAAGAAAAATGATAGTTCATGTCTTTATCTTTTTGATTGCTACCATCTAAAGTCATGTTTTCTATAGCACCTCTAAAAGTACCGTTTCTATAAGCTCTTTTTATAGTATAAATTTGAGATTTTTCGCCAGCATATGAACCTCTACCGTAAAGTTCAACGGCTCTACCTTCTTGGGCGTCTGTCATTGGTTCACCAACATAACCATCTCTAGCTTTAAAACTATTTTCATCTAAGTTGTTTTTACCAACATAAACAATAGATAAAACATTATTATTTTGTCTTGGTGGATCATATACTTTCCACATTTTTTGATCTGGACCTGGATCACTATTAGCTGGGCTACCATTATAACCACCATTGCCATGACCATTACCACCATAAGCACCACAAAGTTTATATTTAGCATCTTCATTATCAATCCCAAAAGTATTATCATCATCAGTTTCGCCTTCGTCTCTCCAATAAAAACCTTTTTTTTGATGATCTCCATCAGGCGACCAAAAACCATCTTGAAAGTTTTGAAAACAGTTTCCAAGTGAATTTGCACCAACTCTATCTGAATTCTCTTTAATAGAACCAACTATAGAATAACTTTTTTCTAAAGCTTTAAAAGGCTTTTCTATGTTTGTTTCAAAGTCTGTGTCTCTATTTATTTTAACAAAAAATCTACCTTCATATTCTGGTAATCTTTCTACTTTATTTTCTAGTATTTTTATAGTTACATTAGTGTCTATAGCTAAACCATTAACACCCATAAAACTAGCAGAACTATCCATACCTTTATCAAGGTTTACTAGATATTCTTCATCAGCACTAGATGTTGGTCCACCACTTTCTATACCAAAAAGATCAGTTTTTGCACCACCAACTGTAATTTCTATAAATCTATCACCTTTAAACCCTTCTCTAAAATCAGGATTTTCACCTACAGCTGGACCAGTAAACCTTATTTGTGAAAAGTCTTCAGCAAAACCAGCTTTAACTTTACAAGCAGCTATACTAATTGCTTTGGGTGTTGTTGCTACAAAATCTGGAACTTTACTAGATATATCTAATATTTTATATCTACAAGGACCTATTGAAGGGGTATCGCTATCGTGTTGTTTTTTAAGTATTAAGTATGTTTCTTCGTCAACTTTGTTTCTTTCAGATGAAGGAAAACTTAACCATACATTACCGTCTTCAGCTGGATAAAATCTATCAAGGGCTAAATTGTAATACTCATTACTAATATCTTTAATAAAATATTTAGCATGTGTAATTTCTTGTGGTAAATTAACTTGATTTAGTTTAGCTAAAAACTTATTTGTTCTTTGAGCGTTTTCTTTACTTAAATTATATGTTGCGCTTGGATTTGTAAAAACAGGTGTTTGTCTACCATATATATCTTGAAACACAATACCCAGTTGATAATTTCTTATTGTTTTTATAGAAGAAAAAGGTCTTCTAAAATCTTGATTAGCAGGTGTTATTTCATCACCATTAGCATTTAACTCAGGGCCTTCACCAGGGTGCTCAGAACTATTTACATCTAGCTCTATTGTACATTTAGGTGTAGTTATGTTTTGTACGTAGTTTGCATATATTAATCTATTGGCAGATATTTCTTGACCCAAAGCTTTTTTAGGAACGTTATCAAATGGTCTTAATAGTTGATTAGACTCTACTGTTTTACCAATTAGCTCTGTTTTTAATTCAAAAGAAGTTACGCTTTTATCTTTTATTGTGTCTACTACATATATATTATTTGATCTAGATTTTTTAAATAAAATATCTAACTCAACAACTTCTTGACTACCCCAACTCCAATCTTTTATTATTAAAGATCTTATGTGGTTTTGCATACCTAAGTTGTAACCGTCAGAAGACAAATATTCAAAATCATCACCTTCAAAAACAACCTCTGTAAAAGGTGAAAAACAAGAGTATTCATTGTTTTCATATTTCCATCTATAAGCAAATCTAGGAAACTCAAACTCAAACATAGGTTCTTTTTCCTCTAATAACGCTTCCCAAACAATTAAACCAACTGGTGTTTGTATTGTATTTATTTCTTCAAATGGAGCAAACCTTAATATTTTTTTTGGTATAGACTGTATTTTACCTACTATATATTGTCCATTAACAGAGTCTATTTTTATTCTTACTTGATATTCATTTGTGTTATTATCATCATCAATATTACTACCGTTTAAAACTATTACATCGTCTTGTTGCCAAGAGCTTTGAACAGATTGATTAAAAGGTCCTATAGTAACAGTTTCCATGTTAGTCGCAAACACAGGATCAGATCCTTCTTCAGCCGCTAATTCTTGGTCAGCAACCCACTCTCCATATGTTGGTAATGGTCTGTATTGAGCTGCTAAAAAACTTGTTGAAGGCTCGTTAACATATGTAAAATTATACCACAAAGGAGCTATTGGCGAGCCATCTATATTGTTCTGGCTACCACCAGCGCCTAATGCGCTACCATCGTAGGTTACAGTTACTGGTGTTACACCTGTACCAGGTAGTTCTTGCCCAGCGGCAGATCTAGTAGATGTTGATATATCTATCTTAGGAGCATATAGTGGTGATTTTTTAATAACAGCAATGTCTGCTTCTGTAAAATCATTACCAGAAGAATTATATGTCCAATCTTGTGAAGAAGAGTTGAAAGTAGGTATTTTAGTATGTATATTAAATGAGGTTGAATTTGTACCTGCTTTAAATTTTTTTATGTTTATTTTTTTAGGCTCTGTTTTGTTGTCTGTAAAAAACAACAAATCATCAACTATATTTATACCAGTTATGTGTTGATCTTTTGTAAAATTTAATATATTTTTTTTATCAATTAATACAGGTGATACTATTTTAGTTTTAGTATTATACTCTGCTATAGTACTAACATTGTCACTAGCTATAAACCAATATATACACTCCGTTGGCTCGTGTCTTATAGATCCAATACATACTGGATCAGAGTAGTTGCTTATATAATTACTTGACCAATCTACTGAAGATGAATAACCTTTTTTCTCAGTATTACCTTTTAAGTTTTGTAAAGCACCAACGTTGCTAGACTCGGATGTAGAAACTGTTATGTTTAAAGCATCACGGTAACTTCCATTAGGAACCATTCTCTCGTCAAGATCACTTTCCATCTTGCCTCGAGTAAAGTTATGAATAAATTCTGGCATGTATTAGTGTTTTATTTGTTTTGATTTGCCTCTCATAACCTGAGTAAGCTCTTCTGATTTTAAATTTGATAATCTTAATTTAGCCAATCTTGTAGCT
>TARA_R110002012_G_scaffold308701_1_pt1 | contig 19288 bp, 18 predicted proteins | sample TARA_R110002012 | Tara Oceans TARA_R110002012 (sample SAMEA4396515) | marine metagenome | biome: Westerlies Biome; feature: [DCM] deep chlorophyll maximum layer (ENVO:01000326); material: water (ENVO:00002006), including particulate matter (ENVO:01000060) such as... | depth 40 m | reverse complement strand
TAAAACTTTAAAAGAACTGAAATTATGAGTAAAAAAGTATATTTAAGAAGAGAAGACCTAGGAGGTCATCTTCCAAAAGAAGTACGAGCTGAGGCAGTAACAAAACTCAGTAGTGTCTATGTAAATAGACAACCTTTAAAACCTTTCTCTGTTGAGGAAGAAAAGAATTATATGAACGGAATATTAGATGTTAATCCAGATCACGGTGATTGGCCTAAACATTCTAAAACATTTTGGGCAGACATGACAATTCCTGTAGGATTTACAGGAGTTGAATTAGAAATAGATAAGGAAGAAGATGGAACTCCAATAAGTATTATGGATTACATTAAATATAGATTCGCTCTATCACATCCTTTTGTAGCAATGTCTAAAGTTGAAATGGACACTGACGGCACTAAACGTTTTTATATTCAAGATTTAGCAAGAGTAGATAAAGCTAAAAATAATGAGATTCAGTTTAAGAAAGATGCTGATAAAGCATTTATTAAGATCTCTTCAGATAAAAAAGCTATGGCAAGAGTATTAAGATTAATATCAAGTACTAATCCAGATAAAATGAATTCTGAGCAAATTGAAAACTCTTTATATGAATTAAAAAATAGTAATCCTAAGAAGTTTTTAAGAATTGCTACAGATAAGAATTTAGAATTAAAATCTGAAATTGAAGAAATGGTAACATCAGGTATTGTAAGAAGAATTGGAAATCAAGTTATTTTTATTGATGAGGTTCTTGGTGATACATTAGATGATACTATTGTTTATCTAAAAGATAAAAAGAATTCTGGAAAACTAACAATTTTACGAGCTAAACTAAAAGAGTTCGCACTAGTATAATATGAATGTAAATGAAATGCATTTAGCAATACAGCAAGGAGTGGATAAAATAAATTCACTCCAAGCTGATATGCTTTTGTCTGAAGAAATAGACATAGAATTAAATAAATCTATGTCTAGATTTCTTAATACTAAATATGGTAAAGGAAATAAATATGGTAAAGGATTTGAAGAAAGTCAAAAAAGAATTGATGATCTTCGTAGTCTAGTTAAAGAATACGAAGCTCCTGTTATTTTTAAAGAGCAATTTGACAATGATTTTTGGATAGATCAATTTAGACTTCCTTCTGATTATTTATATTTAGTAAATCAAAGATCTGAAGTTTTTATAGATAAATGTGATCCTATTGGATATTATTTAGATGATAATAATCCTGTAGCATTTTGTATATTACCTATGAATAATTTAAATGATGGCTCTTCTTTTATTGAGCATCTTCATTTAGTAGCTGATCCTACAAATCCAGGTTTAGGTTTAGCTGGTATAACAACTTTAAATTATAGTTCTTATACTTTTCCTCAAGATGCAATAAATTTAAAAAATGATATACTTACTCCAAGTAATTGGGCAACAGGAATTCAAGTATATTGGGAACAGTATGGACTACTAAGTTATCCAAATTCTTTTATTATTATTATAGATGATTCTCTTTATACTTGGTTTAATTGGGATTCTTCTATTACAAATTCAGTATCTGGGAGCAGTTTGATTAGTGTTCTTATAGGAATTATGTACAGTGCTGTATCATATGATGATAATATAAACACTCAAGCATTCGTAGAATATGCCGATGATGCATTAGGAGCTAAAAGATTACCTCCTGCAAATTCAACAAGAGAGTACGCATTAAATAAATTTATACAACAAGATGATATATTTAAACTTTTAAAAGATCCTTTTAATACAACAAAATACACTTCTCCTCTAACAACGATACGAGGAGAATACATAGATATTTATACTAGTGATATATTTATAATAGATAAAGTAAAAATAACTTATATAAGAAAACCAAAGAATATTTCACTATCTTTGGGGATTGGTTGCGAATTGCCTGACCACACTCATCAAGAGATTGTGGATATGACAGTAAGCAGCATTTTAGAGGGAATTACTGACCCTCGATACAAATCTCATCAATTAGAGGTAAGTAAGAATGAATAGTAAAACAATTTATTAATAATTAAAAATAGAAAAAATGGCAAGACATTTAATAGTAGGAGATGGTACAGCATTAGCTCGAGCAGCAAGCGGCTTAGTTAATGATGGTGGCGTTTCTGTTGAAAAAATGAGTGCTTCAGGACCAACAGAATTGGTTTTAGGAGACACACCAGCAAATGCACCTCAAATAAGAATTGTAGGAGGTGGAACTGATGGAAGAAATATTGTAACTCCTTGGATTTATGGTACAGATGTAGTTAATTGGAGTGGTAAAAGTTATACAGCAGCAGCTGCACAAACTACTACTTTATTACCAGTAGCTACAGCAGCAGCAACAGTAGGAGGAAAAGAACTTGATATTAAGTTTGTTTTTCGTAACGGTAAAGGAAAACAAGAAATATTTAGTTTTGCAACAACAATTGTAGCTTCATCTGTTATTGCAGATAGTGGGCAAGCAATTATTGATGCATTTAATGCATTAACTGATGTACCAGATTGGTTAAATCCAACAGCTACATTATCAACTGCAACTGTAACTTTTACAGGAGCAAAAAGAGGTGATACAGCTCAAAGTGGAAACACTTGGGACTATGAGCCAGTAGTATTTAGTACTCATATTGGGTCTAATCCAGTTACTACTCAGACTTATACGATTGTAGATAATTTAGTTGACGCAACTACTGGATATGGAGATGGATTTGCAGTAAAAGCTTTTGAAGAAAGTTTAATGGGTACTTCTCATGGATACTATAATAGAGTAGAACTTCCTAATGCTCCAACTACACAGACAGCGACAGGCACTAATTATGACATGTATTCATTAGTAGCAACTAAAGATGGTTCTTCATCTTCACAGATTAACGGAGTTGATAACTTAATTGAACTTAATATCGCATTAAAAGCAGGAGATGCTGACAGTGTAGTAGTAGAAAATAAAATTAACGCATATCTTAGTGGTTTATTTACTGCTGTGGTATTGTAATCATTAACCTTTAAAAAATAAAATAAAATGGCACAAAGAGAAGTAAAATACGGATATGCATATGCAAAGTTTGTAGTAAGTGACGGGGTAACTGTTGCTACACAAACAATGGCAGATACATCTGCAATTCCTTTAGGGGCAATTATGACTTCAACAACTATTATAGCAGTTGGAGCAATTGCATCTAGTGGATCTGCAACTGTCCAAGTTAATGCTGGAGGTAAAGTATTAACAACAGCAATTGGAAAAGCTAAATTAGATACTGCAGGATGGGTAGTTAGAGAAAACAGTCCAGAAGATGCGACATGCATTTCAGATGGAGCTAATATTAAACTAGTTATTGGTACAGCAGCTTTAAACGGCGGATCAGAAGAATTAGATATTATAGTTGAATATATTTTAGTAGACTAATCTAGTAACTTAATAAGACTTATAGGGGGCATTAGTCCCCCTATTGGTCTTTTTTTTAAAATCAAAATAAACTATGGCATTTAACATAAACGTAACAAATTCTTGTAAACTATTAGTTGTTAGCGCAAGTCAATATGATGTTCTTTCCACACACGCAACTATTACGATAGAAGATATGAATAATACCGGCAGCTATACTACCGATATAACTTATGATGGATCAGGAAAGGGCAGCATAAATATTCCAACAGATAATCTGCCGACGGCTAATGGTGTTTATAGGGCCTGTTTATCAGAATCAGGTATAGAATATTCTTGTATACCTATTCTTATGCATTGTGATATAGATTGTTGTTTAGTAAAATTAACTAATGAGTTAATCGATTGTTCTTGTGACTGTCCTAGATGTGCAAGTGCATTAGCTAAAGCTCAAAAAGTCTTTTTATTATTAAAAAGCGCAGAATCTGCAGTAGAAATAGCTGGAGCAACTCAAAGTAGTGGTTATTTTGAAGACATATCTGCAAAATATTTAAAAGCAAAAGAAATTTGTGATAATAGTTGCGGGTGCGACTGCTAAAAATTAATACTTAATTATGCCTGACTACACATTAGTTGAATCATTAGTAGAACTTACAGAGAATGCTATAGCAGAAACACAAGAAATTTTTACGGCGGCTACTTCTTATGGGGCGTCCTCGACCTCAACTTCAGAAAAGTTAACTCCTGACGCTGATTATTATAATCCTTTAAATCCTAAAACAAAAGCAAATTTAAAGAATATTGATTCTTTAAAAAAGAGAGGGCCCTATACTCCAACAAGTAAAACAGTTAATAGAAGATGGACTTCAGTTCAAGCTTGGAATTATAGCGCTCTAAACAATGATCAAGATCCTGACATGATCGAGGTTGGTCTTGTTATATCTGTTAATATAGCGCCGCAAAATGGCGGAGCAATGTGGGATCATGTTGTACATGTAGAAGATAGCACTATATATAATCCTACTGCGTGGAGTTCTAATACTATACCTACGGATAATTTAGCAACAGTAAATACTGGTACTCATATTGAATTAAGATATGCTGGACAGGCATTTAATACGCCTCTTTCTGTTTATAATATTGTTCATAATAATGGGATGTTCCCTATGAGTGTTAAGGTGCACTATCAGTCTGGACACGTAGAAGATTTTGAGGTACTAGCGCCTGTTGGGGCTGAATATAGAGTTGGATTTCTAGCTCAAGGTGCTTACAATTATACACGTTTCCAAGAAACTACTATATGTGAATTTAAAGCAAATAGTGAATGGTATAGTAAAGGTAAAAATACAAAATATTCTAGTGCTAATCCACTTGAAAATTATCACATACTTACTAGATATAGTCCCACTCCTCCTAATCAAGTTTCACATCCTACCTATAACCCATCAGGTACTTTAATAGAAGCTGGGTATTTTAAAAGTTATTATGCTCAAGTATATGATGAACTTCATCTACTAAACTCTATCCAAGGTACTTGGTATGATCCATTGGCGCATGAATTTGGATTTAATGGGGCTACTACCCCAGATCAAACTCAAATGGCGAGGCAAAAATTTTATAGAATAGATGTTCTTGCGCAAGATGGGCACCCTGCAAATTATCATGAGACTGTTGATGGTATGTATCCTAGTTGGTTTACTTCTAATTATAATCAATCCACAAATAGTCCTGATATATATGTAGATGATAGTTTTACTGGTGGAGATGTTACAGCATTTCAGGGAGTAATAGATAGTGTTTTTCTTTCTAGTCAAAATCAAATTTTTACTTTTACAGCTTATTATTCACATAATATAACAGATTGTGGAGGCGGACCACCTCCTGTAAGATATTTTGTTTGTGATACACCAGGTAATCCAGGATATTACCTAACAACAGGTTTAGGAAGTCTTGTTGCGGGTAGTTGTAATACTATGACAATACCTGCAGCTGATTTACCAGGTGGGGGTAATTATGCTAATGTTACTTATGTACATGATGATGCTTGTTGTACTACTTGTACATTACAACTTACTGCTTCAACTCTAGCAAATGCTTCTTATAACACTAATAATGGTAAAGTTGTTTGGAACGCTACATCAGCTGGAAATTCTAGTGGAAATCCTTACTCTAGCGGCAGTATGTATACTGTTATAGTAACAAATGCAGCTGGTACAGTTGTGGGGACAGCCCCTCCATCAGGAGGTAATAGTATTACTAATGCTACTTGTGATACTACTAGTGGATCTAATATTGTTGTTTGTGATGCTACTGCATTAATACTCCCAGGAATGCAAGTATCGGGTACAGGTATACCAGCGGGCACTCATGTATATTCAGTTATTGGTGGAACTGTAGGTGTTAGTGCAACACAATTTACTATGCATGATAATGCATTTCCAGGAGCTAATTCAGGAAATCCAGTCTCTGCTACAGCATCAAACACAAATACAACTCTTACTTTTTCTATAGGAAATTGGGGGCATTTTGGGGGACTAGCTCCTAATGATGCTTCTAATACTTTTTATAAATTATGTGTATCAGATGATGACGACTGTGAAGAATGTACAACATTTATAATTACTGAGGCAGCAGCCCCATCAGGATGTACAGATTCTAGTGCAACAAATTATAACTCAGCAGCTGTTGTAGATGATGGCTCTTGTGTTTTATGTGAGGCTTCGGATGGATTATTACATGATCCTAGCGGCAATTCAACTACACCTCTATTTGATTCATTAACAGCAAGCGGTTCTCCAGCTACGGCTATAAATAGTACCTCTCATAATAGTGATGGTACATTAGCAGTGTCCGCTGCCCCAATAGCATCACTTATTTCATATATAGATTTTGATGTTAATTCTTATTTTGAAATAAAATTATATAAAACTGTTAATCAAGGAGATGATAGTACAGCTGCGGGAGCAACTTTAATAGCAACTCAAAATACGGGTACTCTTAATCTTGTAACAATAGCAACACATAATTTTACAAGTTTAGCTTATGGTTATTATACCATGAGAGTAAGGTATGTAGATACTAATAGTACAAAAACTCTTGAAAATTGTTGGACAGAGTGGTATGGAATTGTTCAAGCAGAGGTTTGTGATGATGTAAATAATGGTTCTTATAATAGTAGTCCTGTTGATCCAGTATTAAGATTTCCAAATGCTGCTTTATGTATTTCAAATCCACCTTGTTGTCAAGTTTCTGCTGTTTCGGAACTTACTAATGGATATGGATCAATTTGTGCTCCAATATTATTTTCAGATATATCATGTGATCCTAATAGATCAGTAGAAGTAGAATGGTTGTACAGTGCAACTGGTACTGGATATACTTCACTAGGTACATATGCATTAGGATGGGTTGCGGGGTGGACGCATATGTATGCTACCGCTAGCAATGTTCCAACTAATACTAATTGGGCTTCTATAAATGGTTCTGGATTTTATAAAGTTATAATATATGCCCAAACAGCAGCAGGTCATGTATGTCAAGAAGAAAGAATTATAAATTATACAGAACCTATTTCTGGCTGTACAGATGCATCCGCATATAATTATGATCCGTTGGCTGTATGTCCAGGTACTTGTGCTTTCCCTAGTTGGGATTGTGATGGGCAGGGGAATTGTATTGATCCTTGGCAAGGAACTCTTACAGGATATACTCCGGGAGCATATAATTGTTTAAATGGTGCAGGATGTTGCCAACCTGCTTGTCCTATTCCACCTATATATGGTTGTACAGATGCTTGTGCAACTAACTATGACCCTACAGCTGCCGTTGATGATGGTAGTTGTCTGTTTACGGTTTGTAGTCTTGCAAATGCTACAAATTATAATCAAAGTTGTTGTAATAATAATTATTATTCTGCTTCGCAAATTGTAGGAACAGATAATAGTTGCTGTATAATGCCCTGTACTCCTGATAGTACTATTGACGCTGTAACTGGACTTGGTACGTCAACATGTGTGGCATATAATAATGACGGAACAGTTTATATAACTGTAACAGTAAATAATTCAGCTCCGACTTGGAGGTGGTTAATAGAGAATAATGCGGGTAATATTATATATGAGGATGTTACTGGAGGGCCTGCTGGAGATGGAATATACCATGGAACAACAACTTCACAGACATATTCACTTTTAGCTCCTGGAAATTATACTGCTTCAGCTATAGATAGTTTTGGATGTGAATGGTACGCACCTTTTACTATAGGAAGTACTAGTCCTGAAGTAGGTTGTACTGATCCTGATGCTTCTAACTATGATCCATTAGCGCAATGTGATTGTTGTTGTATAATGTGTGGATGTTTAGATCCTAGCGCAATTAATTATAGTCCAAATTCTAGCTGCCCAGGAGACTGCGAATATGGAGCTCCAATGCCTAGTCCTTGTGTACCTGTATCTTTCTATAGAGATTTAGAACGAGTTAGAGCCTGCCTTTCATTAGAGGGCTCGTACTGGATAGCTGATTATAAAATTGGAATGGCAGATGATTGTACATTAATGAATAAATGGAAATTAATTTTAATAGAATATTTACTCGGCCAAATGACAGAAGGAATATCATGTTTATTTAATTGTGCTGATGTACAAACTCCTGATCCTAGCTCGGCTCAAGATTGTAATGAACTTTGGATAACAGGAGGTCCTAGTACAGGATTAAATCATAATCCAAATCATGAAGCAGCTAGTATAACATCAGGAGAAGGTACAACTGTTACAGGATATGATGGGTATCCTCTTGGATGGTATGGTCAGGATACTAATCTTAGTCCAGCAAATAATAATACTTTTGTAGGAGATGTAATTAAATGGGACCTTCCAACTGGGCACATATATGCCTCAGCATTAAATGGTACAGTATGGCAGTTAACAACAGACTTTGGTAATGGAGGAGCTCATTTTGGCTGCAGCAGTGGAAAAATTAAACACTATACACAGTGTTTAGATTCTAATATGATAAGTATTACAACAACAATTAATTATTACGATAATTTTCTTAATTTTGTAAATAAATTTTGTAAAGATTGTAATACATCAATTTTACAGAGTAGATGGAAGGATGGAAGTGTTAATAATAATCCTCCACAAGTATAGGCGTGATAATTACACCTATAACAAATAATATAAAAATAATAAAAAATGGCAACAAATAAAAATATATATGATTTAGTAACATTATCTAAGACTAGTGTAGACAGCGCTGATTATTTAGAAGTTGCTAATTCAACAACTAGATTAGATAAGAAAATTTTAGTAGCTTCCTTATTTCCTTCTTTCGCAACATTAGGAACAAGCGCAGAAGATTTATTTGCAAGTATTACAAATAAAAATCAGTTAAATTTTAAAGGGATAAAATCAGGAGATGCAGATTTATTAACTGTAACTACTGTTTCAAATAATATAGTACTAACAGCATTAGAAGCAGGAATAGATCTTAGTTTATGTAATAATACAACTTCAGGATTTGTTACAGGAGTAGACTTTACAGGTACTGTTACAGGGGAATGTCCAGTAGATAAAGGAGGAACAGGTTTAGCTACAATAGCAAAAGGTGCAATGCTTTATGCTAGTGCAACAGATGTAATCTCATCTACCGCAGCAATGTCTACTAATGGACAAATACTAATAGGTAACGCTACAACTGGTATTCCATCATTAGCTAATCTTACAGCGGGAGCTGGAATGACAATTACTAATGGAGCAGGAACAATTACACTAGCCGCATCAATTGCAAATGCAGAATCTAATATAGATTTAAGAAATGCAGCAGATACTACTACTTATAATATAGATACTCATGCAGGAGATGGATGGATTTCTAATGACGGTGCTGATGGAGGTCTTACAGTAGCAGCTTCAAATAAAGCTTATATAGGAGCTAGTGGAGCAGCTGCTTATGATGGTATTTTAAACTTAGGTGGAGACTTAACTTTTGTAAATACAGTAGCTGGGAATATTAAACCTTCAGCTACAACTAGTACAGCAGTAGGACAACATCTTAAAATATACGGAGGAAGATCTGCTAATGCAACAGCTGGTAATTTAGAACTTTACGGTGGAACGCCTGGAAGTGGTAATAATGCTGGAGGAGATGTAAAAATATACGGAGGTGATGATACAGGTAGTGGAGTAGCAGGCGATATAGAACTTTATGTTTATGATGGATCAAATAATCCTGTACAATCTTTAACTGTTACAGGAGGAGATGCTACACCAGATGTTACTGTTAATGCTGGTAATGTTATTATGAGTGCTGGAGCACCATATATGAGAAGTGCAAGCTATCCACAGGTAATTAACTATCAAGGAGCTCCAGCTACTACAGATGATGGTGCTACTGCAGTATCAGCAGCTAATATATTAACAGGAATTGTACAGTGTACACCATCAGCTGACAGAAGTAAAGCGATAGATGGCGCATCTAATTTAATTTCAGGATTAGGTTTACTTGTAGATAATGATGCTTTTGATTGGAGTTTTATAAACTTAACAACTGACGGGGCTGACGCTGTAACTTTAACAGCAGGATCAGGTGTGACACTTGTAGGTAGAATGGTAATAATGGCACAAGATGCCGCAGAAGATGCAATTGCTGAAGGAGTAGCAAGATTTAGAGTAAGAAGAACTGGTTCTAGTGCAGTTACAATGTATAGAATCGGATAAAAATTTAATATTAACCAATAATTATATAGAAAAATGAAAACAATTAAAATTAGTAAAAATGAAGCAGCTGAATTATACAATGGTTTAGTTGACGTCAAAGATTTAAAAAGCAAAAATTTTGCTTTAAAAGCAGCTAAAAACATGACTGCAATTAAAGAGGCTTTACAAGATATAGAAGAGCTTGGAAAACCTACAGATGAATTTATGGAACTGTCTTTAAGAGTTCAAGCTATTATTAAAGAAGATCCAGATACTGGAAAAGAAAAAGTAGCAAAATTAGAAGAAGAAAATAAAGAACTTGTAGAGCAAAGAAGGTCTCAATTAGAATTAGTTAATGAAAGACTTTTAGAAGATGTAGAACTAGAGTTAAATATTTTTTCAGAAGAAGTGCTACCAGATGAAATTACAACTTCTCAAATTAATAAACTTATAAAGCTAATAGAATAATCATTATGTCAACAGCCGCTCAAGAAATAGCATTAATGGAACATAGAATGAATTCGATGGAAGATAAAATAGATAAAGTAAATGATAAATTAGATATGTTAACTGAAAAACTTCTTGATCCTGATCATGGAGTGACGGCAAGAGTTAATAGAAATACTTCTTATCGTAAAGTTATAACTAAAGCGTTATGGATTATATATGCAGTAACAATAGGTTTAATAATTAAATTATTTTGGAATGGCTAAAGAATTAAATGAAGATACAGGGTTTAAAGTAAGTATTAAAACGCTTATAGCAATTGGCGCTGCTATGGCTACAGTAATATCAATGTGGTTTATGCTACAAGCTGATATTGATGAAGCTAAAGAGTTACCAGCTCCACCTGAAGCAGAAGTTACTAGAATGGAATTTGACATGAAAGACCAGATGATACGGCAGACTATTATGACTACACAAGAAGATGTTCAAGAGATTAAAAAATCTATTGAAAAAATAGAAAATAAGCTTTATGAATAATACTAATTATACATGGAGAATTTTTAGCATATACTTGTTAGTAATCGTTCTTATGTTATTAAGTGGAATGGCTTTTGGTCAAGTTAAAGTAATACAATTTAATGCAGATTGGAATAAGTCTAATCAAATAGAATGGATAAAAGATTTATCTGATTGTGAAAAAAATTTTATTGATGTAGGTAAAGACGGAGAAGCTCAAAAAAAATATAAAATAGCAGTTTTACCAACTATTATTATTTTTAAAGATGATGAAGAGGTAATCCGTTTTCAGGCTGATTTAAGTTTTAAAATGTTAGCTACAAGAGAAGAAGTACAAGAATCAATTGATGATTTATTAATGAGTGATTTTTAAATATGAGTTTTATAATAGGAAAAAAATGTGTAAGTACATGTGACACAGCATGTGTAGATGTATGTCCAGTAGATTGTATTCATGGACCAATAGATATAGATGGTGCAGGTGCTGAGGTAGCTGGACTAGATAGTGTAGAGGGATTACAATTATATATTAATCCTGAAGAATGTATTGATTGTGGAGCTTGTATACCAGCATGTCCGCCTGATGCAATATATGAAGATGAAGAACAATGTATTGAAGAAGAAGGAAATGATGAAAGTGTAATTAAAAATTATAAATTTTTTGGAATGAAATGGGAAAACTAGCTTTTAATATTATATTGTATTATATGTTATTGCCTATATTAACATTTGGGCAAAAAGAAACTATTATTCATATAAATACTGATGCTTATCCTAGTGAAACTAGGTGGGTATTACATGCAGATAGTTTATATGGCACTATATTAGGAGATGTTAATTATGGTTATTATACACAACCTAATACATCTTATACAGATACTTTATATATAGCTGATAGTATAACTAATATTACTTTTGTTATATATGATAGTTATGGTGATGGTATTATGTCTCCAGGTAGTTACTTTGTTTCTATATGTGGAGATACAATAGTTGATTATCCCAATCCTTCTTTTACAACTGGACTATATTCTAATAGAACTGTACCAGCTTGTATGCCTACAGGCCCTCCAACAGGGCCGTGTGTTCCAGCAATACTTAATATAAATTTAGATCAATTTCAAAGTGAAACTACTTGGGAGATACATGATTCTACAGGTGCTTTAATATATGCAGGAGGACCTTATACAATGGCTCCTAATTATCAACCTCAGTTTGAGAATATTTGTTTACCTATAGGAGAAGTCACCCTGACCATGTACGATTCATATGGAGACGGGTTAGCTGGCAGTTTGTGGGGAGGTAATGATGGATCATACTATTTATTTCAATGTGGAGACACCATCGTTTTTGGAGATGTTCCTAACTTTGGCACCGATACTTCACACATATTTATATCCGATACATGCATACCTCCACCACCTGTGCCAGGATGTACAAATCCTAATTATATAGAATATAATCCATTAGCAACATTAGATGATAATAGTTGTTCTATTTTAAAAGTATATGGTTGTACAGATTCTGTAATGTTTAATTATGATCCGCTAGCAAATACAATGGATTATATTGATAGTTGCTCTTATACATTAACATTATTTGATTTAGCTGGAAATGGCTGGATAGGTAGTAGACTAGATATATTACAAGATGATACTACTTCTTATGTTTTAGGATCTGGATTTAGTGAAACTTTCTATTTAACATTAAATGCACCTGAATTAGTAAGAGCTAAGTTTTTTATTAATGCTCAAGCTAGTGCAACAGCAATAGAATGCGGATTCAGTTTAGTTAGTTCTTCTGGAGATACTACTTTATATGTAGCTGGGGGGTTTTCTGATCCAATAATACCTTTTTATGATTATATAGGAATTACTTATTGTGGTAATATGTGTATACCTGTAATAACTGGATGTATGGACATTTTTGCTTATAATTATGATGTATTTGCTAATACCTCTGATATATGTTATTATTCTCCTGGATGTATAAGTCCTGCTTATTTAGAATATTATACCCAAGGTTATGTAGCTGATATAGACGATGGTAGTTGTAGTACTCTAGCTTTATTTGGATGTACAGATAGTACAGCTTTTAATTATGATAGCTTAGCTAATGTAGATAATGGTGGTTGTGTGCCTATTATTACTGGTTGTATGGATGCTTTTGCATTTAATTATAATCTTCAAGCAAATACTACTGATACTTGTGTACCATATATTTATGGGTGTACATCTCCGATAGCTTTTAATTATGATAGTTTAGCTAATACAGATGATGGTAGTTGTACAGGTGTTTTATATGGATGCACCGATAGTACAATGTGGAATTATATGCCTAGCGCGAACGTAGATGATAGTAGTTGTGCTCCTTATATATATGGGTGTACGGATCCTACAATGTTTAATTATAATTCTAATGCTAATACTGATAATAATTCATGTATTCCATTTGTTTATGGATGTACTAATTCTACAATGTATAATTATAATCCATTAGCAAATACTAATAATGGAACGTGTGAGCCGTTTGTTTATGGCTGCATAAATCCATTAGCTTTGAATTATGACCCTTTAGCTAATACTGATGATTTCTCTTGTATATTACCAATATATGGCTGTACGGATTCAACTATGTTTAACTACAATCCGTTGGCTAATACTGATAATGGTTCATGTATTGAGATTATTTATGGATGTACTAATCCAGCAGCTTTAAATTATAATCCATTAGCAAACATAGATGATTTATCTTGTATAGGTACTATTTATGGATGTACTGATTCTATGGCTTTTAATTACAATCCATTAGCTAACTTTGACAACGGATCTTGTATCCCAGTAATATTAGGGTGTACAAATCCTATAGCTCTAAATTATAATTCGCAAGCTAATATAGATGATTTTAGCTGCATACTTCCTATATATGGATGTATGGATAGCTTAGCTTTTAATTATAACCCCTTAGCAAATATAGATAATGGAAGCTGTGTTCCTGTTATTTACGGATGTACAGATCCGGCATCTCTTAACTATTGTGATTCATGTAACACCGACGACTTTAGCTGTATACTACCTATATATGGTTGTACTGACAGCACTATGTTTAATTATAACCCACTAGCAAATGTTGACAATAATTCTTGTATATCTTTTATTTATGGCTGTACTGACCCTAGTATGCTTAACTATAACCCTCAAGCCAATACAGAGGACTTCTCTTGTATTTCTTATATTTATGGCTGTACCGATAGTATTGCACTTAATTATGATCCAACAGCTAATACTGATAATGGTTCGTGTGTCGCTGTGGTTGAAGGGTGTATGGACCAGTCTGCGTACAACTATGATGTTACGGCTAATGTTGATGACTCTGTTTCTTGCTTATATAGCGCTAATTGTATCACTGGTCCGGGTAGTCCTTATTGGCTTAATGACCCCTGCTATGCTTGGGTAATAGAAGTAGATGAGTATTGTTGTAATAATGAATGGGATGAGATATGTCAACTAACATATAATCATTGTGAGGATGGATGGCCTATGCCTCCAGCTAGAACATTACAAGAAAGAAAATTAGTAAGAATTACAGATGCACTAGGAAGAGAGGTAAAAGAAACTAATAACCAGATATTATTTTATATTTATAATGATGGGACAGTAGAAAGAAAAATTATTGAATGAAAAAATTATTAATTATATTTTTATGTTTATCAACTATAACTAATGCGCAGATTAATATTAAGAAATATTTTAAATTTGCAACTTTCTATGGAGCAGTAAATGGAGGCACCTCTATATCGGATGTTGATATATATTCTGTATCTAAAGGTTTAGAGACTTCTATAGTGCGAACTCCATTTGATTATAATATTGCTTTTGGAATTAGAAAAATAGCTAGATTTGGTTATGAAAATAAAGCTAATACATTTTATGACGGTACTGAAAATTCTTGGTCTGATGGAGCTAGTATCGGTAAAGTTACGGGTTTAGAGTTTCTATTTGAAGCTAATTACAAAAGACAACAGGGAGAGAATTATTTAGATCAACACCATTTTATAAGATATGTAGCTAATACCTATATACTTAAAGGAGAGTATTTAGAAGATGGTTTTGCAGATATTAAATATATTGAAACTTCCCAAAGATATAGATATAAGGTAAATAGAAAATTATCTTTTAATATAGGAGCAGCTCAAAGATTATCAGAGCCGTATGGGTATGATCCTTTAGAAGAATGGGTGTTATCTAATGGTGATATACACTATACTTATTTAGCTATACAAGAAGGATATACAATAGATGTAGCTAATAGTGAGTATAAAGATCCTTCAGGAAATATAGTAGCTAACTCTGTAGAAATATGGGAAGGAGTAGTAATACCCGACGTATTATCTAACTATGTAGCAAAAAAAAGAAACGAGTTAAAAAATACAATGCAACAATCTTTAGTAATAGGATTTGATTTTTATCATTATAAAAAAGATTTTTGGATACACAGTTGGGGAAATTTGATGCCTTGGCATTATAATGATGGGGGACAGTTTTCTTATCATAATTATAATAATAAGGAACAATGGTTAGATTATTCAGGTGGACTAATTTTTGGATATAAGTTAAATAAAAACCTAGGAACTTTTTTAGAAGGAAAATACAATAAATATTGGAATAGAGAATGGTATAATTTTAAACTAGGAATAAATTATACAATATTTTAAAACATTAATAACAAATAAAAATTAAAAAAAAATGGCAACATTAACAGCAAAATTAACATTAACAAGTAGTACTACTACAAGCGATGCTTTAAATCTTACAGTAACAGATGTATTAACAGTTGGAGAGCCAACTGTAGGAATGTCTAGAAAATCTATAGCTACCGGCTCTGCACAAGACGTATTAGCTACTAACGGTGCTTTTAGTTATGTATACTTAAAAAATTCATCATCAACAAATGCTGCAGCATGGTTACAAGTAAAGCTTGGAGGAGATGCTAAGATTAGATTAGACGTTGGTGAGTTTGTATTTATTTCATTATACAGTGGACAAACAGTTCAGGCTGAGGCTCAAACTGCTGCTTGTGTAATTGAATATACTCAATTTTCTAAAGCTTAGTTAAATGCATAAAATAAGTAACCATATAAGTTACAAGGAAGGAGTATATAGTAATACTGCTACTAGGAGAGGTATAGATAATACTCCTAATGAAGAGCAATTAGCTAATATGCACTTAATAGCTACTGAAGTATTTGAACCTTTACGGGCTTATGTTGCAGGACCAATAAAGATTAATAGCTTCTTTAGAAGTCCCAAATTAAATACTGCTATAGGGGGGTCTAGTAGATCGCAACATTGTAAAGGTCAAGCTATAGATTTAGATGATACCTTTGGGAGGAGCACAAATGCAGAAATGTATGAGTTTATAAAAGAGCATCTAGACTTTGATCAAATAATCTGGGAATTTGGGGACGACAAAAATCCTGCTTGGGTACATGTAAGTTATGTATCTCCTGAAAAAAATAGAAATAGATGTTTATTAGCATATAAAGATAATAAAAAAACAAAATATAAAGTAATATAAAGTGGAGTGGCTAGGTCAATATATTCAGGAGTTAACAACTAGATTTCGTAGTGACGTATATTTAGAAGATATATCTACCGGCACTATAGCTAGTGGAGCTCATTTAGGTTTAGACTCAAATAACAAAATAGTAAAAGCTGTTGATGGTGGTGGTGATCTTACTTCTATCGTAGCTGGAACTGGTTTAATTGGAACTAGTTTAACAGGTCCAATACCAACTTTAAACGTAGATGCTTCTTTAACTCATGTAGGAGAGCTTGGAACAATTGAAACTGGAACTTGGCAAGGAACAGCTATAGCAAGCGCATATTTAGACGGTGATACGGCTCATTTAAGTGGTGCGCAAATCTTTGATGGAGTAAAAGAGTTTAGCGCAATAAAATCCGCAATATTTGATGGCGATAAAAGCGTATCTCCGGGTGATGGTGCTGTAATTCACGTAGATGCTCATGATGTAACAGATAGTAATACTTCTGCATTTGGAACAACGGCTATGTACACACACGTAAACATTGAAGCGCCTAGATTACTTGCAACTAACTCGTCTGTAACAACAACAGCTGCCGCCACTCTTTACATTAACAATGCACCATCCGCTAGTACTAACCAAACACTAACAAATCAATATGCTTTATGGGTTGACGCTGGATTAGTAAAATTCGATGGAGCACTAACAGTTGATGGAACAATTACAGGAACTTTAGGAACGGCAACACAACCTAACATCACTTCCATTGGAACAGATGGTGATACTTTGAGTATACTTGGGGATTACACGCGGTTTACAAATACAACGACTGCAAAACCTAATGTTCAAATATGGAATTATACAGATGATGCGCAATCGTCACTAATAGAATTTATAAAAGCAAGACTTGATGGTAGTATTCAAGCTGGAGAGGCCGGTGATAGGATAGGAAGACTTGAGTTTTCCAGTTATAATGCTGCTGGAACGCCTGAGTATGTACCCTATGCTAGAATTGATTCATCGATTCATGATCCTACAGATGGAGAGGAATCTGGAAGATTAACTCTTCAAGTTGCAAACCACGATGGTGGGATGGGAAGTGGTTTAATATTAACTGGTGGTAGCGTTAATGATGAGATTGATGTAACTCTTGGATTAGGAGTTGCTTCGGCGACCAGTGTTGCTGGAACAATGACAATAAGTGGAGAAAAGTTGCTTTTAACTAACGCAACGGCCAATAAGCCTGAGATTCAAATTCAGTCAACTTCAGATGATGCAAATGGTGGTACTTTTACGTTCCAAAAAGCAAGAGTTGATAGTACTGTTCAAGTAGGTGAAGACAATGACGTTATAGGTAATATAGATTTTTGGGCTTATGACGACCAAGCATCACCACCAGCTTTAAACAAGTATGCGGCAATATATGCAGATATTCACGATGCTACAGCTGGACAAGAGTCTGGAAGATTAACTTTTCAAGTAGGTAATCATGACGCTGGATTAGGAAGTGGTCTAATATTAACGGGTGGTAGTGCTGATAATGAAATTGATGTAACCCTTGGTTTAGGAGCTGCATCTGTTGTAACAATACCTGGTCATATTGATTTAGCTGGAGATATAGATGTAGATGGAACATTAGAAACAGATGCTTTGACAATTGGAGGAACAACAGTAGCAGCTGCAGGAACTACAAGTATAACTACTCTTGGAACAATTACAACTGGAGTTTGGAATGGAACAAAGATTACTGATGTATATACAAATTCTAGTGGAAGAAGATATGGTAGCACAATAAAAGTATTGCCAAGTGATTTCATGATAAATGATGACGCTGCTTCTCCTTTAAGTTTTAAAGACGGTGCTAACTCTGGTGTTCATGTTAACGATGTTGCTAACGAAGCTATTGCCTTTGTGACTATACCAGAGGGAATGAAGGCTACACACGTTGATGTTTTTGGGACGCATAATAGAACACTTACAGTAGATGAATTAGATGTAAATGCAAGTTATGATTTTACTGGTACAGCTAGAGGTGTTGGCTCTTGTAACACACAATTAGATATAACAGACGTAAACGCTACGGCAACTAATTATTTGGCATTAACGGTTTCATTATCCGCAACAACAAACAGAGTATGGGGAGGAATAGTAACAATAGCGCCACAATAAAAATAAAATAAAGTGAATGGCTCAAATATATAGACAATATAATATTTATACTTCTACAGCTACAACTACAGAAGTTGTATTGATTGATCAGGATATAGTAGAAAATCCAACATATGGCCATAGTACTGTTAACTTAATTATAAATACTATTAATATAGCTAATACGCACGCAGCAAATACAGCTACTATTGATGTATATTTAAAGTATAGTGATTATAAAGCTACTGGTGCTCTATATGAGGGGAGAGAAACTTTTACAGGAGCAGATAGTAGTAAGAGAGGGGGTGTCTATGGTACAGTTGCTTCACCTTATGCAGCTTCAGATGAGATTCCAGATCAAATTACATATTATTATATTATGAAAAATATAAAAATACCAGTAGGAGTTACTTTACAACTTGATGACCAGTTATTTAAAGATATAGATTTTAAATACTATGATTTATGTGCAGTAGCCGATGGTGATACAACGGCAGATATTATAATAAATTTTAAAAATAAATAAAATGAGTATATTAACAAAAATATTTTCTTCTGGTGCAACT
>TARA_R110002012_G_scaffold78822_3_pt1 | contig 19299 bp, 13 predicted proteins | sample TARA_R110002012 | Tara Oceans TARA_R110002012 (sample SAMEA4396515) | marine metagenome | biome: Westerlies Biome; feature: [DCM] deep chlorophyll maximum layer (ENVO:01000326); material: water (ENVO:00002006), including particulate matter (ENVO:01000060) such as... | depth 40 m | reverse complement strand
AATAATGTTTGAACAATTAGCATTTATAGACCCTATTACTGCAGGTCTTATTATAACTACAGGAGCTAAAGCAATAGGTTCTTTTTTTGGCAGTGATAAAAAAGATACACAAGACACTATAGATGCAAGTAAACAACTTTCTTTTGCTGAAATAAAAGACACAGAAAATGAAAGAAGATTTAATTTAAATAAAATTAATAGACAAACTGAAAGTTTAATTGACTCTGCTACTGCGGGTGGTCAACAATCAATGGCTGAAATTGCTTTAAGTACTGATGTTACAAGTGGATTTGAAAGTAATGAAATGTTTCAAACTGCTGTTGATAATACAAGAACTGAAGTTTATGATAGCTATGGAAGTTCTGTTGATGATATAGTAGCTACAGCAGACGAAAATAAGTTTCAATTAAATTTAAATACAAAAAAACAATTAGATGCTATTTCAGCAGAACTTGATTCAAACATGGCTAATGCAGTATCTGCTCCTGATACTTGGCTTGAAAGATTGACAGGCTCATCAAATTATAAAGTAGGATAAAATTATGGCAACTCTAGGACAACAATCGGCAAGAATTTTAAGACAGAATAGAAGACTTCAAGAATATGAAGATTATGATGATTTAACTATGTTAAAAAGAGTTATGTCAAATCAAGGAAATCCAAGTATTGAGCTTAGTAGAGATTTAACTATTGAAGATAAAATTAAAAAATCTAAAGAAAGTGGTATAACTGAAAACTTTAATCAAATAAACGCATATATATTAGATAAAGATAATAATTTAAGAAATGATTTATCTGACAAAGATATAAAACAATTAAAAGGTCATGTAGAAGGAATAAGAAAATCAAGCAGTGCTTTATATAATCAAGAAAATAATTTTGAATTAGAAAATCAAATAAATAATATGTCTGTTAATCTTATGGAAAGTTTAAATACTTTAGAAAGAAATAATAAAATAGAAAGAAGTTTTATAGGTCTTGAAAAAGCTATAGAAAATTTAGGTGACCCTATGGAATCTGAAGATGGTCTTTATGTAAGTAGAGGAGATTATTCTATTACAGGTAAAGGAAGTATGCAAGAAGGTACAAAATTTATTTTAGATAATGTAAAAAGATTAGGAGAAAATACTAGAAGTGTTGGAGGTGAAAAAGCTTTTAAATTATTTGAACCATTTACTGAAAAACTTGAAAAGCAAGTAAATGAAAAATTTGCTTTATTTGAAAATATGAATTATTACACACGAGGAGAAGGTGCTAATGATATATTATCTTCTCCAAAAGCAAAAGCTAAATTTAAAGAAGCATTAAGATTGTTTAATACTAAAGGCGAAGAAGATGTCACTAAAATACAAGGATTGTTAGATGACCTTCCTGCTCTTATTGGAGCTAGAGATTTAAAACTTTCTGATAACGAGTTATCAACTCGAGAAAAGTTAAAAGAAAGTGATGAGAAAGCATATGATACAAGAGTTAGTACTAAATTAAAACAATTTAAAGGTGCTGCTATAGGATATAAAGATAAAAAGTTTGCTGAATCAATTTTTGGTGCAAATGAACCTAGACAAGGAGCATTTAATGATAAAGAAACATCTATAGATTATGTTGAAAATACTATAGAGCCTTTGATTTTAAATGTTTTAAGTGAAGGTATAAAAGAAATTAAAAACGTTAAAGACCCTGATAAAAACTTTGACATTAATACAGCTGTAGAGCAAAATGACTTTGCTACAATAATGCAATATTTTTTAGATGAAACTCCTTACAAAGACCCTAAAGATAAATCAATAAAAACTTATGGAGATGCAAGATTAAAAGGAATAAAAACAAATCAAGGTACAAGAGCAAAAAATAAAGCTGCTAATTATCTTAGAAATGGGTTGCAATTAATACAATTAATTAGAAACCAACATGGATATAGAGAAACTATTCCTTTAAATGATTTAATGGGTGCTCTTGACAAAGATGGAGATGAAATACCTGATACAATTGATATTGATGGCGGAATTGAAAGATAATAAACGAGATACAATAATTTGAGCCAAACAAAAATAACGTATAGTCAATACGCTAATAGATTAAAAATGTATGACCCTAGTATATCAAAACTAGGATTGTCAGATGAATTGTTAGCAAAAAGATATTTACAGTTTAATCCTGACCATAAAAGTGTTATTCAAGAAGAGTCTCTCTCAGAATTATATAGTCCTGGAATTGAAGCAAGAGCCGATGATTCTAAATTTGCTAAATATCAATTTCAGGAAATGATGTCAGGTATTCCTTCTGCTGTTGCAGGTGGTATAGGTGCTGTAACAGGAAATCAAGATATAATAAATTATAGTGAAAGACTAAGAAAAGAGCAACAAGAAAAAAGTAAAGAAAGATTAGAAGACCCTGAACTTTTAGGATATTTACAATGGATTGAACAAGAGCCTGTTACTTTAAGTAATATGTTTCAAGGTAAAATGATACAAAGAGGACTTGCTCAAGCTGCTCCATCTGTAGCAACAATGATAGTTACTGATGTTGGGTTGGGTTTTCTTACTGGAGGAGTTTCTACTCTTTTAACAAAAGGAGCTGTTGGTTTTAAGGCAATATCTAAAGCCAAGAAAGCTATGGCTGCAGCTAAAAAAGCAGGAACGCCTATACCAAAATCTAGCCTAACACCTGCTATGAAAATTGCTAAAGCTGAACAAGGAATTCGTACTGCGGGAACTATGACAACTATGGGGCTTATGGAGGGTTCAGAGCAGTATAATTCTACTATGGATTATCTTATTTCCGAAGGAGTTGATGTAGAACAAGCTAATAAAGTTGCTTCTATCGCAGGAGCTACTTATGGTGCTTTATCAGGCATATTAGAATATATTCCTTATGGTAAATTTAAACAACGTTTAGGAATTGGTAGTGTTAAAAATAGAGTAGAGTTTGAAAAAAGAATTGTACAAGCTTTAAAAAGAAGAGGTGGTTGGCAAAAAGGCAAGACATTTACTAAGGATATGATTGAACAAGCTTTTCTTGAATCAGGAACAGAATATGCTCAGTATCTTACTTCTTCTTTAATTGATTACTATGTTAAAAAAGGATATAGCGAAGTTCCTGAAGAAGCTTTGCAAGAATTAAAAGATGCATTTACAAGTGCTGAAGCAAGAGAATCTGCTTATTCAGGTGGAGTAATGGGTACTTTTATGGGTGGTTTTGGTGGTGGGGTATCTGCTTTTAGTACTAAATCAAGATTAGATTTGGTTAGAGAAGATGTTAAAAATTTAGATTTATCTGAAGAAGAAGTTCAAACTATAATAGAAGATAAAGTAGATGAAATAGTTGAAGAATCTCCTGCTAGTAGCAAAGTAAAATTTGGTGCATTTCTTGGTGACTATAGTAATATGACTAGCGAAGAAAAAGATATTGCTCAAGAATTAACGGCAGTCTATAGAGACAATTCTAAAAAAGCAATTGAAGATGTTGTAGAAGCTGTAAAAGATGAGCCAAAACTAATACAAGAGATGTCTGAAGAGGATAGATTTGATTTATATGAACAACTGCTTATTGAAGACCCTGACTTTGACACTTCTAAACTTGAACAGCTAATTGAGCCTCAAGCAGAAGAAGAGCAAACTATAAAAAAAGAACAAACAGAGGTAAAAGATACTCCTGTAGAAGAACCAAAGCAAGAAATAGATGAATTACAAGACGAACCATCAGAAGAAGGTGCTGTTGATATAACATCTAAAGTAGGTAAGCCTAAAAAGAAATTAACTAAAAAAGATTTAGACAGAGTAAATATTACATACGAAGATGGCGAATTTGAAGTTAAAGTTGATAAAAAAGTTGTAGAAGATTTACAAGAAAACGAATTAGATGCTTTACAATCAGGTATTGCAGCTATGGATAAAGGTGAAAAATCAGATGTAGCTTTTGAAGAAGCTAGTATGTCTATATTAAATAGAATTGATGAGCCTGTAGAACCTAAACAAGAAATTGATGATGTAGCTCAAGAAGAAGAAAAAGCTCTTGATATAACTAGTAATATTGGTAAACCTAAAGAAAATATTACTCAATTAAGAAAAAGAGCTAAAGAAGCAGGCATAAAAAATGTAACAAAGAAAAAGAAAGCAGAACTATTAGAAGAAATAAGAGTTTTAGAAGCAGTAGAAGCTAAAACTATGGCAGAAACTCCTGAAGTATTTGAAGACCAAGAAGAAAAAAAACTTAGCCCAAATGCTGAATCAAATATAGCAGCTTTAGAAGGAAGAGTAACTTTAGAAGAAGATAATAATAAAGTTTATGCTTCAATAGATGGAACAAGAGTTGAATTAAATGATGAAGAATTAAAAAGATATAAATTTTTAAAAGAAAAAAATGATGAACCTAAATATGAAAGTGGAGATTCAGCAGTAATTTTAAGTACTCAAGTTCAAGCATTAGAAGCTCAAATATATAAAAGAGCTGTTTTAGATGAAGGTTTAAAAACAACTCCCAAACCGACTACTCAAGAAAAACAAAAATCTGCTCAAGTTGATAATCTTAGGTCAGAAGAAGAACAAAAAGAATCTTCAAAGCCAATAATTGAAGAAACAGAAACTATAGAAGAAAAGAAAGAAAAGAAAAAACAAGTACTAAAAGAAGAAAAACAAGAATTAAACTCTACTCCAAAAGAAGATTCTGATATATTTGATGATAGAACAGATTCTAAAGAATTTAACTACACTAAAGGTCAAAAAAATGCCTTATCAAAAATTGCTGATTATATAAAATCTAAAACAAAAGATTATTTTGTATTTGCAGGCTACGCAGGAACAGGTAAAACAACTGTTGTAGAAAATATTGTAAACAATGCTGAAAAGAACAAATTAAAAGTTTTTGTAGCAGCTCCTACAAATAAAGCAACAGTTAGATTAGCAGAGAAAGCTGAAGATAAATACGAAGCTAATTTTAAAACATTACATAGTTTAATGTATGGTGCTCCAAATGAAGATACAGGTGAATGGGAAGCTAAAATTGATTTGTCTTCTGAAGATATAGTTATTATAGATGAAGCATCTATGATTGATGATTTTTTATGGAAAGATATACAAGAAAATATAATAGATGTTGGTGCAAAAGTTATATTAATAGGTGATGGATTCCAATTAGCTCCTGTTGGTAGCGACCCAAAGCTAATGCAAAAATATAATCAAAAAGGTTATCAATTAACAAATGTAGTTAGACAAGCTGCTGAAAGTGCTGTTATTAAATTTGCTACTGCTTTAAGAAGCACAGGCTCAATGTTTATGCCACAATCTTCTCAAGGTGAAGTATTTATATTAAATAATCAGCAATTAGCTGAACAATACTTTGAAGATATTAAAAATAATAAAGACTCTATTTTAATTGTTAATTCAAATAAAACAAGAGTAATTATGAATCAAAAAAGTAGAGCTGCTAAATTTGGAGAGGAAAGTAATAAATCTTTTTTACTAGAAGGTGAAAAGCTTATTACTGTAAATAATAGTCAATATAGCAAAAATGGAGAAACCTCTACAATAACAAAAATAAATGAATTAAGTGAGCCTTTTGAAGTTGATTATGTTAAAGGTTTTGGTCAAAATAAACAAACAAACAAGATTGGTCTTTTACATTATTTTGATGAATTTGGAAGACATAATTTTTTAGCACCTTATTTAGAAGACGCTTCTTTGCATGGAAGTCAAATAACTCAATCAGAATTATCAGAAATTGAAGCAAAATTTCCTGGAACTGTTGAAAAAACAAGAAGTGGAAAATTAATGCTTTCTAGTGAAGTTACAATAAATACTTGGGGATATGCTATTACTGCTCATAAATCTCAAGGAAGTCAATGGGAAAATGTTTTTGTAGCACAGTCAAATCCTTATGGTGATAAAGAATCACAGGCTAGATGGCTTTATACTGCTATAACTAGAACTAGCGATAAATTATATATGGTTAAAGATATAGCTCCTACTCAATCTTGGGGACAAATATCTGATATATTAAACAAAAGCGAATCTGTTAACAATGATAATATAAATGAAAAACTTCAAGAAGTATCAAAAGGTCAAAAAATAGAAAACAATAAAGAGTTAGCTGCCAAGATAGCAGCAAGGCTTGAAAAACAATTTCCATTTATTGATGCTAATGCAGTTGAAAGAGTATATAATAGGTTTGGAAGAGAAGTAGCAGGAAGAGCTATTGATAGTATGGTTGAATGGAGTCTTACAAAAGGAACTCTTGATACAATTCCTCATGAATATGCACATATATATGTAGACCTGTTGAGAAATATGCCTATTATTAAACAAGGTATACAAAAGTTTAAAGATGAGGGTGATACATTAGATAGAGCAGAAGAAAAGCTTGTACAATATATAGGTGAATATTATGCAGATAGAATACAAGTAGAGTCATTAAAGAAAAAAATGGGTATATGGCTTAAACAATTTTGGCTTTCTATTAAAAAATCGTTTGCAAACTTAAATAAAGATGAAATTGGTTCATATCTTGCTGAAAAGTTCTATCAAGATAGTATTTCAAAACAAACTATTGCAACAGCAGGTAAAGAAAGATTACAATTACTAGCTCCTGACTCAGATGCTTTTGTAAAAACTGTAAGAACTCTTGAAAATGGATTTAACTCATTTAAATCTGAATTAAGAAAAAATAATTTTATTACAAAAGGAAAATTAGACCAAGATACAACAAATGATTTAATTTCTACATATCTTGAAAAATTAGATATAAATCCTGCTTTAGAACCTGCTTTACTATATTGGCAAGGTAAAAATAAATATCAAGAAGATGGTTCTAATATAATACAATTTAATTTTGATGATTCTGTAGAATTTTTTGGTAATTATGCTGAAATTTATAATGAACTTTTAACTACTATAGATACTAAGGATATAAGCTTTAAAAGTTTAAATAAAACAAATGCTACTTTTTTAAAAGGTCTTGGAGTTATTTCTGATAAAGATAGAAAACGTCTGTTTATTCAAGCAAAATCTGTTAAAAATGATTTTGATAACTTTATTGAAATATTATCAAAAATTCATCTTAAAAAACCTCTAAATGAAATAACAAAAACAGAGTTAAATAAAGCTAGAATATTTTATAATAGTGCTAACTCTTCTGTTAATGTTAATAGAAAATTATCTGAGCAACATTTAGTACAAAGAAAAACATTAGATGGTACTATAAAAGAAGATGGAGATACTTATTCACTAAGTCTTCAAAGAAAAACAGATGTAGACTCAGAAGGAAAATCTAATCCAAGATTTACAGTGAAATTACTTGCAGAAAATTTAGGAATAAGTCTAGATGATATTGAAGTATTGTCAGGAAAAGATTTAAAGTTTCTAGAAGCAGCAGACCCATATGGAATGGATTTTAATATTACAGATAGATATGATGCTTTAACTGTAGAACAATTGAAAGCTCTTCAAATAGAAGCAGCTAAACAAGATTTAGTTTTATTTTTTAATAGAGGAGAAAATGAAAATTTTTACTTTGCCAAAATAACAAAAGAAGACATAGAAAATGGTAAAGATGCTAAAAATTATTGGGAACTAAAAAAACAAGCTAATCCTAATTATTATACTCAAAAACATATTTTTAACTTTATAGGAAAAAGATATGAAGGTAAGTATGATAAAAAAATACTTGATAAATGGAGAGCTTCTGAAATTGCAAGAGATAGAGCTTTAGAAAAAATATTCCCTGGATATTTAAATTATGATGGAGGTACAGTATTTAAAAGAGGAAAGTTGCCATTAACTCCGACTGTTACTTCTGATGAAATGCCAAATCAAATTGGTAGAATATTTGATAAAAATAAAGCAACGTTTGTAACAAATGGTAAAGCAGTAAGTGCAATTACAGGAAGAGATGGTAAAACTTATATATTAGATGGTAGTACTTTAAGCTCAACAGCTTTATTTAAAAATTTTAGAAAATATTTTGGTATGAAAGATGAATCTTCTAAAGCTAAGACTGTTATTATGGTAAATAATGACAATGGTCTTTTATTAGTAAAACATCAACACTTTCAACCTTTGCATCCTACTTCTATTTATGAAAATTATGGTACTAAAGATGAAAAATTAATAGCTAAAATAGATGAAGAAGGGTTTATTACAAATAAAGATGGTGGTGTTCTTCATGTACTTATGACAGAAGATGAAGCTAAAGTTTTTACAGGCGACTATCAAGTTGGTTCTGAGTTTACTATTCCTGGAAATAGTTTTGGTATGATTAAAATGCCTGATAAAAAGAATGATAGTACTAGAACTTCTATGCAATTATTTAACTATATACACGATAGCAGAGTTTTAAATGCATGGAAAGAAGAAATGCTACCTATACTTGAAGATAGACTTAGAAAACAAGTGTTTATGGTTAGTCGATTTGAAAGACAAAGTAACCCTGTCAAAAGAATAGCTCAGTTTTTTAATTTACTGTCTGAAGGTGACAATACAATACCTGATAGCTCTTTTGAAATGTTTAAAAATGGTTTAGGTTTTCACAAATTTGGCAGAACTCTTCTAGATAAATTGATGCAAACTCAATTTGTTCAAGAATCTACAAAGTTTGGCAAAATGAAGGGTTTAAGGGGAGATACTATATCTGATATTACAGGTACATTAAAATATAAAGAAATTTCTGTAGCTTTTTCTGATGCTAGTTCTATTATATCTGACTACAATAAAGCAGTAGGAAATTCAATTGGAACTAAAGTTACTAAAGAAGAAGTGAATAAATGGCTAGAAACTGCTGATTATCAAATGTTAATTACTAGGTCACCTGTTCCTCATATTAATGGTGGTGCTATGGTTAGAATACATAGTTTACATGATAAAGCAGGGCAAGTACATCTTAATGAAAAACTATTGTTTGTTGATTTAGAAGGTGATGGTGATGGAGATTCTGTTGCTATAGAAAAATTGCCTCCTAAATTAGAAAAAGAAATGATTAGGATGTATAAAGGATTAGAAGTTAAATCTATTGATTTAAGTAAATATCAAGACAATCAACGTAAATATGATATGTCTAATAAAAATGATGTTTTTGAATTAATTAATGCAATAACTACAGGTCAAAATGCAGTTTCTGAAATTGCAAATGTTCAAATGGTTTATGGTATACTTCAAGAAACTTTAGACGACATAAGTGTATCATCTATTGAAAGTGGCGATTATAGTCTATCAGTAAGAGATGGCAGTCAAGTAATAACAGACCCTAATAGTGGAATAAGAGATACAGTTGATAATATATTAAGAATATATTTACAAGCATCTGTGGATAACGTTGAGTATTTACTTCTTAAAGATTGGAATTATTCTAAAAATAATTTATTATCTATATTAGTTGAAAAAAGTAATGGTGAAGAAATAACAAATGTAGACACAGCTATAATGGATGCTATTTATAGTAAACTAAAAACAGTAAGTAGCATAAGAGAAGGTAGAGATTTTAAAAAAGGTGCTTATTCATTTAGTGATACTATTGCAAAATCTTCAGAATATAATCATTTTGCTGGAAATAAAAATATACAAATTATGGAAGAATTTGCTAAAAAATCAGTTCAATTAGATGGTGTAAGTGTATTTGCTAATTTTAAAAGAATAAATGCAAATGAATTTGCTTTGCATCCACACGAGCAAGTAGCTGTATCAATATCTAAAATGTATGATAAATATATTAAGCCATACCATGATGGAAGTCCTTTTATGCTTCATGAAAATATATATTATAATGCACATTTATCATCAGTTAATTCTATGGCTGATAATAAAAGAATTTTGAAAGAAAGTAATGAAGATATATCTAGAGGTATAGAGTATGGTAAAGATTTAAGTTTGCAACTTAATGAATTATTTAAGAAAAAAGACAAAAGAACTATTGACTCTTTTAATACAGATGCTGATTTAATTAATCTGTCAAATGATTTTCAACAAAGATTTAGAAGCTTAAATGATATTAATAAAAAAGTCGCTACTTATGTATACTTTACAGAAGGTGTTAGAATTAACAATATAGGTAAAATAGTAAAAATATCAGAACAAGGAATTATACCACCTGTAAGTGATAATTCTCAATCTTTAAGTTTATTGGATGTTGGAGTATTAAAAGAATATCTTGGTCATTATAATAATTCTATAAAAGAAATGGTGATGAGTGAAATTGACTACACAGATAAGAAAAATACGTTAAAAAATATAGATAGAGTTGTTATGATGCAAACACAAGTCGTAGGTAATAATAGTGTTAAAAAAGACATTGAGAGGAATTGTTAATGAAATCTTGTGATATGAAAAAAAGCAATCTTGAAAATCTTAAGAATTGTGATAATGTAGAAGATAATATATTTTTTTCAGAAATAAATATGTCAAAAGAAGACCAATCTCATCTAAAAGGAATTATGGGTTGGTTTTTAAAAAAGATTGGAAGTAAAACTGTTGTAACTAGTAAAGAATTACAAAATAAAATTTATAAAGATTATAAAGGTAAAGAAGCAGAAAGAGTTTATTTGCTAACAGAATTGTCTTCAATACTTGATGCAAATCCTGGTATTAGAGAAATGATAAATGAACAAGCAGCTATACAAATGCTTAAAACTGAAAGAAAAGCAGTTATAGCTGCAGGTATAAATAAAAGAAAAGCAGAAGTTAATGCTCTTCCTAAATATAAAAAATCATATACTAAAAAAGAAGAAAAACAAATTAAAGATTTTGCTGATAAAAATAATATTAATTATAAACCTTATGAGCCAATGGAAACTATACTTAGAAATATACAAATGGAACATACAGGGATAGATTATTCTGATTTATCTATTTCATCTTTAAGGCTTTTATTAGGAAAATCAAGAGAAATTATAGAAAATGGTTTTGGAGAAAAACTTAGGGGAACTATTGGAAAATTAAGAGTAGAAGTTTCAACTGCTTTAGGATTAGCTAAATACGACTCAACAGGTGCTATATATAATATGGCTCAAGGAGTTGTTAATTTTACACAAAATATAACTAGACATATTAACAGATTTGTTGATGAAAGTGGAAATAGATTTAAAGATACAGGCTCATCAAGAAAATATGGTATGAATACTCTTTTCAATAAAATGGAAGCTATATCTGAAAGAGTTCTTAGTGCTCCATTAAAAGAAGCTTTAAAATTTAATAATGAAATGTCTACAGATTTTTTCAATAGAATTTTAGCAGGTTGGGTAAAATGGGATGGTAATCAATATATTATTGCTGAATCATATGATGTAGCAAGAGATGAAAATGGTCAAATACGAAAATATGAAGAAACAGGTGATGCTATATATGAATTTCAAAATTATATATCTTTTAAAGATTACTTAAAAAAGAAAAATAAAATAAGAAATTTAACAAGAGCAGAGAAAAACAAGAGTGAAAGATACCATAGAAGTTTCTTTGTAGATGAAAATTATGTTAAAATGGTTGACCAATTAACTTCTGCTCAAAAAGAAATAAATGATTTAGTAAATCAGGCTAGAGGTATACACAGTGAAGTTTTTAAATATGCAGAAAAGCAATTTAATAAAACTCACAATCAATTAATGATAGAATTAAAACAATATTTTCCTAATTTAAGCAATAATGAAATCAAGTCTTTATTAATGTCAAAAGACATAACAAAAGAAGATGCTTTTATTGATTTAGAACAAAAACAACAAGATGATTTACAATATATAGTTGATTCTTTTGGTTCTTATTCTATACTAGACCCTTATATTTTTGGTGCTCAAGAATTTAAAGAAAAGAAAGATGGTTTCCCTATAATTTACAATCAAGATTATTTTCAAAATGTAATGTGGGAAGAAGCTTTAAATGAAGCTAAGACTAATTTAGCTAATGCAGAGTCTGAACTTAGCTCTATAAGAAATTTATTTATAAACGATAAATCTAACGCAGAATATAAAGCTTTATACAACGAAGCACTTAGAAAGAAAAAAGAATTAAGCACAGAAGTAGCAAGAATGGAATTAATTAGAGACAGGTTTGATGAATATCCTCAAGACCATCAAGGGAATACAATGCCACTTGCTAGAGATGTTTCTGTTTTAAAAAGAATAACTAATAGTTTTGATATTAGAAATCAAAGAGCTGATAAATTGGTATACAATGAATACTTAAATAGATTATTTAGTGGTCTTGAAAGAAATAATTTATCTGTAAGATTATTAAAATCATTAAGACTAGCAAAAAGCACTGCTGCTAAAAATGCTATTGTTTCTCAATATAAAGGTATAAACAATGACCCATCTGCTCGTTCTAGTTTTTTAGGAGTTCCTACTGATTTAGAGTCAGCTGTAGTTTTTCTTAATAAAATACCATTGACAAATATAACTTCAGATAAGCTTTCAAGGAAAATTAGAGCTTTTAATAGTTGGATTACAGGTATGCATTTAAGAGGAACTAGTTCTGCTATACTAAACTTTACAGCTATACAAGAAGGTTTCTTTCATTTAGGCATAAAAACTATGACAAGAGCTTTATCTGTGATGGAAAAACAAAAATCAGCTGTAGAGAATTTAGTTAAAATATCAGGTATTGTAGACTTTAGTGATTTTATACAAAAAGGTTTAGTTCAAAAAGCAGTTGATATGGATTTTACTATTATACAAGCAAACAATGTAACTACTGCGATATTAAAGTATTACAAAGATTTAAGTGTAGGAAAAAATAAAAATAAATCATTAAGAGAATTAAGAAAAGTTTTAGTTATTGAAGCTGAAAACATACCTAGTTTAGAAAGAACAAAAGGTAGAATAACTAGAAGAAGCCAAGATAAAGTTAGAAGAATTGTAAACACTTTTGCAAATTATGCTATTGAAAAAGATTATCAATACAGAGAAACAGTTAGCAAGATTCCTTATAAAATATTGTTTGATAAAGCTACCAAGCTACCTAGAAAAGGAATACAAGAATGGGGTAAACTCCAAAGGCAATTCAATTTAACTATGGGGCAAACAGAAACTAAATTAAGAACTTGGCAATTTATAGCAGGTATACAATCAGCTATGGATTCAGATTTAATCCCAAATGTTCCTATTGAAGAATTAAAAGGTAATGACTTAGAAGCTGCTATTAATCTTGGAAGAATGTATGTTCAACTTTCTGCTTTTAGTGTTGGTCGTGAAAATATAGGTGAAATAAGTAGAGGTGAGATTGGTGGTTTTTTAACAAAGTTTAAATATTATGCTATGCAAAAATTTGGTTCTGATGTTAATAGATTTAAAGATGCTTATGCTGAAATGGAAGATGGTTTAAATAGTGGTAAATTTAAAACATTAGCAAAATTATTAAAAGAAATGACACCTTTTATAGGAACTCCTCAAAGTGTTCTAAGAACTACTAAGCCAAATGTAGCTGCTTTAAAAAGCTTTATAGCTATTCAAGGTGTTTTAACTCAAATTATGGATTTATTTATTTTTGGTCCTTTTTCTGTAGCAAGACATATACCTGGACTTAGAAGAGTATTTTATGCTGTTCCTGGAGCTAGAGCTTTAGGTGGTGCAACATCTGATTTAATATCTTTATCAATGTTATTACCAAATATATTTATAGCTATGCAACTCGGAGATTTTGGTGAAGAAGAAGATGATTTAAGAGATACGTTTGAGCATTATATGAGAAGAACTGTTTTTGGATTTGGTGCGACTTGGACTTATGATAATATAATGACATTACTTTCTTTATTACAAGACGCAGATACAGAGGAAAAAGCTAGGAACATTAAAAAAAGCCTTTCCCCTGTACTGCCTCGTGAAATAAGTAATCTTCAGACTACTAAAAAAGCTATCGAATATTCAGTTGATGAATTTTTAGATTAATATATTATTGATAAAAATATGTAGCTAATTATTGTAAGAATTGTTATAAATGGTGTTAGTATAAACAAAAACAACACAAACTGTTTAAAGGTTTTCATAATCATACCCATAAACTGCTATTAGTATTGCATCAGCTGTGCTTAATGTAGCTTTCAATTTAGATTTTTTACTTGCTATCTTTTTTAACTTATTTTTTCTATCTTGTTTATTTTTAGGCAAATCTCCAAAATGTTTTTGCCATTTTTGAGGCGTAACAAATTCTGTTTCTATGCCTACTGCTGATAAGATTCCTTGCCAAATGCCATAATTCATTCCAAATTTAAACGCACTGCTTCTACCATCTGTAGGAAATGCGTGTACGCTTTCAATAAAACATTTTGTATTTGGACTAGCATGCTTAAACATTTTAAGCAAAACAACCATTTCCTTAATAGTTTTAGGGCATTTATGAGCAACCCACTTTTTTGTTTTTTTCCCAAAATAGACGATGGCAACGCCACCGCCTTTTCCAGGGTCAATTCCTATAATACTGTTCATAATCTATTGCTGTTAACTTCTGTTCTTGCTTTGCCTTCAACTAAGCTTTGCATTATATTTTCTAAATCTTTTTTTAGTTTTTTGTAAGATGCTTTTTCTGAATCTCTTGGAAATGATTTTGCTATTGTGTTTCTTAAAGCTATTGCTCTTATCAATTGATTGATTTCATCTTTTGAAAATTTAATTGTTGCTGTTATGTTACTCATTAGAATAATGCCTTTGTTTCTAAAGCTCTGTCACTACTAATTTTTGAAATATGCTTTTTTTGTAGTTCTCTAGCATGATTTTTAGCCTGCTCTCCATTGTCATAGAATTTACACTTACTGCCGTTAAATCCCATAACATATGTTCCAACTTTTCCATAACGAGCTTTGTCACAAATTACCTCAATTTCATGCTTATCATATTTTTCATCATCAAAATTGTAGCCATAGAAAACAAATAATGCTGTTTCTGCAGTTTGCTCAATAGCACCACTTTCTGAAAAGTCAGACATTTTAGGTCTAGGTTCTAATCGTTTCTCAATCTCACGATTAAGTTGTGATACTAGTATTGCACTACAATCTTGTTTTTTGCAAACCCATTTGTATTCTGTAAGTATATCTTCAATCTCAAAACGTCTGTCTTTGTTTGTTTTATTCTTAACTTTAACAAGCTGTATATAATCGTCAATAACTACATCAGGTTTTTCTCTTTCAATTTCTCTAATTGCATCACCAAGAGTTCTAATATCATCATACATAATTAAGTTGGTTAACATTTCTTTAACTTCATCAGCTATTATTTCAATATTTTGCATTCTTCCTTCATCCATATCGCCAACACGAAGGTCTTGATATGATAATCCATCACTACTCATAACAAAGAACTTCTTCATCATCTCGCTGTTGCTCATCTCACGATTAAACAGCATAACTTTGTAACCCTGCTTTAATAAACTCAAGGTTAGGTTCGTTGTTAAAGTAGTCTTACCATGACCTGGTCGACCACCAATCACAGTAATCTCCTTTCTAGTCATACCACCTGCAATATTGTCAAGAGGTTTGTAACCAAATGGTATTATGTTGCTACCTGTTTTTAAAGTATCAACAGTATCGTTTACAATTTCACTAATATCTTTCTTTTTACTTGGTGCTATTTCTTGAAGTTCGTTAATTAATCTAGAATGATGATATAACAACTCTTCTGCTTTGTCTTCTTGATTATCTAAACCTTCACTGTATAGTTTGTGAGCTGATTTGATTGTTTCACGCTTAATATATTTTTCCCATATTATTCTTGCATAATTTTCAACATTTGCAACTGATGGAACTTTGTCTGACAAACCTGTTATATAAAATATACTTAAATTTGTATCTTTGTTAATTAAGTTTTTATCTTTTAATCGTTGAGCTAAAGTAATTGTGTCAATTGCCTCTCCATCTCTATGCATAACTGAAAAAGCTTCCCATATTGTTTTTAAATCGTAATTATAAAAAGCTTCACTATCTCTAATCCAACCATTACATTTAGAAAAGACATCGTTGCCTTTTAACAGAACTGAGCCTACAACTGCTTCTTCTGCTTCTAAAGATTGTGGAAAAGTATCTATTGCCATATATCCTCCTTTAAAATATATATCTTATTGTGTTCCATGGAACGATTCTATAATGATAGTATTCAAAATCATTAATTAAATTAGATTTAAAATCTTTTTGATATCTAATATTTTTACCTCCATAATTAGATATTTTAGTTTCTTGTACTGATGGTTTCCATAATAATTTTTCTGCTTTTTCATGATTTTCTAAATTGTATTTATGTTTACTTATATTATGTGTAAGAAATATAACTTCTGCTAATACATTTTTTTTGTCATCTACTATTTCGTCAACTAAAGTAAATAGGTCTATATAATCTTGTAACCAACCTTTGTAGTAAACTACAGGAGAATAGTTAACATGAACATCATATCCTGCTTTTCTAAATGTATTAATAGCTTTTATTCTGTCTATAATATCAGGTGTATTTGGTTCTAATATTGATGATATTTTTTGTGGCATTAAACTAAATCTAATTCTAACTTTTTCTTTAGGATTGTAATCAAGAAATTCTTCAGGTATTACTTTTGTTGCAAATGTAGCTTTTGCTTTGGGATGTTCAACAAAGAAATCAAATATCTTTTGCCAATCATAAAACTTACTATGAAAAGCAAAATCTTCATTACAAGCAATATCATATGTTATGTATTCTTTATCTGTTTGGTTTGGTTTTTTAACAACTGCAAACATAGAATGATTGTTTATTTCATCAAGTATCGGATTTATATTTGTAGCATAGTCTAAACCTTTAGGTTTATGACGTTTCATATAACAATAAGCACACTCAAGCAGACAACCATAACCAAAACTAGGCGATATAAAATCACTACTTCTACCTGATGGTCGTATCTTAAATGTTTTTCTTGTTATTGCATTTACTAATTTCATAATAAACTCACTTGTTGATTATTAGGTTCATAATTAGTGATTACAATTTCATTTTTGTAATCTTCTCCTGTACGTTGACCTGCATATTTAACAGGAATTTTATTTATGATAAAATCTTTATAAAGCTCCATAACAATATCTCTATCATCATAGCTTACCATAAATTTTGCACCTTGTTTGTCTACTTCTTTTACTAATTCTGCTAATTCTATATGGTCTTGCTCTGTAAAATCAAAGAAATAATAGTCTTTTCTTTCCCCTGCTCTTACATATGGAGGGTCATAGTACCAAAAATCGTCTTTTTTTGCAGGATATCTAGTATGTAATTCTCTAAAATCAAAATTTTCTATAACTGTTCTTAGTAATTTTTCTCTACCATAATGTAAAAAATCTAATGCACCTGTGTCCCAATCGTTTTCTTTGCTCATTGGATTATTGTAATTATTATTAAATGCATTCATAATGCAATAGTAATATTTAACAGCTCTTTTATAATCAGGTATATCTATATGATGTTTTTGTTTTAATTCTAATTTAAAGTTTACAAATAGATGCCTTGCTTTTGGTATCATCATGCAATAATCTTTAAAGCTTTCAAAATCTTCACAAACAGAATGATATAAATTAGCTATATCGCTATCAAAATCATTTACAATGCTTAATTTTGAATTAGGTTTTCTCATATACATGGACAGACCTCCTGCAAATACCTCTATATATCTTTCGTGTTTTGGCAGCATAGGTATTAATACTTTGCTTAACTGATATTTACCTCCGTAGTATGGTATTATTACAGGACAATCTGTCCATTTAAAAGAACTCATTTATGCATTAGCCCATTTGTATACAGATGGGTATATTTTTGTTTCTAGTTGATGAGTCGTGTTATATTTTCTGTTCATCCTATGAGTTAATATATATGTTGCTACATTATATAAATCCCAATAGGTTTTTGGCTTGTTGGCAATCAGATATTGTGTAATAAACTCTGACATTGTAGAAGGGAATAGTTCAATTAGCTTTACAATATGTGTATCTCTAATTTTTCTTGATTTTAGTGTTGGAAGTTTGCGACCCTCTTCTTCAGTTTTCTTGACCACACTTTCGATGACTTCTTCAAGATTATCTAGTCTAGCGTTTCCGACATTATGTTTATAATTGTGTTTTTCAATTGTAGTACCAATTATCATACCATTACTACAAACTAGTCGAAAAGCACCTGATAATATATGAACTTGCAAAGAACCATCATAACTATTTTTAATTATAATTTCAGGATTCATTTCGTCTCCTTTAGAAATTTCAATAATTGATTTTGGCATAGTCCATTTCCAAACAGTACGCTGACCATCACCTAAACTAACTGCTTCTCTTAGTTTTGCTTTGTGCTGCTTTAAGATTGGGTGAGCTGCCTTTATTATATCAGAGTTAGATACTAGTTTATAATCATCTGTCATACAACTAAGTACTTTACCTGTATCTTCTCTTACTATAAACTTATAACCTGTTTTAGCAACTGTGGCAGATTCATTATTCCATATTGCAGGAACTTCTTTTACAGGAAACAACGTTGATTCTACTGACATTAATCCTCCTTGAGTTTTACAACAGATGGTGGTTTACCAATCATCCGTCTTTCATACTCTTTTAATTTAGATTTATTTTTATTTTGATTTAACATTATCTGTGTTAGATACTTAAATCCTTTGCCTTTATAAAAGGCGTTGCTGTTAATATACATATTAACGCTATGCTTTACTTCTGCATCAGATATGTTTGATATACCTTGATAAAAGTAAAATTCTTTAGTAAGATTATTTTCGCTTGGGATATTTGTTGTTATTTTGCTAACAACTTGTTTTAATATTTTTCTAGTAGATTTGCTTCTTTTTCTTCTTAGTTCTGCTATCTTTCTAGATGGATTGAAATTTGTTTCTTTAATGTATCCACAACATGGACACTTATAATTCAGTACTGTCACTTTCTTCTATGTTTGTAAACAATGGTTTTTTGCTTTCTTCTTTCATTTGATTTGCTGCTTTTACAAATTCATTAGCACCGTATTTAGCTGCACCTTTACTCATTTTAGTAGACAATAAATCGTATAACTTTTCTTCATTACTTTCCATAGCTAATGTGTAAAGTTCTTTCATCTTACCCATTATTTATTACCAAAAACTTTCCAAAATCCTCTCATTACACTAATAAGAAAAGAATTTTTTTCTGTTTTAACTCTCTTAGCTTTTACTTTTTTTGGCATTTTTTAGCCTCCTTTTTTTAACTTGATTTGCAGTTCTGCCATCTCTATTGAGTCTAGCATTTTCTTTAATTCTTGCTCTTTTACGAGCTTTTGCTTCTTTATTAGGCATATTTAGACCTTATTTCTTCCACATGATTTTCACAAGAATGAGCAAGAGTAACTTTTTTTAAAACTCTATC
>TARA_R110002012_G_scaffold6578_2_pt1 | contig 19341 bp, 21 predicted proteins | sample TARA_R110002012 | Tara Oceans TARA_R110002012 (sample SAMEA4396515) | marine metagenome | biome: Westerlies Biome; feature: [DCM] deep chlorophyll maximum layer (ENVO:01000326); material: water (ENVO:00002006), including particulate matter (ENVO:01000060) such as... | depth 40 m | reverse complement strand
TATCTTTAAATATATTCATATTTTTATTTTAATTTTTCTATTGTTCTCACTGTAACTTGGCTATCACTTTGGTCTAGTTTAATAAATAATGTTCCATTATCTGGTGCATTTTTATATGATAAATCATTTGAATCTAATAATAAACTAGCTCCTTTAGGTATTTTAACAGACTTTAAAATATAAAATGTTAAATCTCCTATAACATTTAGCTCAGATAAAGGTTTACTATAATTTATATTTGAGTCAGATGCTATATCTTCATCTGGATTAACAATTGCTGTTCTAAGACCCTCAGTATCCCCTCCTAGATCAGCAGTATCACTTGAACTTTCATTACTGCTAATTATTCTTTGACCTTTAAATTCATATAAATCAATTGTAACTGAATCAGAAGCGTGAGTATTAGTTATTAATACAGACTCAATAAACTCAAAATAGTCTGAATTAGCAAAAAAATTACTAGCAGTACTACCTGTAATATTTTTATAGTTTACATAACAATTATGTACAGGTTTTCGTCTTGGTCTTGCTAAGCTTCTTTTTCCTTGTCCATTATATAAAAATCCTCCCGAAGTATTATTATTTGCCATATTATATTAATTTACAGTCCTCCAGTATATGTCATTATTTGTCCACCATATACTATATCATTTGTAGCTGTAGTTGATACTTTTACTACTAAATACTTAGTTGCGTCCCCAGTAATTGCACCACTTAAAGTACAAACTGAATTAACAGTACAACCACCTCCAGGTGTTCTATCTGTTAAACCGCTTGCATTAACATTTGCTTCGTATATATTAACAACATTAGCTGAATCGCTCCCAAATATAGTTACTGTTTCTGCTTGCATGCCTATAGGTAAATCTACAAAAGCATATAATTCTGCATTAGAAGAAGAGGATTTAACACCTATAGTTCCAGAATCATCATAAAGTATAGATTTATTAACTCCTCCCTCATTGTTTTGTAAAAAATGATGAGGTAAAATATTTATATACTGAAGATCAACTGTACTAATTAATCCATTACTATCAAGACCTAAATACCTATGTAAACGCCCAGGACTTGCACCTTCTAAGTATACATCACTTCGTAAGCGAGTTATTTGATCTACAATATGTTGACCTATCCATTTCATTATTTAAAATTTATGCAGTTGATCTAGACCAGTATCCATATTCAACTTTACATGTTCCTCCCACTGCTATAGCTTTAACTTCTTTAGAATTAATTAAAGGTAAAAATAAAAACTCTCCTTTTCTAAGTCTAACATCTGATGTTACTCCTATACTTACTGTAATATAATCAGTTGTATTTGTTGTTTCTTGCAGCTTCATATATAAATAACAATATGAAGAATTAGTAGGCATAATAGTTTTATTAGTTGAAGTTGTTATTTCAATACGTCCAAACTCTTTAGGGTCTGAGATAACTCTTATATTAGTTAACGTTGAAATATCTAAAGCGTCTGTCATAGACCCTTCACTTTTTAATGTTAGTTTTGGAATTAATGTTGCCATGTTTTTATTTTTTATTATTTAGTGTGTCCTAATTCAAATAGCATTACTTCTAATGTAGGGGTACCATCTAATGATATTGCTTCTAAGTTTAAAGTTGCAGACCACGGAATCCATGCCCATTGTCCTGGAGATAAATGCATATACTCATCTCCATTATACATTCTTATTATTTTAATAATATAACTACTCACATTATTTAAAAATATATAAGACTTAGAAGTTTCTGTAGCAGTAATAAGGCGTGTTCCTGCCGTACTACTTAATACTAATCTTTTCTTTGATACATCTTTTAACACAACTAATACGTCATTTATTTTAATGTCTATTACATCACTAGTTGCATTCTTACTAGTTATAGATAACGAAGTTGTTACTGTTGCTGTATTTGCCATATTTTTTATTTTTATTTATTAACCTTTAACAAAGTACGCATATTCTGCTACTATTGTACTAGCTGAAGATTGTAGCTGAACACCTAAAGAGTGCCCACCTACAGGTAAAAAGCAAAATTCACCTGCTGCTAATTTACCAAATATTACATCTCCTGTTAATTCTACATTTAAAGTTGCTTCACTTAAAGTAGTACCGTCAGTAGTTCCTGTATGTTTTACATACACATAATATGTTTGACCATCTGTTGCTGGTTGTATAATATTATTTGCTCCAGTAGTTGTTACACTAGTTTGTGAAACTCCATTAGCTGGAAAACCTACAGTTAATGCATCTGTTACTGCAACATTTAAAGAGTCACTAGAAATATCTGAACTTGTTAATGTTAATTTTGCTGTTATTGTTGCCATATTTTTATTTTATTTTATATTATCCTTTAGTCCAATATCCATATTCAAGAACACATGCTGCATTATTAGCCTGAACTTTTAATCCTTCATTGTCTATTATAGCAAAGAAAGCAAATTCACCTGGCCATAAGATACCAAAACCATCGTCAGTATCATTAAAATATTTTATGTGGTTTGTACCGTCTGTATTCTTTAAATATACATATGTTGTTGTTGCGTTGTCAGTTAAAAGTGCTGTAGCAGCCGCATCTCCAACTAGAGATATTCTAGCTATATTTACAGCAGGGTTTGTAACTGTTAAAATGTCTGTGACAGTAATACTTAAAGCATCCGAAGTAGCATCCGAAGTAGCTAAAGTTAATGTTGGTGTTAGTGTTGCCATTTTTTTTAATTTTTAATTTTTAATTATTTTTTTAGTTATTATTTGATTATTATACTTAATCACAGTATTATAAATACCTTTATCAAAAGGAGACAAATCTATTGTATTACCTTTGCCTGATAAAATTACTCTCCCTATATTATCATAAACTTCTATTTCTACAATTTTACTTATATAAAGAATTCCAGTTGTTGGATTTGGATATATTGTTATATCTTTTCCAATAATTCTTGCTGGTGGTAAATTACCTGCCCAACCATTATTACAATGATTGTATGTTAACTGACATATAGTATCCCATTCATTTTCACAACAGTATTCATCTACTTCTATTGTCCAAGCATAGCAAGGATCATTTAACCAGTAAGGAATACCTGGGCCAGTAATACAACTAGCAGAGAAAAGACAAGAAAGGCTATCATGCACATTAGCAAGTATATTATAATTATAGGCGTTTTGATCCATACACCCTTCAACCACAACCACACACGAACCATTGTCAGTATTAGCTGTTGAATCATAGTTAAGAGCAGTACTATCCATACAACCGTAAACATAAGGAATACAACTGAAATCTTCTGTATTAGCTTGTGAGTTGTAGTTAAGCATACTAGGGTCAGTACAACCATAGATAAAAGGTATACAAGAATTATTGTCAACATTGGCTAAAGGGTTATAATTAAACATTGTGCTATCAGTACATCCATATATTGGAAGTATACAACTAAAGTCGTCTGTATTACATGAGTCGCAATAGTTAAGAGCTGTTGGATCTGTACACCCTAATATAATAGGAATACAACTTCCATTATCTACATTTGCTAATGGATTGTAGTTAAATGCTGTTGAATCCATACATCCATATATAGGTAATACACATGAAAAATCATTTGTATTAGCGTTTGGATTATAATTTAATGCTATTGGGTTTGTACACCCATATATAAACTCAACACATGTATTATTATCTGTGTTTGCTAGCGGATCATAATTAAACATTGTAGGATCAGTACATCCGTAGATAAATGGTATACATGAACCGTTATCAGTATTACAAGTATTACAGTAATTAAACATAGTTGCATCCATGCACCCATAAATATAAGGTACACAACTCCCATCATCTACATTAGCAAGGGGAGCATAATTCCACATACTAGTATCAGTACATCCATAAACTACTCCTATACAAGAACCATCATCGGTATTTGCTAGTGAATCATAGTTTATAGCTATAGAGCTCATACAGCCATATATTACAGGTATGCAAGTATCCGCAGTATTAGCATTAGGGTTGTAATTAAATGCTAAAGGCTGCATACATCCAGCTATTACTGGCACACACCCACCATTATCAATATTAGCTAATGGATCGTAGTTAAAGGCTGTACTATCTATACAGCCCCACAGGGCCGGAGTTTGGCAAGTCCCATCGTCATAGTCTGCCACAAAGCCTTGTGTATAATATTCTAAATATGAAGAGTTCATACATCCTGGAGAATAGTAACAACTATTATCACTAGTATTTGCTAAACTATCATAATTTACTGCTAACATATCTAAACATCCAAATACTTTTTCTTCACATGTATTACCACAGTTTGTTATAACTTGATAAGGTAATAAAGGTTGTATAAATGGAGGTTGTATACTAATAAGAGTATCACCTTCTGGATTTATAAAAGTAAAACCACACTCTATAGTAGTTAAACTTGCTTGCGATGATATATGAAATCTAAATGTTATTGGGTCTGGAGCTGTTAGCCCTACATAATATATATCATCAAAACCACCTGTATGAGTAAATTGATATGATGTATCAGGATGTATAAGTTTTAAGTGTGAACCTACCCAACCATTACCCATTAAATCGTGTAATATTAATTTAAATGTACATGTATCAATAAGCTCCATTGTATTTGCATTAGGATCATAATTATACATTGTTGAATCTAAACATCCAAATATCTTTAAAGTTTGACAACTACCATCGTCTACTGTTGCAAAAGGATTATACTCTACATAATCATTATCAGTACACCCTAGTATAGGTGGGCATGAATCAGACACAAATACATGTGATGTATCATTACCAAAAGCAGGATTTGTTCCATATACTAAAGTATCGTTACATTGCTTTACATAATAAGAACCGTCTTGACCTTGCCATAATGCTCCATTTAAACCATCACCATAAGTATCATATATAGTAAATATTAAATTTCCTTTAGGTATAATTACAGGCTCTACTACTGTAGCATAATCAGGCTGAACACCGTAATTACCACCAGCAGCATAAATAATCCCATTTGTATCTTTTATATCCCAAGAAGTTTCACTTTGATATTGATCTAAATTAATTATAACCTTAGCTGGAACTCCTGGAGGAGGATTAGGCATACATTGTGGTACAGTTCTATTGTGTATTAGACCGTTTGTAAATGTAGAAACAGGATAGCTTACTACTGTATCACTACATATAGTTACATAATACTCGCCATTAACAATACCATCACCATAACTATCAAATATAACAAATGATATATTAGTAATACTATCAGCCATATAAACAGTATCTTGATGCATTGCGTTTCCTTGAGTGTAATGACCATAAGGAACATAAGCTATAGTATCCCCTTGATAAGCGTCTTTATATAAAGTCCACTTAGTTTCTCCAGGATAAGTATCTGTTTTTATATGTATAACTACTTCTTTTTGAGCAAAAGTAATTATAGGTAATAATAATAGTAATAATAATTTTTTCATTTATATACAGCAATTTTTATCGCACCATCTTAAACAAACTTTTTTAAAAGTTATTATACATAGTAATTTACAAATTAATTTTTTCATTTTTTTTATTTTTAAAAGTCACTCATTAATAATTCATCTATAGCTTCTTGTACTTCTTCTTTTGTTGCTACCATTTTAAAACTTAAATCGGCTTGAAACCTTAAAGCTTCTTCTCCATCTTTAAATATTATAATAGTAGGTACAACTGCTATTTTATATTTTTTTGCTGATTCAGGGTCTTTACCTACATCTGTATAACTTTTAGTATTACAATCTGTAAGTCCTCTAAACCACTCAACACTGTTTGTTTCATTCCACTCAGCGTTAAAGTGTTTTGCTGTAATCTGTGCTGAGACATTTAACGAGGCAAACAATAAAAACAGCGCAAATACACACATTAACAATGTTTTCCATATTGGATTTTTTTTCATTATTGATAAAGTTTATCTTCTATTTTTTCAATAGATTCTTTAATTTCTTCTACATCTTTTTTTGTATCCATTATAGTATTACGAATCATTTGATCTTTCATATCAAACTCCATTCTAGTAACATCTTGTGGTGGCGGCACAGGTAATTCTTTAGCTTCCTCTATATCAGCTTGTAACATAAACCACATACTAATAATTGTAGCCATAGCAAATCCTATAGCTATAAGTGTTTTAACGCTTATTGTAAACCCTGTGTCTTCGTTTAATTCTTTTGCCATATTAATTCCAAAATATTAATTTACCTAATATACCTACTATAACTAACCATATACTCCATAATGTTTTTTGCGCTCCTTTTCTAAAAGATGTGTTTTTATTAACTCTAGATATAGTACCTTTATCAGGATCTAATAGTCTAATTTTAATATCTCTAAGATCTTGTTTCATGTCAAGCATTTCTTGGTGAAGTTGTTGATTAGTTATTTTCATATTTCAAATCCAAAATTTAATATTATACATCTATGTTCTATTCCTGGATTACAGTATAATTCTAATATTGTAAACCTCCCTAATCTAATAGATATATCATAAATACTATCTTTTTTATTTCCTTGTCTCCAGCTATTTATCCAGTTCATATTTTATCTTTTTCCACCATGGTATTCTACTGCATGGCCTTCTTTAATTAATAACTCATTTACACTTTCTAATGTTACTTTTTCTTGTCCATCTACAACGTCTACATGCAATTCACCTAAACATCTCCCATATTTTCCAACGCCATGAGATTTTAATTGTATTGTATTAGCTCCTTCTAATATTTCTTGAACTCTATCTTTTGCTGCTAAACCTCTTTTCTTTTCTTCTAAATCACGAGTTCGAGACTCAGGGGAATTAACCCCTAAGAATCTTACTCTTTTTTTTATACTAACATCAAATCCTAAATCTATAATTGCATCAATAGTATCTCCATCTACAACTCTATCTAATTTAATGTTATAAGTATACATATTTAAAATTTATAAGAAAAGCTTAAATTAAAACTTCCTTCTCTATTTCCATCTTCATCTTCTTTTATAGGCATTGTATAATTAGGATCAATGTATAAATTTTTCCATACATTTAAAGAATATCCTACACCTATATCTAATTTTTCTGACATTTCAGATTCAGAATCTTTTTGGTGATTATAAATACATGTCGCCCAAAATGCATCTTTAATCATATATCTACCTAATAACTCATACGCATCTTCTCCATCTTTAGTAATACCTACCATTAACTTTTCGTTAACTTGATAACCAATACCAATTTTATCAGTAATGTTATATGAATCATCTGTATCTGTAGTAGGACATACATCACCTTCATAAACCTCAGTCATACTAGGTGCAACAGGATCTATACCATCTACTTTGTTAAGCGTTGTTATCGCCATAAATTGTGCAGAAGCACAAATTGTTGTTAAAACTGTAATTGTTGTTAATAATAATTTTTTCATATTTTAATTTTGTTTTTAATAGTTAAGTTAAAAAATGACATAATTTACACCAAACTTAAAATCATACCATTCTCGATTCCAGTACTTATTGTACTTTCCTTCTACAAAATAACCTAAATGTTTATCAACTTTTATTCCATATATTATACCACCTGAATAGTCATACCATTGATCATCTTCTATATAATTATGATAAGAAAACTCACTTCCATCATTATAATGATAAGGTAATATATTTCCCCAAGCGTGTAACCATCTTTTTTTAGTATAGTGATAATAATCAAATCCAATAACCATTGAGTGTTGAATTTGTCTAGTTAGTTCATTTCGTTTCTTTTCAGAATAATCTGTTAATACCTGTGGTATAACATTTTCTTCCCAGACCTCTTTATTTGTAGCAACTACATTGCCATTAGGGTCTTTATATTCACTATTATAAACGTCTATAGTGTAACCTTCTTGTATTGCTAAATATGTATAATGCAAACTTCCGTTTGATAATGCCCATTCAGCTAGAGGGTCATATCCATAAGGCTCTGCTAATCTATGAGCAGCACCTATACTAAATGCTAAATTTTTATCCTTTTTCCATCTGTATCTTTCTGATAGTTCAAAATACTCTACATCTGCAAAGCCGTCTTTTACATACTCTACCTTAGCAGCAAAATGATAAATACATAAAGGTCCCTCACAATTATCATCTGAACTATATCTAATAAAATGATGTTGATCTATGTAATCTACACCTTGTTGTCTAGCATAATCTACTTCAAATAAATATTCAAACCCCCTTACTTTACCTACAGTAGCTGCATCTGTATAATTAGATTCTGTGCCATCATAAAAAGTAGCAGCTCTATTTTCATACCCAAATCTAGCTATCTTTCTTATTCCAACTGTTAAAGAATAATCATAAGGAGTTTTTACTAAGCTTTCTTCTAATTGTCCAGACGTAACAGAAAATGTTTTTAAATCAGAAACAGAAGTTCCTCCATTTACAGCTCCATAGATTGTAGAAAATTTAATATGTTTTTTTAATGTTTTTTGTAAATCAAAATCTTTTAAATATTCTTTATAATCTATTTGTGCACAGCATTGTTTAGGTGAAGCGCAAGCTGCTAAAATAAGTAATGTTATAAATAATATTTTTTTCATAAATTGTCTAAATAACTATTTAGTAAAGATCTTTCGTCTGTAGTTAAAGCATTATTACATATAACAACTGTATACCAAAAACTATTATTTACAGGTTTACCAAACTGAGTTAAATCTAATGTAGTACCAATGTCAACATTTCCTTCTTCTTCGTCAACTTCTCCAGCAACTCCGTCAACATATGATTGCATTGTTCCTGAACTATTTCTTTCAAATCCTACAGTAATTTTAGTTCCTTCTTGTATTTCACTATGCGTCCAATCAGCTCTTGTTCCCCCAACTTTAGTTCTTGTTGCTGTAGGGCTTACTATTTTAAAAAAATTATTGCCATCTTTTTCTGCTAAATCTTCAGAACTAATAGTATCAGTAACTTTAAATTTTATTCTCCAATACATAGAAAAAGCTCCTAAATTTAATTCTGTATTAGAACCCCCACTTTTAAATCTAAGAGAATTAGCAGTATGATCAAACTCTATACTACCGTCAGCATTTTGAATAGGAGAAGTTAATGCTCCTCCATCTTGTTCTACATGAACATCTCCATGAGTTCTACTTATATTATGTTGATTAGTCCATTTAATAACATCTCCTTCCCCATCTAATACTATACCGTGATTAAATCTAAACCACATCAATAAAGATTGTAGTCTACTAGGATTCCAACCTCCTATAGAAGTTGCTGTTGCTGCTGATGCTGCTAATCCTAACATATTATTTACCGTATGCTATTACTGCTCCACTATCTAATTCTATAGATTGAAAAGTCCCATAGATAGTTACACCTAAAGGAATTGTAAAATCTGCTACATTTGTTATAAAAGACATATCACATTCTGATATATCTACTACAGCAGGAGCTGTACCTATACACGTGATTGCAAAAAACGGTCCTGTGTGCTCAGCTGTATCAGCTATTAATACAGCTGATTTAGGACTTATAGCATTTCCTGTATTAGTTTTTACATCATTTAATAATATGTCTTGATTTGTATTATATGCCATTATTTTATAAGTTTTATTATTCCGTTAATTTGTTTAGCTGTTACATCTTCTGGAAGAACTTTTTCATCTATTGAGTTAAGTTTTATTTCTAATTTTTCTTCCATCATTTTTTGAATTGTTTCCATTTGAACTCTTCTAGCTTCAACTAATTCTTTATTTTCTTCTTCAAGTTTATCAATTTTAGATTTAGCTTCTTCTTCTTTTGAATTAGCTAGTTCGTTAACTTTTTTAGCTAATACCATAAATTCTTCAGAAGGAGTTGCTGCTTCTTCTAAACTTTTTAATTCAGTTTTAAGTATATCAATATTTTTACTTATTAATAAACTAAATTGTTTACCTTTTACTTCTTGAACTTGATATAATCCATTTATTAGATTTACAAATTCTTGTTTTGTTGCGTTAATTGTTGTCATTTTTATATTTGGTTTTTGTTAATACTATTTTTATCCTATTCTATATATTGTTACAGCAGAGCCTGATACTCTTCTAACTCTAAATCTACCTACCCCAGATGTAAATGCATCTTCTGCTAAATCTTGTGCAGACACTACCATACATCCTACTAATGTTACTGCTGTTCCCGCAGTAATTGTTACAAATGAAGTACCATCTGTTGCTAAATTAATAAAACTAAAATCCCAAGAATCATTATTTGTAGTTAATCCTAACCCAGAAATAATATTTGATGCTGTGTCTGTAGCTTTACTTCTATCAGCTGATGGTGTACATGTAATTATTCCCCCTTTTATATCGGCAGCTAAAATTTCAGTAGTACCATCATCTGCTACATCTGGATCTATTTGATGTTTAACTACATCTGGTGCACTAGCATTTCTAATAAAAATACCTTTGCTTTCCATAATTAAATTTCCAGTATTAACAGTTACATCTTGTCCTTCTGATGATACTGTTAATGCGTTTGTTGCGCTACTACCTGTATATGTTCTTAGTAAAATATCGCCATCAGCACTACCACTTGTATCTCTACCAGCTGTAAGAGTAATAGTTCCACCAGCTCCAGATCCTGATGCTGTTCCACCAGTTATATTTATACCTCCAGCTGCAGCGCCTGCACTATCTCCTCCTTTAAGAGATACTGCTAATCCTGCTGTGCTTGATGTTGTAGCTACAGGCTGTATAGTAGGAGCATTAGTTACAAAACTAATACCATTATCTAATGTTAAGGCATTATTAAATGCTTTATTTGCATCTACTCCCATAAATACTTTACCACTATTATCTACTGTTACTCCTTCATCTGTACCATCTCCTGATAAGTATCCTGCTCCATTTGTTAAATCTATATTATATGTAGTAGAAGTTCCCATATCTAAATTAGCAGCCATAGTCCCTAAACTAGCTGCAAGTGTAATTGTGCCTGCACCATTAGTAACAGTCATATTAGTACCAGCAGTAAGAGTTGCTACTGTAGGTACTCCTGTAGTAGCATTACCTATAAGTAATTGTCCATTTGTAGACATTGCTGCAGTACCTAACATTGTGTCATCAGCACTTGCATAAAGCACTGCACCTTTAGATATAGTAGCTAAACCTGTACCTCCATTTACTACATTATTTGTTCCTGTTATTATTTTTGTAAAATCTACACCCTCCATAAATTGAGATGTAGTATTATTACATAAACTTAAATCTATACCAGCTTCTAAAGCAGTAAGAACTATATTATCTGAAACTGTAGCTACAGTTAATAATCCTGTATCTCCACTTTTTATTCCTTTAAAGTTTAATTGATTTTTATTACTAATACTACTCCATAAGTTTTCTGAAGTTGATCCTGCTGTTACTAAAGAAGGGAACATGCTTGCTGCATTTACTTTTTTAGAAGTTGAACCAGCTGTGTTTGAAACTACAAAAAAGTCATTATTATCAATACTTGTTTTTGCTAAAGTTGCTAAATCTATTATTCTTGCCATTATATTATATTTTTAAAATTCTATAGTATCATTTCCTCCTGTTTGAAAGTCAGATGACAGAGGTGGTAGTTTTTTGTAAGATATACTTACATTTCCTCTTTTGTTACTATCTGTAGTATAAGAGTCTGAAATTAATCTAATATCACAGTCTGAACAAAATTTATTTACAAAAGTACTAAAATTATCTAAATAATTTATATTATTATTAAAAGTTATTAATCGCATTGAGTCATTACAATGATCCCAATACCCTTTACGAGCTCCTTGCATGCTTTCTGGATTAAAACACCCATGAGCACATGGATTAGGTGCTGTAGTGTTTAGTCTATATATATTGCCACTTGGCATTCTAATATAGTCACCTGGACGCATTTCTGGTCCTCCACCTCCAAAAAATTGTTGAACATCTATTACATCAGTTCCTCCGTGAGAATTATCTGCATGCTCAAATCCTACAACTAAAGAATTATGATTTTCTCCAGTAGACCATCCTCCTTTTTTCCAAAGAACTAAACAAGACTCTAAACTTGATAATGGTGTTGTATCATCATCTGCACAATTATATATACAGTCATTTCCTTGCTTACTTAATAAATACTCCATTAGTATTATTTTCCACGCATTCATTTCAGAACATCCTTCTTCTTGTCCAATTCTAATTTTATTTAAATAACTATATCCTCTCTTTGCTACACAAAGTTGTGATTTTTCAATTAAGTCATCAATAAAAGTAGGAATACAAGGTGGCTCTATTACATCATACAAACAAGAACCGTCATCACATAATGCAGCAGGATTATAGTTTGTTGCGTTTGGATCAGTACACCCACAATTACCACCTGGATATAAACATGAACCATCATCATAAAGTGCACTATAATCAAAATTTAATGCATTTGGATCTGTACAACCACAGTTTGGACAGGCAGAACCTATAGAGAAAAATTCTTCACTAAAGCAATTACCATCACATGTATCAATAACTTTAAGTACATATACTCCAATTGGTAAATTATTTACTGTAACTGTTGTTCCATTTGCATATACTACACCATCAGAATAATAAATTGTTCCTGAAGGAGTTTCTATTTGAAAAGTCCAAAAATTACAGTATTGACTATCTGCAGTAAATTCTAAAATACCATCATTTGGACCACAACAATATGTGCTAACTGGGGTTACGTGACTCATATGTTATAAAAATAATTAATCATTAGTATTTATTTTATAGTGGACCTTCCATCTTTAATACAACACCATCTACAGTAGGTCCTGACGGTGGTGTGTCTGCATTTACATCATCAGTATAACTAGGTACTCCTACAGTTACATTCCAAAATTGTCCTGACGCTGCTGGAGATTCCATTTTATAACATCCCGCAGGTAATCTAGTTACTCCATAGGCATCTTCAAATATCCAGTCGTGCTTCCCTAAAGTACCAGCTTGTTGTCCAGTACCAGTACCTGTCCCATCCCAATAATAAGAATTTGGATTAGTTGCTCCAGCCGCATCAATTGGAATATGGAAATATCTAGTATCTACATTTAAAGCATCAACTGTAGAATTACTTGATCCTGCCGGAGCTTTTGTGCTACTTGCACTAAAACCTGTTAATAATGAAGGACAACTCATTTTTAATCCCCACCACGTTGAATCACAAGGTGCTTCTACTGTAATTTGTAAATTATTTGCTGTAGTAGTAACTGGAACAGAAACATATGATACTCCGTTTCTATTAAAATGACTTGATTCACTAAATGTAGTTTTATGGTTTGGTGTATCTCCTACATTAGGGATAGTATCACCTGCTTGTGGCCACATACTTACAGTTATATCTCCTGTAGAAGTTGCTCCATAATCTGTCATTTGTTGTGTATTAAAAGTTTGAATAAAAGTCTGTGTTTGGTTATCAAACTCATAAAGATCAAGTACTCCATTACCATTTCCAATATCTGGCATATCAGCTACAACATATCCATTAGCACAAGTTTCATTAGCATGAATAGGCATTGTAAGAGCTGGATTAGAAACCGCACATGCAACACCTGGAGATCCTACTAACCCTCTCATATATCCCCCTACTAAAGCAGAGTATTCTGATGTTGTAGTTCCATCAAATGTTAATTTCATTGCATCTGGCACTGACTCTCTTAATGGTGCTGTAATGTTATTACTATGTCCAGTATTAAATGTAAATATTGCAACTCCTTTATCAGCTCCAAAGTCTACATCAAATGTATAAAATCCAGGACCACCTGTAGCAACTATATTAGAATTACATCCTGCATTATTAGGACATGTACAAGTATTATCTGTAGTTGCTAAATTACTAATAAGAGGAGCCATTCCTCCACAATTACCTCCTCCAAAAAGACAACATCCATCATCACATGGGGGTGGATACCCAACGATATTTCCATTACAATCTTTCCCATAATTTGTAGCTAATATATTTGTACATCCGCATCCTGCACCGTAATTACAAGGACCTGGACAAGTAGCCATTGCATTGTAATTAGTTGCAGCAGGATCTTGACATCCATATACACACGCTATACAACTACCATCGTCACATGTAGCTAAAGGATTATAATTAATTGAATTAGGATCCATACATCCATATACACAATACTGACATGAACCATCATCTATAACAGCTAATGGGTCATAATTTAATGCTGTAGGATCCGTACACCCACATGTATCAACACTTAAAGATACTGAATTAGTAGTTTCTACACATGTATCTATAAGACCATTTGGATGCGTTATTTCTAATACAGTTGTAACCCTGTAATCTCCTGGGCCAAATGAATTATATATACCAATATTATAATTATATTGAAATGGTGACGTTGCAGGAGGAGTTAAAGATTGTGAGGTAACTACATTCCATGTAACCCCATCAAAAAATTCTACATCATGAGTTATATTTGTAATATAAGCTTCAATTCCATTTGGACATGTTTGTTCTACATTAAAAGCAGGAGTATTACATCCTGGTGTACTGTTTGAAGGAACAAGATATGATGTTAATGTAGGTACATCACAACATTGTCCTGCACAGGGATTTAAATTATTTCCAGGTATAACAGTAGCAATTAAATTTGGATCTGTTATAGTAACTCCGTCTGTAGTAATACCTACTTGAAGTCCTGGAGGACCTGTTAAACATGCTAATACTGGTACTATAAAATAATCAACTTGAAAACATTGTTCTATTTCTGATGCAGAGTCTGGATCGTCAACATAAGATTTAATTGCATAATATCCATATGATAAACCTTGACTATTAGCAGTATTAAAAATATGATTAAATCCAGAAACACTAACATTTGTTTGAGTATGAGTAAGTGTACCTCCTGTTAAAGTTTGAGCAGATCCAGGGAGTTTATATAACTCCATTACAAAATTAGCGTTAGGATTACCACCCGCATCAACAACTAAACTTGCGTAATAATTTACAATACTATTTAAAGTTCTTCCAATTTCTATTTCACCGTCTGTAGATACAGATGTAGTTGTTGGGAGAATATTAGATATAAGAGTAGTAGTAAATATGTCTCCACTACTTGCAGATCCTACAACAGGTAATTCTACACTTTGATAATCTACAAGTTTACCATCTGCTGCTCTACAATAAATACAAGAATTATCATCTACTGTTGCTGCAGCATCATAATTTAAAGCTGCTCCATCATTTGTTCCGGTATTATTATCTGTACACCCATTTGTACTATTTATTCCTGGAGGAATTACAAGAGTAGTTTGTTGAAAACATCCATACTTCAGCTCTCCTGTATTAGCATCTACACCAGTATTTTCAATTACAGTAACTTTATAAGACCCTGCTTCTAATCCTGTAATAGCACGAGAATTAACAAGTGAAGTTTCTCCTAATGGATAAATATCACTATTAAAAAATAAATCTGCTCCTTGGAATGGTAGTCCTGGACGATTAAAATACACACTTGGTCTACCATTAATAAAATCCCACTCAGTAGCTCCATAATTATTAGAAGTTCCAGCAAGATGTAATAAACTAATACCTTCTCCAATTGTAGCTTGTAATCCACCTGAAGGTGTTGTTGCTGGATGAGGGGTTTTTTTATAACTTGCAGAACCTGTTTGATCTCCATGAATAGCTACAACTACTCCTCTAACGTTTTGAATTGTTACTTGACAAGCAGGTCTAAATTGTACATTATTACCGGCATTATCAACCATCCAATGTAAATCACCATACATTACTAGTGTTTCTCCAGCTGCATAGCCTTCACCACTATTAATAATAGCATCAAGATGATTTACAGGAGCTGAATGAACTGAGCCTGTATTAGCTCCTGTTCCTGCTCTTATTTTAAATCCTTTACCACTTCCAGAATATCCTCCAATACCTGTTACAGATCCATCATGATCATGATATAAAAATTCACTATTAGGATTATTTCCACCATGCGTATTCTCAATAAATCCTCCACACCCAGAACAACTACTTGGATTTGTTGTAACTGATGCTGTAATATTTCCATTTTGTACAGTTACTTGCGGAACTCCTGCTATAGCATTTACGGCTCCTGTACCTAAACCTGCAGTTGTATTAGCTAAGGGTTCAATAAGATATGTCCACTCTTCACTTCCAGAAAACGCTGGATTTATTTCAATACTAGCTGACGCATCAGTACCCCCTAAAGTTGTAGGAGCATTAATATTTGTAACATTAATTTGTGGAATTGGATTACCATTTACATCACAATCACAATTAGTACATGCTGATGTTGATGCAGGTGGTAATTCATAATCACAAGTTACACAACCATAATTTCCTAAATTAGCCGTTCCACTCATTAAATCAGCAGGAACAGCAGCACCAGTACAATCTAATCCAGTATATTGCCAATATTCTTGACTATTTGGATCAGTACATAAATCAATCCTAGTAGGACCACCAGGAGGCGGACTACTTGGACAATTACAATCTAAATCTTCAGCATAGATTTGTATATGCATAAAAGTAGGAGAATGCTCTACACCATTTGGAGCATCTAGCCATCCTCCTGAAGCTCCTCCTGTAGGATTTACATAGCTAACACCAGTATAATACATTAAATTCAGACCAGCACTTTCAAACATTAATTCTTCTCTAACGTGCCCATAATAAAATCCTGCATCATCTGCAGTATTACCAGCATAAGCACCAGGATTACCTGCATAATTTGATTCGTATGAAGTATATGATATATTGTTATAATTAGGTGCTCCCCCTCCTTGTACAACATCATTTAACTGATATGTTGCAATCCATTCATAATGCTGAGTAGAATCTGCTCCTAAAGGATTACCTCTTTGTGGGGACGGGTGATTTCCTGAAGGTGTTAATAAAGATCCGTTATATTGCAGATCCCACATTCTACCAAGATTATTATCAATAGGTCCTTGCTCTGCTAAATACCAATTTAATATAGTTGATTCATTAGTTGATGTTTTATTAAAATGAAATAATCCTTGAGGAAAAGTATCTTGATGCGCACCTGTAAGCCCAGAACCATCAGTAGGTTGAAATCCTTCAGTCCATAAACCTGGATTATCATGAAATTTTCCTAGTCTAGTAACATTTAAACTATATATACCATAATTTCCACTACCTGCAGCTCCAAAACCGGTAAGTTGTGGAGTAGCAGCGTTTCCAAGATATGTACCAGTATGCCCAAAAGTACTACTTCGAGCTTGGTTATCCATAGAGGTATTAGGATTAGATGAACAATTCCAGTTTGTACTAAATCCTTGTTGGTCTGTATAATTACCAGGTCCTATAATAGAGGCTAATGTATCACCCCATCCTACAGTATTTTTAATTCCAGGAATAGTAACATCAAAAGTTTGAGATGTACCATCACTAAAATTTACTGTTATATTTCTTTCAAAAGCATGGGCAGGTAAATCATCTCCATGATAAACTATTATATGTTTAGAAGACGCAGGAAATACATCTGAATCACTTAAATAATTTGGACTATTAGTAAAAGATCCTGTAGCTGTAGGAGTATTTCCACCAGTATTATTAATATAATATCCACCGACATCGGTAATAGAATCAACAGTAACATAACTTGTGTCTTGAGCGCCAGATGCATCTGAAACAAATCTATTAACTTCAACACAAACTGGGGGCTGGCCGTTAGACCCATGAAAAGCAGAAGCTGAATTAGTTCCTATATTAAAAGATCCAGCAGTATACTCTCCAGATTTTATTGTAATAAATTTTGGATCACATGTTGCACCTGGCATTTGAGATGCTTGAGGATTAACAACATAATCATGAATAGATTTACCTATAACTCTACCAAAAGGTTTTTTAGTAGTTATTTCTGGGACAGTAAAAGTATTATTTTTATTAGCTTTATAGCTTTGAACTCCATATGGAGTACCTGTATTTTTTGATAACTCTCTTAAAGAAAGTGGTTTTTTAACGCCTGATGAATATTTTTTTGCCATGTATTAATTTTAACAATCGCACCCGCAACTAGCGTCACAAAGTTCAAATGCTTTTTTATATTTATTGTCTGCGTCTTTTATAAATCCTTCTTGGTTTCCTAATTCCGCATTATCAGCTTGGATTAAAGCGTATTCTGCAGATTTTAAAAGCAACATTATTTTTTGTGCTTTTGCTAATGTACTTGAGCATTTAGGACAATCACATGCACAATCAAGTAATTCATTAGTTAATTTTGTTAAACAACAATCTATATCACAAGCTAATAATACAGCATTTTCATCTAGTAAATTACCACTTATTTCAAACGCTACTCTAATTATTCCTCTAGGGTTTCCTAATTCTGCTGTTGGAGTTACAACACTAATAGAATCTCCACTAGATGTTAAAACTGCAGTAATAGGTGCTGAGTTTAATACTGTTCCCCCCATGTTTTTATAAACAATATTTCCTGTTAAAGGAAAGGGTGCTGTAGGATTTGCATATGATACAACTGTATTTATATAATTACAGTCATTAGTTGCGGTTACCTGTAAGGCTTGAATGTATGCTACTGGCATGTGATTATGTTTTTAGTTTTTAAAAAAAAGACCGATAGGGGGACTAATGCCCCCTATAAGTCTTATTAAGTTAAGAGACTATGCTCCTAAAGATGTACCTAAGTAATATTCAATAATTACTTCAATAACTCCTGCTGTTAAAGCTGCTGTTGCAACTGTAATAGTAGGACGTGCTGCTGAAGTAGTTTTATCTGCTACTACTGTATGGGTTACGTCTTCATCATCAAATGCTGAATTGTCAAATGCAGTTGCTGCTACTAAAGCTGCACCTCCACATCCAATAGCTACAGTAGCTGAACCGCCACTAGTCATTGCTGTTGATACGTATGTTATACAATCTGTAATGATTGCGTTATCTGGAATAGTTATATCTGCATCTGCAGGTGTAATAACTCCAGCTCCATTTCCTGTCAAACCTTGGTTTGAAGCAGAATGAGAACCTCCATCAACTGCAAAATCATATACAAATTTAACTGATTGTTTTACTGGTCTACTTGCCATTTTTTTATTTTTTTAAAGGTTAATATTTATTATAAAGTTAAGTTAGGGAATTTTCCTGCAAAATAACCGTTTAATTTATTCTCTACAACTGTACTATCAGCATCAGCATCTTTTAATGCGATGTTAAGTTCAATTAAGTTATCAACCCCGTTAATTTGAGAAGCTGAAGAACCATCTTTAGTTGCTACAATTGAATACATGTTATAGTTAGTACCAGTTGCTGATTCTAAAGTAGGTTGCTTTGGTAAGTGACCTCTCATGTAAT
>TARA_R110002012_G_scaffold303710_1_pt1 | contig 19341 bp, 23 predicted proteins | sample TARA_R110002012 | Tara Oceans TARA_R110002012 (sample SAMEA4396515) | marine metagenome | biome: Westerlies Biome; feature: [DCM] deep chlorophyll maximum layer (ENVO:01000326); material: water (ENVO:00002006), including particulate matter (ENVO:01000060) such as... | depth 40 m | reverse complement strand
ATTATTCACATATTACCCTAATCCAGTAAACAATGCGTTAACATTAAAAGCACAACAAAATATTCAAGATGTTGCGGTTTATAATATGTTAGGTCAAGAGGTATTAAGATTAGCGCCAAATACTGTTTCTAGTGAAGTAAATATGACATCATTACAAACAGGTGCATACTTTGTTAAGGTAATGATTAATAATACAACTGAAACAATCCGGATTATTAAGAACTAAAAATTAATTCTAAATAATATATTTAAAAACCACGCAATTGCGTGGTTTTTTTTTGCGTTTAATTACATTTGCTATATGCAATTAGAATTTTCTTTTATTATACCAGTTTTTAATCGTCCGAATGAAATAGACGAGCTGTTACATAGTTTCAGAAATCTAAATTTGCATAAAAATTTCGAAATAGTTATAGTCGAAGATGGTTCAACCAAGACATCGGAGGATGTAATAAAAAGATATCAAGAACAACTACATATTTCCTATTTCACAAAAGCGAATTCGGGACCTGGAGACTCCAGAAATTATGGTATGCAGCATGCTAAAGGGAATTATTTTATTATTTTAGATTCTGATTGTATTTTACCTCCTGATTACTTACATATAGTGACTTCATTTTTAAAGAACAATTTTATTGATTGTTTTGGAGGTCCAGATGCTGCTCACGAAAATTTTAGCGATTTACAAAAAGCTATTAATTTCTCTATGACCGCTTTTATTACAACAGGCGGAATTAGAGGAAATAAGAAGCAAATTAATAAGTTTCAGCCGCGAAGTTTTAATATGGGACTCTCAAAAGATGCCTTTATTAAAACGGGTGGTTTTGGAAATATCCATCCAGGTGAAGATCCAGATCTTTCCATAAGACTTTGGAAATTAGGATACCAAACAGCACTAATTTCCGAGGCTTTTGTGTATCATAAGCGTCGCATTTCTTGGACCAAATTTTATAAGCAAGTGTCCAAATTTGGATTGGTTCGTCCCATATTAAATAGGTGGCATCCAGAAACTAAAAAAATAACTTATTGGTTTCCATCACTATTTATTTTAGGCTTATTAGTTGCTTTTGTTTTAGCTGTTTTTAGTTATTTTCAATTATTCGCACTTTACGGAATCTATTTTTTAGTCGTATTTTTAATTGCTTTGCGTAGTACACGAAGTTTAAAAATTGCAATTCAATCCATTTTCGCAACTATGATTCAGTTTACAGGATATGGATTCAATTTTTTAAAGTCCATAACAATCTTGAGAATTAGTAATAAAAAACCAGAGGAAATTTTCCCTCAATTATTTTTTAAAAGCAAATGATCAACAACATAAAATCTAAAATATTAAAGGGTATAAAGAATAAAAGAATCCATGTGTTTTTTTTATTCTTAATCATGTCCTTTTGTGTTCTTATTTTAATGAAGTTATCTAAAACCTATGTAAATACTATTACATTTCAAATAAATAAAGTAAATGTCCCAGAGGCAGATGTTATATTTAATGAAACCCAAAATAGCTTGAGAGTGAGTTTAAAAACACAAGGTTTTAATCTTTTAAAATATTATTTTGAAAACCCAATAATAGAAATCGATTTTAGTCAGAATATTACAAAAACAGATAGCTTTTATTTGTGGAATAAAAACACAGCTTTTTTAGATATTATTTCACAGTTTGACAAATCTGTTGAGGTTGTAAATATTAATCCAGATACATTATACTTTAAATACGATGTTAATGCTATAAAAAAAGTTCCTATTAAAATTAACGCGAAAGTAAACTATGCTATTGGTTATGATATTTTAAATTCTTTTAAAATCACTCCAGATTCTATTAAAATTATAGGACCAAACGTCTTAATTTCAGACATTAAATTTTTTGAAACCGATACTTTAAAGCTTCAAGATGTTAATAAAGATATTACAACAACCGTTTCTTTAAAATTACCACAAAACCAGAATGATATCACATTCTCAAATACTCAAGTTAAAGTTGAAGGTGCTGTTACAAAGTTTACGGAAGGCACTTTAAAAATTCCAGTAACGGTTATTAATGTTCCAGAAACTATTAATTTGAAATATTATCCAAAGAAAATAAGCGTTTCATATTATACAAGTTTAGCAAATTATAAATCTATAACAACATCTGATTTTGAAATTATTTGCGATTTTTCTGAAGTATCAAAAAATCAAACCTTTCTAATTCCAAGGTTAACAAGGCAGCCAAAGGTTTTACGACATGTTAAAATTAATCAAGATCAAATTGAATATATTATAACAGAATGATACTAGTGGGTTTAACAGGAGGAATTGGTAGTGGAAAAACTACAGTAGCAAACCTATTTGCGGAAATAGGCATTCCAACCTACATTGCCGATTCTGAAGCAAAAGCGCTCATGAATCGCTCTAAAATTATTAAACGTAAACTGATAGCACTATTTGGTGAAGATGCTTACAGCGAACAAAAACTGAATAGACCATTTATAGCACAAGCCATTTTTAATGATAAAAATTTGCTAAAAGCTATGAATAGTATTGTACATCCTAAAGTATCAAGTCATTTTAAAAAGTGGGCAGAAAAGCAAAAAACGGATTATGTGTTAAAAGAAACAGCTATTTTATTTGAACATGGAGGTGAAAAAAATTGTGATTATACCATTTTGGTAACAGCTCCAGAACCAGTTAGAATACAACGTGTCATGGAGCGTGATGGTAGAACAAAAGACCAAGTAATTGCTATAATCAAAAATCAAATGCCAGAAGAAGAAAAAAGGGAAATGGCAAATTATGTTATAGAGAATACCGACTTACAATCCACCAAAAATCAAGTGCTTACCGTACATAAGCAACTTCTTAAAGCTATTAAAGCCTCTTAAATTTTAACATTTTTGTTAATGTAAGGTTAAATGCTAAGATAGCTAAATGTTAAAATGTTAATTTTGAACGATGAGCAAAAAGCTATTCATCATATTATTATTATTAATGAGTTTATCGCTTGTTGGTATAATTTTTGTTCAAGCTTATTACATCAATAATTCTATAAAAAACGAGGATGATCAGTTTAATTTTAATGTAAAAAAGGCATTAAGTTACGCATCCCGTCAAATAGAAGAAACGGAGATGAGTAGCTATTATAAAAAGTATCAAACGCTAATTGATGAAAAGAAACAAGCAGATACGGTAGCTATTTCAAAATTATTTATTGTTTCTCAAATTAATGATACAAATGAAACTTTTATATATAGAAGTGGCATTTTGGAAGAGAATCACAAATTATCTTCTTCGCTCTTTGACATCGGTTTAGATAGCCTTAATATTAAACGTATCATAGGAAGCTCTGAAGCTAAAGTTTATAGTAATCAGGCAAGTACTGATACTGATTTAACTTCAAATAATCCTGTTTTAAGTTTAATGAAAAGCGGACGCATGTCTGTTGCAGAACGCATTAATTTTGATGAAGCATTTAGAGGTTTAGCAAGCAGAATTCCTATTCATAAACGCGTTAAGGAAGAACAAATTAAACAATTACTATCAAAAAAGCTCAAAGAAGATAATATCGATTTAGATTATGAGTTTGCAATTTATAGTAATGATTTAGCAACAAAAATTCAAAGTGATAATTTCGAATTGCAAAAAGGAGCTACATTTAGCATTCCAATTTTCACAAACGAAGTGGATAGAAATAATTATAAATTATTAGTAGATTTTCCAAAACGAAGTAAGTTTATACAGTCGTCTATAATTAGGATGACCTTATTATCAATAATTTTTACATCCATTATTATCATTGCTTACTCTAGTGCGTTATTACAATTGTTTAGGCAACGTAAAATTTCTGAAATTAAATCAGATTTCATTAATAACATGACACATGAATTTAAAACACCAATAGCAACTATTAATTTAGCATTGGATGCCATTAAAAATCCAAAAGTTATTGATGATAAAGAGCGTGTAGCGAGGTATTTGCAAATGATACGTGATGAAAATAAGCGTATGCATGCACAAGTAGAAAACGTTTTAAGAATATCTAAACTAGAAAAAAACGAATTAAATATTAGTAAAGATCGTGCGGATTTACATGAATTAATTGAAGATGCAATTACACATATTGAATTAATTGTAGAAGACAGAAAAGGGTATATTCATACGCATTTAAATGCAGAACAAACATCGGTTTTAGCAAATGATACACATTTTACTAATGTACTAGTTAATATTTTGGATAATGCTGTAAAGTATTCTCCAGAGTCTCCAAAAATTGATGTTTTTACTGAAAATGTTGGTAACAATATTATTTTAAAAATTAAAGATCAAGGAAGTGGTATGGGTAAAGCCGCTCAAAAACATGTGTTTGAAAAATTTTATAGAGAACACACAGGAAATATACATAACGTAAAAGGACATGGGTTAGGATTGGCATACGTAAAGCGTATGGTTGAAGATCATCAAGGCCACATTTCCGTAGAAAGTGAAAAAGAAAAAGGAAGTACCTTTATTATAAAACTTCCATTAATATCGTAAAAGCTATGACAGAACAAAACAAAAAAATCTTATTGGTAGAAGATGATCCAAATTTTGGAACCATTTTAAAGGATTATTTAATGATGAATGATTATGACGTTACTCATGCCAAAAACGGCATGGAGGGCTTTGAGAAATTTAAAAAAGACGATTTCGATTTGTGCATATTAGACGTGATGATGCCCTATAAAGATGGCTTCACACTTGCTAAAGAAATTCGTGAAAAAAACACCGAAGTACCTATTGTTTTCCTGACAGCAAAAGCTATGAAGGAAGATGTTTTAAAAGGGTATAAAGTAGGAGCAGATGATTATTTAAATAAACCATTTGATAGTGAAGTTTTATTGATGAAAATAAAAGCTATCATGCAGCGTAAGGCAACTGAAACGGTTTCAGATAGTAAGCAATTTCAATTTACAATTGGTGGATTTGAATTAAATTCTAAACTTCGTTTTTTAACGTATAATGGTGGAGAGCAAGTTAAATTATCGCCTAAAGAAAATGAGCTCTTACGTTTATTAGCTTTACATGAAAACGATTTAATGCCTCGTGAATTGGCTTTAACCAAAATATGGCGTGATGATAATTACTTTACCTCACGAAGTATGGATGTTTATATTGCCAAACTGCGTAAGTATTTAAAACTAGATCCAAAAGTAGAAATTCTTAATATTCACGGAGAAGGATTTAGATTGGTAGTAAATACGGAAACTGAAGATTAAATTATAGTATGTACATAAAACTATATAAAAAAAGCCAGCTAATTAGCTGGCTTTTTTATGCACTTAATTCTGCTTCTATAGCTGTTATAATTGTTTTAGAGTCGGTTTCATAATTAAACCAAAGTGAATCCTCATTTCGTTTAAACCAAGTAAGCTGTCTTTTAGCAAAACGACGACTATTTTTTTTAATTTCTGAAATAGCAAAATCTAAAGTCCATTCACCATCTAAATAATTGAAAAGCTCTTTATAACCAACCGTATTTAATGCATTTAAATCAGACTTGGTTTGAAGATTTTTTACTTCTTCTAGTAACCCTTCCTGCATCATAATATCCACACGTTTATTTATTCGTTCGTATATCGTTTCGCGTTCAGCAGTTAAACCAATAGTTATCGTTTTGAAATTTCGTTTAATGGATGCTTTTTTCAAAAACGAGGAATAAGGTTTTCCTGTGCCAATACAAATCTCCAAAGCACGAATAACACGTTGTGGATTATCTAAAGCTATTTTTTGGTAGGTTTCTGTATCTAATTTCTCTAATTGAGTTTGTAATGCTTTTAAACCTTCAGATTCTAATTGTGCGTTTAATGACGTTCTGATACTTTTTTCTACTTTCGGGAATTCATCCAGACCTTTAGAAACGGCATCTATATATAAGCCAGAACCTCCAACCATAATAACTACATTTTGTTTTTTGAATAGTAACGTTAATGTTTTTATGGCATCTTTTTCAAAAGTGCCAACGCTGTAATCATCTTCAACCGATTTATGGTGAATAAAATGATGTTTTGCAGCTTGAAGTTCTGATGTTTTTGGAGCAGCCGTTCCAATACACATTTCTTTAAAAAACTGTCTGGAATCTGCCGAAATAATATCCGTTTTAAAATGCTGTGCAAGTTTTATGCTTAAGGCAGTTTTGCCAATAGCTGTTGGTCCAACTATAGAAATAAGGTAATTGATAGACATACTATTTAAAGCTATAAGGTGTTAGTTTTTTTAATGTAATGAGTGACCACATTTGTAGCAAAATTCAGCATTATCCTTATGGTTATGAGCCATACAATTTGGACAGGATTGTGAGTTTACATGCACATCAATAGGATGAGGTGGTGTGGCTGGAGGTAATTCTGAATCCTTTTTTTTCTCATTATCTTCGCTATTCGCTTTTCGGGTATATTCTGCAGAAACTATTCCGGTTGGAACAGCTATAATACCATAACCTAATACCATAATAATGGATGCAATAAACTGACCCAATGGTGTAACTGGTGCAATATCTCCAAAACCAACAGTAGTAAGTGTTACAATACACCAATAAATACTTTTAGGAATATTACTAAATCCGCTAGCTTCACCTTCTACTAAATACATAATAGTTCCAAAAATGGTAGCTGCAATAATAACAGCAAATAGAAATACAGATATTTTTGCACGACTAGCTTTTATAGCTCCAGCTAAATGATTGGATGCTCCTAAAAAACGAGCAAGTTTTAAAATTCTAAATACACGTAACAAACGCAGTGCACGTAATGCAACTAATGCGTGTGTGCCAGCAAAAATTAGCGATAAATATTTAGGAATGGTGGATAGCAAATCAATAATACCATAAAAACTGGTAATATATTTAAGTGGTTTTTTTACTGTGATGATTCGTAAAATATATTCAATGGTAAAAAGGATGGTTATTACCCATTCTGAAATGTCTAAAAACATATGATATTTAGCATCAATGCTTTTTACGCTTTCCAGCATTACCAATACAATACTAGCTAAAATGGCAAACAATAATACAACATCAAATAATTTTCCAGCAGGTGTATCTGCCTCATAAATAACTTCATGAAGTTTGGATTGCCAGTTTTTATAAGATTTTTTATGCATAGAGATAAAAATACTAAATGTTTATATAAACTATCTAGTTATCGAATTTTATAATTTTCACTTTTTTGTTTTTTCTTAAATAGCTCTTAATAATATGTTGTGCGTCACGATTATTTTCCATGGGCGTAATAACCGATTTTAATACTTCAATATTTGTTATCTGATAATTTAAATTAAAATAACCAAAACCCTTAAAAATGCCGTTTTCAATTAAAATAGCGCTGCGTTCATCCACATCACGAGCACGATCTATAATAACCATATTTTGTTCGTTATAGCTGTTTTTTGCAATTAATTGTAAAACACGTTTATTGTAGTTTTCAGATGACTCTTCCTGAATACAAGCCCCTAAACACTGTTTAATATCATAATTAAAACAGCTAGTTTTTGTTGGATATAATCCTGTTAGTTTCTGGCATAATTGAAACTCCTCAACTGCATTAAAAAGAAAACTTTTGGCGCTTTGCCTATTTGTAAACGTGGTGATAGGTTTTTTTCTGCCATCGGCTTTATCAATCATTAAATTAATATGACCATGTGTATCTGTAAATGAATATAAAGCATGCGTAAATATATTTCTGCGTAGTGCTCTGTTAAAAATAGGCTTGTTACGTTTAATTTCTTCGCTTTCTTTTAACAGGGCAACCAATTCACTTCCAGTATAATCGTAGGTTACAGCAGCCGCATCGCGTTGAATTTTTTTAGATTTAGTACTATTACTTGTAAAATGCTGACTAATTCTGTTTTTAATATTATTGCTTTTTCCAATATAAATAATAGTACCATCTGCATTATGAATATAATACACACCTGTAACATGCGGAAGTTCTTTTATTATGTTTTTTAAATTTGAAGCAATTTCTTTTTTTGCTTCTACCTGAATAGCATCTTTAACAATTATTTTCTCTAAATCTTTAGAAAGAAGCATTTTAAAGAGCTTAACGGTTGCCATGGCATCACCATTAGCACGATGTCTATCACTCACTGGAATACCTAATGAGCGCGCTAATTTTCCTAAACTATATGAATCTTGACCAGGTATTAATTTTTTAGACAACTCTACTGTGCACAAGGTTTTTCGTTTAAAAGGGAATCCTAAACGGTTGAATTCAGTTTTTAAAATCCGATAATCAAATTGCGAATTGTGTGCTACAATAATACAATCTTCGGTCATTTCAACAATGCGTTTGGCTACCTCATAAAATTTGGGAGCCGTTTGTAACATTTTACTGTTTATGCCTGTTAAATTAACTACAAATGGTTGAATGTCACGTTCTGGATTTACCAAACTTATAAATTGGTCTACTACTTTATGACCATCGTATTTATAAATAGCTATTTCGGTTATACCTTCTTCATTGTATTTGCCTCCTGTTGTTTCTATGTCGAGAATTGCGTAAATAAGTCTGCTATTATTTAATTTATATTATTTGCAAATTAGTGTTTTTAACTTCTAATAACTACGTGTGCCAAAGATACTACTTCCTACACGAATCATGTTACTTCCACAATTTATTGCTAACTCATAATCGCCACTCATTCCCATGGATATAATTTCTAAATTAGAGTGAAGAATTTTAAGTTCGTTAAAAATAGTTTTTAATCTGTTGAATTCTGCAATAACCTGAGCTTCATTATCTGTAAAAGTCGCCATTCCCATAACTCCTGTAATACGAACATTTTTGAGTTCTTGAAATTGATCTGATTGCAACATGTTTAAAGCATCTGTCTTTGACATGCCGAATTTAGACTCTTCTTCGGCAATTTTTAATTGTAATAAACAATCAATTATGCGCGATTCATTTTTTGCTTGTTTGTCTATTTCTTTTAGCAGTTTAAAACTATCCATGCCATGAATTAAACTCACAAAAGGTGCCATGTACTTTACTTTATTTCGCTGTACATGTCCTATCATGTGCCAAGAAATATCTTTAGGTAAAGCTTCATATTTGTCTGCCATTTCCTGAATTTTATTTTCACCAAAAATACGTTGACCAGCATTATAGGCTTCCATAATATCACTATTGGGTTTGGTTTTAGAAACTGCAACAAGTGTTACGTGTTCAGGGATTTGGGACTTTATATCTTGTAAATTTTGTTTAATAGACATGGTGTTTGTTTTTTTTAATCAAAATGGCTTTTAACTCCAGGCTCATAATCTAAAATGAATCCATGGTTTCTAACAAGAATGGCTAATTCCGGTTTAAAGAAATCAATATCATTATTTTCAAAACTTCTATCTAGCAGAAAATATTTTAAATTGGTTTCATGCCCATACGTTTCTTCTAGTTTTAATATTTCACTTTTGGCCAATTCATAATTAAGACATAATGATGGGTAAATGACTTCATGAATAGCTACGTCGCGTTCATTTTGTGAAAATAAACCGATAGACGTTAAACTAAATATAAGGTAAAAAACGTATTTCATTAAAATTCGTAAATGGTAACACCACTGCGTAATTTAGGCTCAATAAATGTTGATTTTGGAGGCATTTTTAATCCATCGTCAGCAATTTGTTTCATTTCATTAATCTTAACAGGAACCATACCAAACCCAACAGCAAAATTTCCACTGTCCACATTACTTTTTATGTTAACTATGTCCTTTTTACCATTAATGTACATAATACGGTTATCGTTTCTTAAATCTTCAATTCCTAAAATGGGTTCTAAAATAGTTTTGAATAGAATTTGCGCATCCAATCCATCTAAAGATGTTTCAGCGTTATAGGCGGATTTCCGCAAATAAAGTGAATAAAATTCGCCATCTAAATACATGCTAAAATGATGTTTTTTTGATGGTTTATAAGGCATTACACCACGATTTTCAATCCGGTACATAGCATCTAACTCTATTAAAAAAGTTTCTTTGCTCAAGCCATTCAAGTCTTTTACTAGTCTGTTAAACTCATGAATGCGTAAATCGGATTCCGGAATCAAATAACTCATAAAAAAATTATAAGATTCATCACCTTTATGTTTTGGGTTTGCTGCTTTTAAATCTTTATATAACAAATAGGAAGATGCCGATCTATGGTGTCCATCAGCAATATAAATATGCGACATATTTTTAAATTCTGCTTCAATGGATTCCAGTAATTCAGGCTTCTCAACCTTCCATAAATAATGCGTGTCTCTATACGTGGTTGTAAATTCGTATTCAGCGCGTTCCTTTTGCTTTTTAGAAATAATACTTTTTATAACCGAGTTATCAGGATAGGTTAGGAGTACAGGTTCTGCATTAAAGCCAACCGTTTTAAGGTAGTCTTTAAATATAATTTCACGATGCGCAATGGTGTCTTCATGTTTTTTAATAACATTACGCTCATAATCTTCAGCACTTGTAGCAGCAATGATGCCATTAAATTCCTGATTTTCCCGATCAACAATTCTATAAACGTAATAAGCCGGCTTATCATCTTGAACAAAAATAAAATCTTCCTTAAATTCTAAATATCGATTTTTAACCAAAGAATACCTCTCAATACCAGATATTTCCTTATCAAAACGATAACCAGGGTTTACAATGTGTAAAAACGAAAACGGGTTATCCCGTAAGCGTGCCTCAAGCTGGTCTTTAGTATAGCTTTGGTAGGATCGTGCAGCAACAAGACTTACTTTATCTCGTGTTGGACGTACCGCTTTAAAAGGAATTATTTTTGCCATCTTTACTTTCCGCGAAAGTGGAAATCTCTGTTTTTAATTAATAGATTATGCTCAATTTAAAGTGTTTACAACTAATACCAAACGCTTTGTTATTTCAAAAACTGTTTAGCAACATGTTCCGCTTTCCGACTTTCAGAATAATCATAAAAACCTTCACCAGATTTAATCCCTAATTTTCCAGCTCTTACCATATTAACTAATAGTGGGCAAGGTGCATATTTTGGATTTTTAAAGCCATCATACATGACATTTAAAATAGATAAACAGACATCTAATCCAATAAAATCAGCCAATTGTAATGGTCCCATTGGGTGTGCCATGCCTAATTTCATGACTGTATCAATTTCTTCCACACCTGCAACGCCATTATATAATGTTTCAATAGACTCGTTTAACATTGGCATTAAAATTCTGTTTGCCACAAAACCAGGATAATCATTTACTTCTGTTGGAATTTTTCCTAATTTTTTAGACAATTCCATGATGGTATTGGTTACATCATCACTCGTATTATAACCTCGAATAATTTCAACCAATTTCATAATTGGAACAGGATTCATAAAATGCATACCAATTACCTGACTTGGTCTTTTAGTAACAGCTGCAATTTGTGTAATAGAAATAGACGATGTATTTGTTGCCAAAATAGTATCTTCAGAACAGGCTTCATCCAATTGCTTAAATATTTTAAGTTTCAAATCAATATTCTCTGTTGCTGCTTCCACTACTAGACTCGCATATTCAACACCTTCTACAACATCTGTAAATGTGGTAATATTATCTAGTGTTTCTTGTTTTTGTGCTTCTGTAATTTTTTCTTTTGAAACCATGCGATCTAAATTTTTAGAAATGGTATCAATACCTCTTTTTAAAGACGCTTCACTAATATCAATTAATTGAACTTTAAAACCGCTTTGGGCAAACGTATGTGCAATACCATTTCCCATGGTTCCGGCTCCTATTACTGCAATGTTTTTCATAAAAAATTTAATTTTTTGTTCCCAGGAAAGCGGGAATTCTATTAATGTTATATTATTTAGTTTTTGACTTTTTTTAAACTAATATGTTAGTTTTATCTAATACCCTTTTCTTTCCGAAGGATTAAGGTTGGGATTAAAACTGATTGATAATCATAGTCGCAACACGTAGAGCTTCTGTTCCATCATGAAGTGTAACTACTGGTTTTGTATTATTCGAGATTGCGTAAGCAAATGTTTCCAATTCGTCTAAAATAGCATTGTTATTTGCTACTTCAGGATTATCAAAATAGATTTGTTTTTTTACGCCTTCGGCATTTTGCAGAACCATATCAAAATCGCCAGGAATTTCTGGTGCATCTTTCATTTTAACGACTTCGCATTTTTTTTCTAGAAAATCTACAGAAATGTAAGCATCACGTTGAAAGAAGCGAGTTTTACGCATGTTTTTTAAGGAAATGCGACTAGCAGTTAAATTTGCTACGCAACCATTTTCAAACTCAATACGTGCGTTTGCAATATCTGGTGTGTCACTAATTACTGAAACGCCACTTGCTGAAACATGTTTGACTTTAGACTTTACAACACTTAAAATAATATCAATATCATGAATCATTAAATCTAAAACCACAGGAACATCCGTTCCACGCGGATTGAATTCCGCTAATCTGTGCGTTTCAATAAACATAGGATTCTCAATTTTATCCTTAACTGCCGTAAAAGCAGGATTAAAGCGTTCCACATGTCCTACTTGTCCACGAATATTGTGGTGAGAAAGAAGCTCCCGAATTTCTTCGGCTTCTTCAACCGTATTAGTTATGGGTTTTTCAATAAAAATATGCTTGCCTTGTGCAATGGCTTTTTTTGCACAATCGTAATGCGAAAGGGTTGGTGTTACAATATCTACCATATCAACGGCAGCTATAAGCGCATCAATAGTGTTAAAATATTTATAGCCAAATTCAGCTTCAACTTTCTTGGCATTTGCTTCATCTGCATCGTAAAAACCAATTAAATCGTATTTATCAGATTGGTTTAATAATCGTAAATGAATTTTACCCAAATGGCCTGCGCCTAAAACACCAGCTTTTATCATTTTTTATCGTTTTGAACAAAAATAAGGTTTTCGCTATTTATTTCTGTGAAAATTGACATAAAATATCCGATTCTAAAATGTGGAAAAATTCGACACGTTTTAATTTTAACCCATGAAATCTTTATGTAGTTTTATGCTTTCAAAAAACAGATACTTTGAAGGATACATTTAAGCATAAAGGCATGCGTCAACAACTGGTCCAGGTTGTTAAAGATAAAGGAATTACAAATACAGATGTACTAGATGCCATTGGGAAAATTCCACGCCATTTGTTTATGGATTCTAGTTTTTTAGATCATGCCTATCAAGATAAAGCGTTTCCTATTGCAGCAGATCAAACTATTTCGCAACCCTATACGGTTGCCTTCCAAACCGAATTATTACAACTAGAAAAAGGCGATAAAATTCTGGAAATTGGCACAGGAAGTGGTTATCAAACAGCCGTTTTGTGTGAGCTTGGTGCCCAAGTTTACAGTATTGAAAGGCAGCATGAGCTATTTAAAAAAACCAGTAAATTTTTGCCAAAATTGGGCTATCGCGCTAAAAAACTAATCTTTGGGGATGGTTATATAGGTTTAAAAGAAGAAGCGCCTTTTAAAGGTATTATTGTTACTGCTGGCGCACCTTTTGTGCCAAACCCGTTATTGAGTCAGTTAGCTATTGGTGGACGTTTAGTTATTCCGGTTGGAGATAATGTGCAAACTATGACCTTATTTATTAGAAAAGGTCTTAAAGAATTTGAAAAGCATGAGTTTGGTGAATTTCGTTTCGTACCGCTTTTGGAAGATAAAAATTAGTTTTTTTGCTTTCTTAAATTTAAAACCACATAAATTAAAGGGCCTATTGTCATCAGGATTACAATTCCCATAATAAGGTAATTTGCTGTTTGAGTAATAGATTTTGATTGGTTTAAACTAACCTGTACAATTTCAAAAGAAATAATAGCAAATAATAACACAATACTCACGTTTAAAAAACGTAACATTCTAGTAGCGTCTGAATACATTTTTTTTTGCATTTTCTGCCGTTATTTTCTGTGGATAATTAAAAATATGTGGAAATTTATTCAAATAGAAAATGCCATATATTGTGGGAAAACCTATGGCGAAAAATACCCAAATCATATCCTTACTATCATAACGAGTTATTTCTCCCGAGTGATTAAAATGCATTGGCACTAGTTCTGGTAATGCACTATAATTTAAAATAGTGTAGAGTAATGCTAAAATAAGAATGCCAAACGTAAAAACATCGAGAAATATGTCCAATGTCGATTTTTCTAAATTAATTCTTGGACGATTCTCATGAAACATATTTATCGTAATTAGGTTGTAATTTAATTTGGTAAATAATCTCTTGGTATTGGTTTTGTTGGTGTTTCTTGAATCCAATATAAATTAACAATCCACCAACGCAAACCATCATTTAATAGCTGTATGCTTTTAATGCCACGCATGGTAGGAAAACGATCGTCCTCGCTATGGTATGCTTCAAAGGTGCTAAATACATGGGCAATATTTCCGAAAACTTCCATTTTTCTGTGAATCTCCTTTTCAATATAACCATGTTCTTTTAGCCAATCTCCAGAGGTGTTTTTATACTCATCTACCGTTAAATATTTTGCCAAATGGTTTCCGTCCAAACTAGTTCCTGTTGGAATAATTTTAGCGCCTGGATAAAATAAATATTTAAAATCAGCCCAATTGCGTTCGTACCCTTTTTTACCAGAATTTACACTGTAAAGTTCATTTATAATAGCATCAATACTGCCTACTTTTTTCGAACTTGGATCAAGGAAAAGTTGGGCTTGAAGTTGCGAAATAGTCAAAAGAAAGACCAGAATAAAACAGATTCTTTTTAATACCATATACTAAAAGCTTTTTTTAATTCGGTCTAATCGTACTTTGTTATCACGATCTTTAATCGTTTCACGTTTGTCAAATAATTTTTTACCACGCGCTAAAGCAATCACCAACTTGGCATAACCATTATCGTTAATAAAGAGACGTAATGGAATGATGGTTAATCCCGAATTTTGAACTTCCTTTTGTAATTTTTTAAGTTCGCGTTTGTTTAATAGTAATTTTCTAGACGCTTTGGGTTTGTGGTTGTAATAGGTGCCATACAAATACTCTTCTACCGTCATATTAATAACAAATAACTCACCGTGTTCATTAAACTCGCAAAAACTTTCAGCTATAGATGCTTTACTATCTCTAATGGATTTTATTTCAGTACCAGACAAGACAATGCCAGCGGTATATTTGTCTAAAATTCCATATTGAAATTTAGCTTTTTTATTCTTTATATTTATGGTATTCTGCATAGAATTCAAAGGTATATAATTTATGATTGTTTTTCGAATTTAGGACGTAAGTAATCATTAGATTTGCGACAAATTTTACAAACATATTAAAATATGAAATATATTTTCGCTCTTTTTTTAGTGTTCTTATTTGCTGGATGTGACCAGAATACAAAAGAATTATCAGCTAATGAGATTGTAAATAAAGCTATAGTAGTAGCTGGAGGTGATAAATTGGATAGAACTTCTTACTCATTTCAGTTTAGGGACAAGTTGTATACAGCAAACAGAAATAATGGTGAATTTTTATTGTCAAGAGAATTTAATCAAGACTCTGTTGGTTATATTCAAGATTATATTGATAATAAAGGTTTTGAGCGGTATATCAACAAAAAACGTGTTTTGCTAGCTGATACAACAGCTGCAAAATTTAGTGCTTCCGTAAATTCGGTTCATTATTTTGCCATTTTACCACATGGTTTAAATGATAAAGCAGTAAACAAACAATTAATAGGACATAGTACTATAAAAAACGAGCCGTATTATAAAATTAAAGTCACGTTTAACAAAGAAGGAGGAGGCGAAGATTTTGAGGACGAATTTATATATTGGATCCATACAAAAACCTTTAAAGTTGATTATTTAGCCTATTCTTATGCTGAAGACGATGGAACTGGATTTCGTTTTCGTGAAGCCTATAATGAGCGTTATGTAGCTAGTTTGCGCTTTGTAGATTATAATAATTATAAACCTGAAGCAGCAGGTATTTCAGTTGAGGATTTAGATGATTTATTTGAAAAAAATCAGCTAAAATTACTTTCTAAAATAAAATTGGAGAATATTTCTATGGGTGAATCTCAAGAAGTAAATCCGTAATTCTATCATCTGAAATAGTCAAAATATACAAGTTTCCATTGTTGTTATCAGCAATAGGTTGATATTTTTCAGAACCTAAAAAATTATTGACGAATTTCGGTGTGGTATCACTATGTCAAACAATAAGGACGTTATTGCCTGTATTTTCTTTAAGTAATTTAGCTGCATCTAACGTGTTAACATTATATCGTTTTACAGTTAAATTATTAATTTGGGCTGTTGGAGTAGCGGTTTCAATTGTTCGGTTGTAATCCGTTGAATACACAGCGTCAAATTTCACATTCTGGAGTGTTTTAGCCCAGTATTTTGCTCTTTCTTGACCAATTTCTGTTAAATGTGGATTTTTATTTTCTGGATTGCTTCGGTCTTTTTCTGCGTGACGTATAAAATAAAGTGTTGTTAAAGTGGAATCATCTGTTTTTTGAGCATAACTTGATACTGAAAAAAAATAAATTAAAATAAGAGGTAGCCAGAACTTCATTTATATATCGTATTTGTGATTAAGCTAATTCCAAAGCAATAGCAATCATATCCTTAAACGTAGTTTCACGCTCTTGACTTGTGGTGCGTTCACCTGTAACTAAAGAATCGGAAATGGTTAAAATAGTCAACGCATTCACATTGTGTTTAGCAGCAATAGTATATAGTCCAGCCGTTTCCATTTCAACGCATAGTACGCCAAATTTAGACCACTTTTTATACGATTCAAAATTGTCTGCATAAAACTCATCAGATGTAAATACGTTTCCAGCTTTTAGAGGAATATTTTTGCTTTTGGCAATTTCAACTGCCTTTTGGAATAAATTGAAATTGGCCGTTGGTGCAAAATCAGCACCTCCAAAACGTAATTCATTAACACCAGAATTTGAGGATGCAGCCATAGCTAGAATAATATCTCTAACTTTTACGTGCTCTTGATATGAACCTGCACTACCAACACGAATTAAATTTTTAACGCCAAATTCATTAATAAGCTCATGAGCATAAATAGAAATGCTGGGAACACCCATTCCGGTTCCCATAACGGAAATTGGTTTTCCATTAAAGGTGCCAGTATATCCAAACATATTTCGGACTTTATTGAAGCATTTTGGGTTTTCTAAAAACGTTTCTGCAATCCATTTTGCGCGAAGTGGATCCCCTGGTAAAAGGATGGTTTCAGCAATTTCTCCTTTTTTAGCTTCAATATGTACACTCATAATATTAATTAATTTTTGTGTTATTCTTTTTCCAATTCCTCCATAATAGAAACACCAGCAGAAGCACCTATTCTGTCCACTCCAGTTTCAATATATTTTTTAACGGTTGCTAAATTACGAATACCACCGGACGCTTTTATTTTGGCGCCATTTTTTATCGTTTTTCGTATCATTTTAACAGCAGTTAAGGTAGCGCCTCCTTTTGAGAAACCAGTTGAGGTTTTTATAAAATCAGCTTTAGCATCCAAACATATCTGGCATGCTTTAATGATTTCGTTTTTGGATAATTCGCTTATTTCTAAAATTACTTTAAGGGTTTTTGTACCTATAGCTACTTTTACATCACGTATGTCTGTATAGACGTTTACGTAATTTTTACTTTTTAGCATACCAATATTAATAACCATATCAATTTCATCAGCACCATCTTCAATAGCTTTTTTAGCTTCAAAAACTTTTACTTCTGTTGCACTAGCGCCCAGTGGAAAACCAACTACTGCGCATACTTTTACATTAGATTGGGAAAGTAATTCCTTTGCTAAAGGTACATAATACCCATTAACACACACACTAAAAAAGCGGTATTTCTTGGCTTCATCACAAAGTATTTTTATTTCTTTTTGGGTTGCAGCTGGTTTTAGGAGCGTATGATCTATGTACTGATTAATATTCATAATTATATAAAAATAGGTTAAGTTGCTGCAAAAATACGATTAACTGTTTATATTTCTAGTCTTATCAATAAACTTTATAAAAAATTTAGGGTTTGTCTCTGTTTTACAAAATCAATATACTTTTTTTAAAGTTTATTGTGTTGAATTATAGTCTTTTAAAGCGCATGGTTTTCATCTATGATTTTTGTCAGTATTTAAAGGTTTTTTTGAAATTACTTTTGAAGTATAATTTTAAACTTTATATCATGAAAAAAATAATTTTTAGTGCATTATTACTGTTCGTATTTACATTTAACGCACAAGCACAGGAAGATCAAACATCATCAGACGATTACAGTAAATGGCAGGCTCGTTTCAGGCTTATAGCTGTTGTTCCATCTCCAGGTGATGATATTGAAGGTGCTGATGTGGATATTTCAACCAGTTTTGTTCCAGAATTGGATTTTACATACTTCTTTACTAAAAATATTGCTGCCGAATTAATTTTAGCAACCACTAAACATGATGTGGAAGTAGGAAATGATTTAGCAACTACCGATTTAGGTCATGTATGGTTATTACCTCCAACTTTAAACTTACAGTACCACTTTTATTTTGGTGATTTTAAACCATACATTGGTGCTGGTATTAATTATACTATTTTTTACGGAATTGACGAAGGTGACGTAGCGGATATGGATTATGATAACACATTTGGATTTTCATTCCAATTAGGTGTTGATTATAACTTAAACGACAAATGGTTTTTAAACCTAGATGTTAAACAATTATTATTATCAACAGATGTTGAGGTAAATACTGGAGAAGGTATTTTACCAGTTGAAGTAGATATTAATCCGTTAGTGATAGGTGTTGGTGTTGGTAGAAAATTCTAAATAATTTTAAGTATTTTAAAACGAAAAGCCGCAAATATTGCGGCTTTTCTAATTATAAATTGGTTTGTTTTTTTATAATTTCATGCACCCATTGAATGGCCTCACTCAATGTGTCAAATATTTCATAAGGTTTATCGAAAAAATTCTTTTCAAATTCGGCATTTTGTTTCATGATGGGTGTTTCTGGAACCATGGCAATAGCAACTAGATTTGGAATTTTTTCAGTTTCAACATAAGTCAATGGATCTACAGAATAGGAGTTTACCCGATTTGAGACATACACAATGTTTTTTCCAGAAAAGTGCTTTTGAATAACTTCGTTTAATTTTAGGTTGTGTTCTGGATGAATTTCCATGCCTTCCCGTATTTGACAAACCAAAAATTCGTCAAAAATAAAAAGTTCTGCTCGCGGTAAATCATAATAATGAAACATGCCCATATTTAATATTTATTTATTTATTTGATGAAAAAACAGTTTTTTCATCACTATTCCAATAAGTTACGTTTTTTATTTCTTGAATTCAACCAATAAAGGCAACTTTTAGCGAATAATGATAT
>TARA_R110002012_G_scaffold261703_2_pt1 | contig 19360 bp, 19 predicted proteins | sample TARA_R110002012 | Tara Oceans TARA_R110002012 (sample SAMEA4396515) | marine metagenome | biome: Westerlies Biome; feature: [DCM] deep chlorophyll maximum layer (ENVO:01000326); material: water (ENVO:00002006), including particulate matter (ENVO:01000060) such as... | depth 40 m | reverse complement strand
GTCTCGATCTTGTCAGCGGCGAGATCGTCTGCTCCGATTTGACCACCCATGGCGTCGGAGATTCCACCGCGCTGCCGGGTCTGTTGGATCAAATTGATGGCCCCATCGACCTGTTTCTAGCGGATGGCGCCTACGACGGCGACCCAACGTGCGATCTCCTGCTCGCGCGCTTTGGCGAAGGAATTGAGATTGCGATCCCGCCACCCAAAAACGCGATGCTGAGCTCGGACGCCGCCCAGAAGCCGACGATCCGCGATCGCCAAATTACCAAAATTGAGGCGTACGAACGCATAGCTTGGCAGAAGACATCGGGCTACAATCAGCGCAGTCGAGGTGAAACTTTGGTGGGTCACTGGAAGGCAGTCATCGGGCCGAAACTAAAGGCGCGCAGCTTTGAGAACCAGAAAGCGGAGGCCAGGATTGGTGTCCGCGTGCTGAAACGGATGACCGAACTTGGTCGCCCTAATTTCGAACGCACCGCCTGAATTCCGTCTCGGATAGGCCGCGTTCCGAATTGGAGCCGATCCGTGCAACACAACCAGTCTTTGCGAAAAGGGGTTTGTCAGGCATCACATGTTGCCTTGGCTTCAAAAACTAATCGGATGCACGGAGAAAACCTCAGGTCCAAAATACTGGGCCCTCATTACCAGAAAATGTTCAACAGATCCGGGCATCTTCAGTCCGTCGCGGCGACGATCCCCGGGCGCTGGTCAGTAGATTGCGATTGGGTACAGCCGTCGGGACCTCTTCGAGACTAGACGGATCCTGCCGCGGTGTCCTGAGTGCGGATCACCGCATCGACTCCGCTACCGGATTTTTCGAGACAGGCTGACAGGATCAGGGTCTGTACAGTAGATATATAGGTATCGATGGGTACCGCGCGGCGCTGATACTTCGTACGCTTGACATACCAATCCTGTAATAACGGCTTGATCAGCGCGGCCAGCAAAGGTGAGGTGTCGCTGCGAAAGACATGCGATGCGATCCCTTCGTTCAGGACATCGGCGATATAGCGTTCCGTTAACTCTTCGCTGTCGACCGCTTTCTGGCGCGCGGCGCGGGGAAAGTTTTTCGCCTCCATGAAAGAAAAAGTGAACCAAGGCAGCATTTCCTCGGTCATGCGCACATGCGCATCGATAAGCCAGTTCAAATGCGCCACCGGATCGCCGTAAACTTCGGGCGGTGGGGTCGAAAGGGTCCGCTGCACAGCATCTGTGACTTCGGAGAGGATCATTTTCAGAAGCGTGTCTTTGGTATCGAAATAGGCATACAGCCCCCCCATTGACACGCCCGAAGCACTTGACAGATCGCGTAGAGACATGACCTGGAAGCCCTTGAGGTTGGACAGTTCAAGCGCGGCGGTGATGATAACCTTGAGCTTGCGCAGGGCGAAATCCGGTTTCTTTACTGTGATCGTATCGCGGTGCCGCTCCAGAATATGACGGCATAATGCCTCCGTTCTCAAGTCGTCGATGTTCAACACACGCGGTCTCCCTGTCGTCCTATTCGGTTTCAATCTACGCCTTCCGTCCAGAAACATAAACGAGGGCTTGCACGGGAACGTGCCTTGGTTTATTTTTTCGAGCAATCGCTCGTAAAATGACGGAGTGATCGATATCGCAGGTTCAGGGGAAAGGCCTTTGACGAATATGTCCACCACGTCTTCGGAAGAAACAATCTGGCCCGGTCTTGCCGGAAAGACCGCGCTAGTGACGGGCGCATCTTCAGGGCTTGGCGCGCATTTTGCGCGTCTGCTGGCCGGCAAAGGTGTAAAAGTGACCTTGGCCGCGCGGCGCCTGGACCGGATTTCGTCGATTTGTGAAGAGATCGCAGGCGCAGGTGGTCTGGCCGAGCCCCTGTCGCTGGATGTTGCCGATCCGGGCTCTGTCGAGACGGCATTGACCAGTCGGTCGTTCGACATCGTTGTCAACAATGCGGGAACCACTCTGTCGGCTCCGGCGCTGGAGCACGGGACGCAGGACATCGACCGCATTCTTGATACAAATCTCAAAGGCGCATTCCATGTCGCGCGTGTCGCTGCCGAAGCGATGGTTGCCAAGGGCCACGGTGGCGTGATTGTGAATGTGGCATCAATCCTTGGAACACGTGTAGCTGGAAATGTGTCGGCCTATGCGGCCTCCAAGGCCGGACTGATCCAACTGAGCCGCGCGTTGGCATTGGAGTGGGCGCGGCATGGCATTCGGGTCAACGCGCTTTGCCCCGGTTATATCGAGACTGAATTGAACCGCGCGTTCTTTGCCTCCGAACCGGGTCAGGCGCTAATCCGCCGTGTCCCGCAACGCCGTCTTGGCCAGCCTTCGGATCTGGATGGCCCGCTCTTGCTGCTGGTTTCCGATCTTGGGCACTTCATGACCGGAACCGAAATCGTCGCCGACGGCGGCCATCTCGTTTCATCTCTCTGATCGTTTGAGGACGTTTTATGGACTTTACCATCTCCCCCCGCGTCGAAGATTTTCGCGCGCGTATTGCCCGCTTTGTCGCGAACGATATCCTGCCTGTCGAAGCCCGTCCCGAGGCCTGGGATGCGCACGGCAATATTGCCCATGACTGGATGGCGCCACTGCGTGAAAAGGCCCGCGACGAAGGGCTTTGGTGTCTGCAGCTCAAATCCGAAACTGGCGGGCAAGGGCTTGGCAGGGTTGGCATGGCGGTCTGTTACGAAGAGATGAACCGGTCGATTTTCGGGCCGGTGATCTTCAACTCGGCCGCACCGGATGACGGCAACATGATGGTGCTCGAACAGGCCGGAACGCCCGAACAGAAAGAGCGTTGGCTTGACCCGATCGTACGGGGCGATGTGCGGTCGTCTTTTGTTATGACCGAACCGCATCCCGGCGGCGGATCCGATCCGGGAATGATGGCTACCACAGCCACGAAAAAGGGCGACAAGTATGTCATTCGCGGGCACAAGTGGTTCATCACCGGCGCTGCGGATGCGGATCATTTCATCCTTCTGGCGCGCACTTCGGATGATCCACGCCGCGGTTTGACAGCCTTTCTGCATCACCGGGACGATCCGGGTTGGCGTATCGACCGCCGCATCCCGATCATGGGGCCCGAAGAACACGGCGGTCATTGCGAACTGATCTATGAGGATATGGAGCTGCCCGCCGATCGCATCATCATGGGCGAAGGCATGGGGCTTAAAATCACCCAGATGCGCCTTGGCACAGCACGCTTGACCCATTGTATGCGCTGGCTGGGACTTGCCAAGCGCTGTACTGAGATTGCCCAGGACTATGCCGCGAACCGGCATGGGTTTGGCATCCGTCTGTCCGACCGGGAAAGCATCCAGATCAAGATGGGCGATCTGGCGATGGAGATCGAAGTAGGCCGCCTGCTGGTGATGAAAGCCGCATGGGCGCTGGATCAGGGCAGTTTTGCGAAGAAAGAAGTGTCGATGGCCAAAATTCATGTGGCCAATCTTTTGCACAAGGCCGCCGATGTTGCGATCCAGATCAATGGCGCGCGGGGGTATTCCAAAGATACGGTTCTGGAATGGATCTATCGCTACGCCCGTCAGGCCCGTCTGGTCGATGGTGCCGATGAGGTACATCAGATGGTTCTGAATCGACACCTTGGTGAGGAAGGTCGCGATTTCTGGAGATGGAATGTCGGGGACATCTGAACCGTGGATTTGAGGGGGAGCGCAGTGTTTAACAATCCAGATCATGCAATTGGCGCGGCCCATTCGACCTCGCCAATGCTGCTTGGTCTGTTGGCGTCCGCGCCCGGTGTTCTTCGCGTGGGTTCTGCTGGGGAATCGCACCCACGTAATTATCAGGAGGGGTGGGCATGAGCGATTTGGACCTTGCTTCTCTGCGCGTCTGGTTGGCAGCGCGGTGGCCGGATGCCGGGGATCTGCACACGCAGCGCATCAGCGGTGGACAATCGAACCCGACATGGTTCGTGACATGGGGCGACGTCCAGTTGGTTCTGCGTTGCAAACCTTCTGGTCCGATCCTGCCGGGCGCACATGCGATCGATCGCGAATACCGGGTCCAGAAAGCGCTGGCAGAGACCGATGTTCCGGTGGCGAAAATGCTCTATTTCGAAGAGGATGCAAGCATCCTTGGAACGCCATTCTACGTTATGGAGCGGCTGGATGGACGGGTCTTTGAAGATTGCACCTTGCCAGGTCTGAGCGCTGACGAACGGCGTGAGATCTATCTTGATATGGCGCGCACGCTGGCGCAACTTCATGCAGTACGCCCCGATGCGGTAGGGCTTGATGACTTTGGCAAGCCGGGCAATTATTTTGCCCGTCAGATCGCACGCTGGAGCAGGCAGTACAATGACTCTCCGGGCCCGCGGGTGCCCGATCTGGATTACCTGATCGAATGGCTTCCCGCCAACATCCCCGAGGAGGACGGGGCGGTATCTATTGCGCACGGCGATTTCCGGCTGGGCAATCTGATGATCCATCCAACCGAGCCGCGGGTCATTGCGGTGCTGGACTGGGAGCTTTCTACCCTTGGTCATCCGCTCGCCGATCTGGGGTATTGCGTGATGCCGTGGAATTCCTCGCCTGAGGAATACGGCGGATTGCTCGGCACCGATTGGGCCAACGGCGGGATCCCATCGCAGGAAGAATTCGTCGCTGAATACCATGCCCATGCCAGACCGACCGCGCCTTTGCGAGCGTTTCACATCGCCTTCGCGATGTTCCGCTTTGCCGTGATCTTCGTCGGGATCGCCGATCGTGCACGATCCGGGAGCGCGGCCTCGTCCGAAGCGGCCAGCCTTGGCGTGCTTGCGCCACGTTTCGCCGCACGCGCCCGGGATGTCATCGCAAGTGCGTCTTCCAGTGCTGAAGCTATGTCCTGATCCTCTGGACACAGAGGATCAGGACACGCGCTTTCGGTTTACTCATGTTCGGATAGGATCGGATGTAATTCCATCGTATCCGCAATGTTCGGCGGCTTGTGGGCGATCCTTCTTTTGGGAGGGCGCCGCTTTTTGTTTTTACTGATGTGGCGCGAGATCACGTTTGCAGGTTCGTATCCGTACCGCCGCAGATTGCGCTGTCAAAAGTCATGCAGCGGATCAGGGGGACAGTCCTCCCGCCGAATTCAGAAGCGATTTCCCGAACTATGCAAGGACCCGCCCGGAAACATTCGACGCGTGCGCCACGCACCGCAAAGATCGGCTGGACGTTGCCAAATGATCTTTGCGGCCGGGTGAGACCTCTTCAGACGTGGTCAAAATCGACTGTGAGTTTTTCGGTTTTCGGGCGGGCCTGGCAGGTCAGAACGAAGTTTTCCTTCAATTCCCAAGGTTCCAGCGCATAATTCAGCGTCATCTCGGCCTCTCCTTCGATGACCTTGGCGCGACAGGTCGAACACATGCCGCCCTTGCAGGAATAGGGCAGCTCGATACCTGCCGCAGCAGCGGCGGTCACCACACTTTCCTGGTCGTCTGTCATCACAAAGGTGCGAGAGGTGCCATCGAGGATCGCCGTGACCTCTACCCCTTCGCCGGGCGCGGTTTCCGCAGCAATTGGCGCGCGCACAACGGGCGCGATATTGCCGTCACCGGCGGGTGCAAAGAGTTCGTCATGAATACAGTTCTCGGCAACACCCAGAGCGCAGAGTTCCGCCCGAAGCTCCTGGATCAATTCGGCGGGACCGCAAAGGAAGGCATCGTCGATCGCCTTTGGATCGAACAGGGCACCGGCGAATTTGCGCAGCTTCTCCGCGTCCAGACGGCCCGAGAAAAGCGGTGAATCGGTGCCTTCGCGTGTCAGCGTATGAAACAGCGAGAGCCGTTCGGGATAGGTGTCCTTGAGATCGTTGAGCTCGTCGCGGAAAATGATCGAGCTGAGAGTACGGTTGCCATAAAACAGGATAAAGCTGGCCTCCGGGTCTGCGGAAAGCACCGAACGGATAATCGATATGATCGGTGTAATGCCGCTGCCCGCTGCCAGAGCCAGATAGGTGCGTGGGCCGCCGCGCTGAATCTTCGCCCCGAAAGTGCCTTCGGGCGTCATGACATCGAGTTCCGTTCCCGGTGTCAGCTCGTCATGGACAAAGGACGAAAACACCCCGCCCTCAAGCCGTTTGACCAGAACCCGCAGTTCGCCATCGTCCCGGCCGGAGCTGACCGAGTAGCATCGCCGCACACCGTCAGTGTCGCCGGCGCGGCGCAGCGTCACATATTGGCCCGGAGTGAACAGGTAATCGGCGGCCAGCTCGTCCGGAATATCGAAGGCCAGCGACACCGCGTCGTCCGTTTCCTTGCGGACATCGCGCACGTTCAGCCGGTGAAAACGCGGCGGGCGGCGCTTGGCCGGGGGGGTCTCAGGTTTGGTCTTTGCTGCAGTGGTCATCCCGTTTTCCTTCGTAGTCATCGCGTGGCCTTACAGGCGCCGTTCGCAATGCATTCTTATTCCATCCGGGGACAGTGCCCGGTCCATGATCCATCGGCCCGTCGCGGTGCCCGCGTCAGATACATTTGAAGTAATCGAACGGCTCTCGGCAGTTGCGGCAGCGATATAACGCCTTGCAGGCTGTCGAGCCGAATTCGCTGATCTTCTCGGTATCGCTCGCGCCGCATTTCGGGCAGGTGATCACCTCGTCCGAGAACAGCGCGCGTTTGGAATTGCTGCCCTTTTTCGGCGGTGCAATTCCGTAAGCGCGTAGTTTTTCCCGTGCGTCGTCCGAAATCCAATCCGTCGTCCAGGGCGGGGAATGGCGCAGCGACACCCGATGCGCGTCAATTCCGGCCTTGGCCAGCGCCAGTTCAACTTCGATGGCGATCATTCCCATTGCGGGGCAACCGGAATAGGTCGGCGTGATCACCACCTCGATCGTGCCGTCGTCATCCATCGCGACATCGCGCAGAATGCCGATGTCGCGGATTGTGAGAACCGGGATCTCCGGATCGCACACCTGATCCAGAACGGCGCGGGCGTGTTCCAGAAGCGCCTGCCGGTCTTCGGCGTCTGAGTGGGGGGGTGTGCTTACCATTTCTGACCTGGATAGGCACGCTGGAGAAATTGCATATCTGACAGCAGGTGGCCCAGATGTTCGGTGTGTTTCCCGGTTCGACCGCCCTTGAGCATCCAGCAATCCTCTGGGTAATCCAGTGTTGCCGCCGTCAGCACCTCGCGGACGGTCTTTTCCCATTCGCTGCGGACAGCAGTCAGGTCGACACCATGCCCGGCCTCGAACGCGGCGGTTTCGACCTCGTCCATGTCGAACATCTCGCCGGTATACATCCAAAGGGCGTCGACGGCATCCTGCACCCGCTGGTGGCTTTCTTCGGTGCCATCTCCCATGCGTAAAATCCATTCACTGGCGTGCCGCAAATGGTAGAGCGATTCCTTTTCCGCGCGACCGGCGATCCCGGCAACCTCGGAATCCACAGACCGTGTCAGCGCCTCCCAGACGGGAACCGCGAAAGCGGAGTAGAACATCTGGCGCACCATCGTGTGCGCGAAATCTCCGTTCTCTCTCTCGACAAGCAGCAGGTTCTTGTATTCAGGCGCATCGCGCAGAAACACAAGATCGTCAGCGTCGCGGTTGTCTTCCTCGCCGGACACCGCGACTGCGTGTTCATAAAGCGCGCGGGCCTGGCCGATCAAATCGAGACCGATATTGGTGAGCGCAAGCTCCTCTTCCAGGATCGGAGATTTCCCGATCCATTCGGACATGCGGTGCCCAAGGATCAAGTTGGTGTCGGCCAGCCGCAGCAGATGCTCGAAGCGGGTATTCTTTTGAAGCTCTCCCATCACATGTTCTCGACTTCTTTCGGGAGGACATAAAATGTCGGGTGGCGGTAGGGTTTGCGCTCGGGATCGGACGGCGACAAGTTGGTTTCCTTGTCTTCGGGTGCGCTGGCGATCAGATCGGCGCTGCGCACAATCCAGATGGAATCTGCCTCACCGCGACGGGTGTAGAGATCGCGGGCATTTTGCATCGCCATCTGGTCATCCAGGGCATGCAGGCTTCCAACATGGCGGTGCGACAGGCCATTCCGCGGACGCAGAAAAACCTCGTATAGCGGGGTGTCATTTTCTCTCATGTCTTGGTTTGCCCTCTTTGGCTAATACTGTGGCTCACAGGTATGGAAACGGGCGGCGTGCAATGCCGCCCGGTGTACCGACTGTGTGATCTGCGGTAAGTGTCAGGCGGCGTTTCTGGCCGCTTGTTTCGCGGCATAAGCTTGCGCAGCTTCGAGAACCCATGCCCCTTCGGCATGCGCTTTGCGGCGCGCCGTGATCCGGTCATGGTTACAGGGACCCTGGCCTTTAACGACACTCCAGAATTCGTCCCAATCGATCTCTCCATGCTCCCAATCCCCGGTCTCTTCATTAAACCGAAGGTCGGGATCGGGGATTTCGATCCCAATCAATTTCGCCTGTGGAACGGTGGCCTTGATGAATTTCTGACGAAGTTCATCATTGGTGAAGTTCTTGATTTTCCACTTCACGCCCGTCTCTGTGTTGGGCGAATCCGCATCATGCGGACCGAACATCATCATGATGGGCCACCACCAGCGGTTGACCGCATCCTGCCCCATCGCCTTTTGTTCGGGCGAGCCGTTCATCAGGGCGACCATGGCTTCATAGCCCTGGCGTTGGTGAAAGCTCTCTTCCTTGCAGACGAGAACCATCGCCCGCGCGTAGGGGCCATATGAGCAGCGGCACAGCGGGATCTGGTTCATGATTGCTGCGCCATCGCCCAGCCAGCCGATCACGGCCAGATCGGCCCAATTCAGGGTCGGGTAGTTGAAAACACTGGAGTATTTTGCCTTGCCGGACAAAAGCTGCCCAACCATCTCTTCGCGGGAAACCCCGAGGGTCTCGGCTGCGGAATAGATATAAAGCCCGTGACCGAATTCATCCTGAATCTTGGCCATGGCCTGCAATTTGCGCCGCAGGGTCGGCGCGCGCGTCACCCAGTTCGCCTCGGGGTAAACTCCTACAATCTCGGAGTGAGCGTGTTGAGACATCTGCCGGATCAGCGTCTTGCGATAGGCTTCCGGCATTTCGTCGTTCGGCTCGATTTTCTCACCGGCGTCGATACGAGCCTGGAACCGATCCAACAGATCCTGTTCTCCTCCCGGAGTCTCTTCGACACCCATCAATCCTTGCGAATACATGCAACTTTCCTCCGACTTGCGGTGCCCGGACCCATCGTGGTCACGCACCTTGGCAATGATTCAGGCACAGACTCAATCGAATGATTGTATCTGCCCTTAAAGTATAAAACATAATTTGGTACGTCAACCAAATTTAGTCGTATTTAGTTCCCGCCCCGGGGCGGATTTCATGGTCCCGGCTCATAGTCCAAGATAAGCTTCGCGCACCTTGGGATTTGCCGAAATTTCCTTTGCTGTTCCTTCGATAATTACGTTTCCCGTTTCCATCACATAGGCGCGGTCGACAAAGGCGAGCGCCGCATTTGCGTTCTGTTCGACCAGAAGGATCGTGATTCCCTGCTTCTTCAACTCCCGAAGAGTGTCGAGAATTTGTTGTACAAGAAGCGGAGACAAACCCATGCTGGGTTCATCCAGCAGAATAAGGCGCGGCCGGACCATCATCGCGCGTCCGATGGCCAGCATCTGCTGCTGTCCGCCGGACAGGCTTCCGGCAGGAAGATGGCGCTTTTCCTTGAGGATCGGGAACGTGTCATAGGCCCAGCCCAGCCTCGACGGATCTGCGCGTTCCGTTGAGGTCAGGGACCAGCCGCCGATCAACAGGTTATCCTCGACTGACAGCGGCCCGAAGATATGGCGTCCCTCGGGAACCTGGGCGATGCCCAGATTGATCCGTTTGTGTGCGGGCACCTTGTCCAGGGGTTTGCCATCGAACAGGATCGTCCCGTCAGAGGTTGGCTGCACCCCCGAAATTGACCGCATCATCGTTGTCTTGCCGGCGCCGTTGGCACCGATCACGGCCACCACTTCGCCTTCGTCCACCTCTAGAGACACACCGTGCAGGGCTTCAATGCGGCCATAGCGCGATTTCACATTATTCAGCGACAGCACCGGCTTCTCCTTCGTCTCCTTCAAGCCCCAGATACGCCTCGATCACATGCGGATCGGCGGCAATGGTGGCGGCATTTCCCTCGGCCAATTTCTTGCCGAAGTTGAGCACGAGTATGTGGTTCGAAATCTTCATGACCAACCGCATGTCGTGTTCGACGAGCACCACCGCCATGCCTTCGGCAGCGATTTTGCTGATGATCTCGTCGATTTCCTCGGTTTCGCGTGGATTGCAGCCGGCGGCGGGCTCATCCAGCAGCAGGACTTTCGGCACAAGGGCCAGAGCGCGGGCGATTTCCAATCTCTTGAGGGCGCCATAGGGCAGGGAATCGGCGGTCTGATCGGCGTAGTGTTCCATGCCGACGCGCGCCAGACATTCCATGGCCCTTTTGCGGGTCTCCTCGCGTTGACGTCGGACCGACGGCAGCGCGAGAAGATGCGCGAGCACGTTTCTCTTCTCATGCAGGTGTCGCGCGACCATGACGTTTTCCAGCGCTGTCATGGTCTGAAAGACCTGCAGGTTCTGGAAGGTTCGCGTCAGGCCTCTTCCGGCCAGCTTGTCGGGCGACTGGCCCGTGACGTCCTGCCCTTCAAGAAGGACTTTCCCCGATCGCGGCTTGTAAACACCCGAAATCAAGTTGAACAACGTGGTTTTGCCGGCTCCGTTCGGGCCGATCACCGAGAGGATCTCGCCGGGCCGGACGGACAAGTTGACATTGTCCAGCGCCTTGAGCCCTCCAAAGGAGATGCTCAGACCGTCAGTTTCAAGAATTGCTGTCATGCCTGCGGCTCCTGATTGCTTTGCTGATGCTCGGAACAATGCCGGAGCGCATAAAGACCATTGTGAGGATCATGATGAGACCGAGAAACGCATGTTCGTATTCGTGCATGACGGTCAGAAATTGCGGCAGAATGATAATCAGCGCTGCACCGACCAGTGATCCGCCAACCGAGCCCATACCGCCCAGAACCACCATGGTAACCAGTTGCACAGAAACCAGAAAATCCGATACGCCGGGGGTTATGTGCCCATTGTAGAGCGCAAGAAGCCCCCCCGCAGCCGAGGCGAAACAAGCCGAGATGACAAACACGATGAGCTTGTATCTGGCAACGTCAACGCCCAGCACGGATGCGGCGACTTCGCTGTCGTGAATGGCACGCAGGGCCAACCCTGTCGGGCTGTTAATCAGATTGAGCGCCAGCCACACACTGATGAGCAACGCGATCCCGGTGATCCAATACCAGGTTTCGGTGCCTTTGACCTTCCAGCCCATGATCACCACGCGTGGCACCCGCATCCCGTCCGGCCCTCCGGTCAATTCGACCTCGTTGGACAGGATCATGAAGATCAGCATGCCCAGACCCAACGTGGCCACAGCAAGGTAATGCCCCTTGAGCTTCAGAATGGGTCTTCCCAGAAGCAGCGCAAGGAGACCACAGAACGCGATCCCGGCTGGCAGGCTCAGCGCGGGTGAAAGCCCCAGTTGCGAGGGCCCCAGTGCTACAGAGTAAGCACCGATCCCAAAGAAACCGGCATGTCCCAGGCTGACCTGGCCGGCGAAGCCCATCAACAGGTTGAGGCCGATTGCTGCCATGGCATAGACCCAGACGACAACAGCGAGCCTCATTTGAAAGCTTGAGGTCATCAGCAGCGGAAGAACCAGCAGCATTGCACCGATCAGGATCAGGCTAAGACGGTTTCCGACGACGCGTTGTACTGTGTCAAACACGCTCATGATGTTCACTCCCGAATAGCCCGTTAGGAAAGGCACACAAGACCACGAGGATGATGACGAAAGCGGCGGCATCCTTGTAATCGGTAGAAATGTATCCGGCAGTCATCGCCTCGCCGACACCGACGAGGATCCCGCCGATCAGGGCCCCGGCCGGCTTGCCCATGCCCCCCAGCACCACCGCGGCAAAAGCCTTGAGCGCCAGCAGGACACCGATGTCGTAACTCACAAGCGAAATCGGCGTAATCAGAATACCGGCAACTGCCGCAAGAACGGCGGAGATGGCAAAACTCATCGCGACGATCATCCGCACATTGATACCGACAAGTTGCGAGGCAACCAGATCGTTCGAGGCGGCGATCAGGGCCTTGCCGATCATCGTCCGGCGCATCATCAGGGCAAGAAGCCCGACCATTGCCAGTGTTCCCACGACGACCACGATGCTTTGTGGCTGGGCCACGGCACCTGCGATATTAATGGGCGTGTCACCAGCCAGCGACGGCAGCGAAAAGAAGCTGGTGCCAAACGCGACCTGGGCCAGCCCGCGGATCAGGATGGATGCACCTATGGTAATGATGATCAGTGCAAAAACCGGCGCTCCGCGCGCTGGCCGAATGGCAAACTCATACAGCAGCACGCCGATGAGAGCGGTCAAGGCGATCGCCAGAATGGCCGCCACAAGATAGGGCAGGCCCAGCGAGATGCCGAAAACCGTAAACATTCCACCGAGCATGACGAATTCACCTTGTGCGAAATTCACCACATGCGACGCGTTGTAGATAACCGTGAACCCCAAGGCCACAGCCCCGTATATGAACCCGACCGTGAGGCCGGAAATGAGAAATTGCAAGAATTCGGACAGTGCCATGGTGTTCCTTTAACGGACTTACGGGCTTTTGTTTCAAACCCCGGGAATGACGATGCAGGCTTTGGATCAACGCCGGGATGTCAGGATGCTTTGCACAGTTGGAGAGCTTCGAAGAAAGCCCCCCAGAAAGCGCGGCGCGAACCGTCGCTATCGACGATCCGCGCCAGTGGTATCAGGAGGGGGTTATTCCAGAACCCACTCGCTGTCTTTTACGGTAACCATGTAGAGCGAAGAATGGTCGATGCCGAGATGATCCTCGGCACTCATGTTGAACATGCCCGTGACGCCGGGAAGATCCTTGGTGGCCTCCAGCGCATCGCGCACGTCCTGCGGATCGTCCGAATCCGCGCGCTTGATCGCATCCGAGATAAGCAGAAGCGCGTCGTAGGCATAGCCGCCAAAGGTCGAGACATCTTCGCCGGTCAGATCACGAAAGGCCTTGGTGTATTCAACAGCGCGGGGGCGCAGCGGATTATCTTCGGACAGCTGATCGGCAATCACCAGAAGCGGGGCAGTCACACGGGCATTTTCCGCGCCGCCATCGGACATTTCGACGTAGACCTTGGAGGCCGAACCGTGGCTGTGATACTGCGGAATCTCGATGCCCAGCTGTTTGTAGTTGCGGGAGACAACGGCCAGGGGCTGGCCGAACCCGCCCACGAACACCGCGTCAACGCCGGGGGTGTTCTTGATCTTGGTCAGCTGGGGCGACATGTCCACGTCTTTGGGGTTGAAGGTTTCATCCGCAATGATCTCGATACCGCGTTTCTCCGCCTGCTCGGTGCATTCCTTGCGGACGGATTTGCCAACGCCGCCGGTACCGGTCATCAGGGCCACCTGATCAAAACTGCGTTCGCTGAACTCGATCATGACCCGTTCACAGACCATGCGATCAGTATGCGGTGTCTTGAAGACGTACGGGTTGACCGGTTCGATAATCTGGATACCTGCCGCCAAGGAAACCAACGGCACTTCCGCGTCTTCGAAGACCGAAATCATCGCCAGCGTCGCGCCGGTCGTGCTGGTGCCGATCACGGCCGAAACCTCGTCGTCTTCGACCAACCGCGTGGCATAGGTCCGCGCGGTATTGGCATCGGAGGCATCATCGTACAGCACTAGCTCCACCGGACGGCCAAGCAGACCACCGTCTTCATTCAGTTTTTCCACATAGTGCTTGAGCGTGATTGCCGCGGGTTCTCCCAAAAACGCCGCCGGGCCAGTCTGCGACACGACTGCGCCGATCCGCACCGGGTCAGCAGCTTGCACCCCCCCGGCGATGGTAAGAGCGGCCCCGAGAGCGGCAAGTTTGACTACCTTTTTCATGTTTCCTCCACTTATTGAACTGATTTTAATTTGCGAGATGTCGGGGCCTTTAGGCAGCCCTCTTTCACTTTACGTTCTGTTAGGTCTGAGACATTCTGGTGAGGCGGCATTGCCGCAACCGGCCTACACTTCCGCCGCTGCGGGGTCGCCCGATGCGGCGGCCAGGTGGGTCCCCGGCACAATCTTTGAGTGACCGCGAAATTCGACAATCCTGCGACCGGATTGGTCGGTGATTGTCACATCATAAATTCCATTGCGTCCATCAAGAAGGCTTTCTTTCGCAGTTGCGGTCAGCCGGTCGCCGCGAGACGCGGGGCGCAGAAACTGAACGCTGCAGAAATTTCCGACTGCGATTGAGTTGCGGGTATTGCAAGCCAGCGCGAAAGCGACATCTGCCAGCGTGAACATCAGACCGCCATGCGCCATGTCGAGTCCGTTCACCATTTCATCACCGACAATCATCGACACTGCCGCCGTGCCCGGTCCCACGGAATCGCGGGTGATACCCAGCATACGGCTGGTCTTGTCCTCGGCCCAAATCACATCTGCGCAGTTCTCGGCTATCGTCTGCGGGTCGCTCGATATGGATATGTTCAAGAGTTCTTTCCTTTTACTTTGAAGACCGGGGCCCGCTTTTCCAGAAAGGCGGTAACCGCCTCCTTGTTGTCTGCCGACTGACCGGCAAGACTTTGCAGATCGCGCTCGATGTCCAGCTGACGGTCAAAGGTCGTTTCCATGGCAGTATCCAAAGCCTGCTTGGTCAGCTTCAGGCCTTCGGGCGGAAGAGCGGCAAAGCGTTCGGCCATAGCCAAGGCTGCATCGCGTAATGCGGTATCATCCACCACCTGCCAGACCAGACCGAAGGTCTGCGCCTGTTCGGCAGTTATAGCGTCGCCAAGCAACGCCAGGGCCCGCGCCCGCTGGGGGCCGACCAGACGCGGAAGGGTCCATGTGCCGCCAGAATCCGGCACCAGACTGATTTTTGAGAACGATTGAACGAACTTGGCGGATCGTCCCGCCAGAACGATATCGCAGGCCAGTGCGATATTGGCACCCGCGCCTGCCGCGACGCCGTTTACAGCAGCAATGACCGGTATCGGCAGGCGTCGAATGGTGCGGACCAGACGGTTATATGTATTTTCGAGATGGACACCGAGATCGTCAATGGGGCCGTTCGGGTCAGAGGCTTCCCCGAGATCCTGCCCCGCACAGAAGCCGCGACCTGCTCCGGTCAGGACGATGCTCCGCACAGACCCGTCGGATTCGGCTGTCGCCAGTGCGTCGAACAATTCCCGGTGCATATCCACGGTGAAAGAGTTCAGCGCGTCGGGCCTGTTCAATATCACGACTAAACACGATCCGACTCTTTCGGTCAGCACCAATGAACTCAACGATTTATCCTCCCTCGCGATGGCCAGCCGACGCCCAGAACTTTTTCCGGGCCTTGGCTAGGTGTCCCACGAACTTCATGTAACACAAATTTTAACAAAACAAACAGTTTTTCTATGTAGTTCAGATGCAAATTTGACGGCCCTTACCTGCGTGGGCATATTCAGGCGAAGGTGTGGACCGTCGGCGACGTCGGGAAATGCGTTGCAAACGATCGGAAATGGTTATGAAAAAGGGACACATATGGCGAAACCGCAAACAGAGAACAAAGGCGTAGCTGGAAGCAGCTTGTCCCACGACGCTTCCAAGGCGGCCCGAAAGAGCAAACCCGCCGTACAGACACACAGTTTCGCATCTATCCTCAATGAGGCGGCAGAACGCCGTCCGATCCGCCCGAAATCACTGATTATGACCATTTTTGGAGACAGCATCGTGCCTCTGGGCGGTGTCGTCTGGCTGGGCAGTATCGTTTCGATGACCGGGCTGTTCGGCCTTTCTGAACCGCTGGTGCGAACGTCGGCTCTGCGTCTGACCTATGATGGCTGGCTTAAGCGCGAGCAGGTCGGCAAGCGGAGCTTTTACTCCATGAACGAGGAGTTTGCGGTGGCCGATACTGCCTATCAGAGCCGTATTTATGCCTCCAGCGCCGAACTGCGGATGAACGGGTGGACCATTCTCAAGTTGTTCAAGGAAAAGATCGATCGCAAAACTGCCTTTCGCCTGCGCCAGGAGCTGGAGCGCAACGGCTTCGGGCAGTTGGCGCCGCATGTCTTTATCCATCCCAGCATAGGTGAAACGGCGGCGCGGCATATTTCCACCGCCGGTGGAAGAAGCGCCGTTGGGCCGATTTTCTTCGCCGATTCCGCCTCGATCGACCCACAGACGTTGCGTCATTTGGCGGACACGGCATGGGATCTTACGCCGATTCGCGAATCCTATAATGAATTCACGGATGCTTTTTGCCGGTTGCCGGATCTGCTCGCGCGAGAGGTTCCCAATATGGAGCAGTCCTTTGCCCTGAGGACGCTGATGATGCACTATTTCCGCCGCGCCGCGCTCCGGGACCCGCGTCTGCCAGCCTCGGCGCTGGACGATGATTGGCCAGGGGAGCGGGCCTATGAGCTGATGGGCGAGGTCTATCCAAAACTGTTGCCTGGGTCGGAGGCCTATCTGGAGCAGACCCTGGAGACTTTGCCAGGGCAGGTGGTTTCAAAAGATGTTCGGCTGTACCGGCGTTTTGGATCGGTCTGAGCGTGCGCACAAAAAAAGTACGCGTGAATCGGCGGTTGTCTCTGACGTTAGGGCGCAGTCGGGGTCCGCAACCGACCCCGACTGCACGGTTTCTTTGCGAAAATACGGCATCTGATTTCGTACGACAATAAATGTTTGTAGAATGAATTTTTTGCAGTATGTTTGGCCGATGTAAATCGGCTGCCGAGGTGGATGAGATCGGATCAGCCAAGCTCAAGGAAAAGGGGGGGAGAATTGGAAAGCTCGACTATTTCGGATTTTCTGGTGAATCACAGAATCCGGCGGCCTGAACACGTCGCCTATCAATATCTACATGGAAATGTGACCTGGGGGGAGCTTGATCGACGGATCGACGCGCTGGTGGTGGCCCTGTGGGCACGGGGAATCAGGCCAGGGGACGCAATCGCGGTCTGCGTAAATGATGGTCCGGTGCAGGTTGAGGTTCTATTCGCGACTGCACGGATGGGGGCCATACGGGTCGGACTGAATTATCGCCATTCCAAGGGCGACATCGAAAGGCTGGTGGAGCATTCCGAGGCCAAACTGGTCATTGCAGCAGATGATTTTGTTGATCTTGTATCCGGCTGTTCGCCAGAATTCGGATTGATTATGGCCGGAGATGGGCAGGGTAATCTAGGCGAGTACGCTGAGGCTCTCGATTTTGATGCCCCGCTGCCTGACTTTCCACGCCCGAAAGGGTCCGACATTTGTCAGATCTGTTACACGACCGGCTCGACCGGCAATCCCAAAGGGGCCATCTGGCGTCACAGTGGGGTTCTGGCGGTACTGGGTTTCTCCCAGCTTGATCTGAAGCTGAACGAAGATGATGTGTTTCTTCATTGCCTTCCGGCGGCGGGCGTACCCTCTATTCTATGTATGTGGAATGTCACACTGGGCTTTACCAATGTGATCATGCCTGCCTTCGAACCGGGGCTGGCGCTGGATTTGATCGAAAAGCACAACTGCACCAGTCTGTTGTTCATTCCCACGATGATTACCGGCGTCTGCGAGGAATACGACAAGAAACCACGTGATGTTTCGTCGTTGCGGCGGATCTATTATGGCTCGGCGTCGACACCGCCCGCGTTGGTGCGGCGCGCCGGCGAGGTCTTCAAGGGGATCGAACTGGAGCAGGTCTATGGCTCGACCGAAGGTGCGGGCGGCTGGTATACCAAACTGTCCCATGCCGATCACCAATGGGCGCTTGAAAACGATGAGAACCTGTTGTCCTCATGCGGACAGCCGATGATCCATTGCCGCGTGCGCATCGTGGACGAAAACGGCACCCCCCTTCCGCCCGGCGAAGTCGGCGAGATCAGCGTATCGGGTGATTTTGTGATGGATGGCTACCTGAAAGAGCCGGAGATGACCGAGAAGGTCTTCAAGGATGGTTGGCTGCTGACAGGTGACATGGGGCGGCTCGATGAAAAGGGCTACCTTTATCTCGTTGATCGCAAGCAGTTCATGATCATCACCGGCGGTTACAACGTCTATCCGATTGAGGTGGAGAATGTGATCGCGGCGCATTCGGCGACGCTGGAGGTATGTGTCTTTGGTGTGCCGGACGACAAATGGGGCGAGGCTATTCACGTAGCGGTTGTGCCGCGCAGCGGTCATACCATCGACCCGGATGAGCTTCGTGAATGGTGCCGTGGCAAGATGTCGAAGTTCAAGGTCCCCAAGACCGTGGAAATCCGCGATCAACTTATTCGGGGTGCGACAGGAAAGATCCTGAAACGTGCCGAACTGGACCGCAGAGTCAAGATGCTCGAAGCCGATTGAGCCTCGTGCGCCGCACCTGGGAATAGCCAGGTTAAGTCAATAAAGGAAAATTCAATGCGCTTGATGGAAAAGTACTTCGACGACCTGAGTGTCGGCGACAGCGAAACAACGCACCGTCGGACTGTAACAGAGGCCGACGTCACGATGTGGTGCATGTTCACCGGTGACTGGTTCCCCATTCATTGTGACAAGGTCTATGCTGAGGCCAGCATGTTCAAACAACGCGTGGCGCCGGGCCTCATGGTGGTGGCAATGACAGGGGGGCTGGTGGTGCCGGCCCAAACCCAGACCGTGATTGCAAATTACGGCACCGACCGGCTTCGCTATCCGAGCCCGACCTTTATCGGGGACACGATCAATGTGGTGAACACTGTCGATTCCCTGAAGCCGCGGGATGAGGGATCCGGCATCGCAGACCTCAAATGGGAAGTGTTCAACCAAGATGGAAAGATGGTTTGTAGCCTGATCCTTCGGGCATTGTTCAAGACCCGCGCCGCCGACGCGGCGGCAGAGGACTGAGCGATGACTGCCCTCACCGCTGTCGATTGGGCCCTGCCTGCCGCACCTGGGTTGATCGCCGACATGCGCGCCCGTTTGCGTGCCGCGCGCTTGCCAGCTAGCGCGGTGGCAGGATGGGAGGGGGGCGTAAACTTGGAATGGCTGTCCGGTTTCGCCGCCTATCTGGCCGATGAATACGATTGGGAAACCGACCGCAATCGGTTTGGGGGGCATCATATGATGATCCCCTTTGACGAGGCGGTTGGGGATGGTGGCCTGCATGTGGCCTTGCCTGCGGGTGTGCCGGACGGCCGGATGCCGATCCTTTTGCTGCACGGCTGGCCCAGTTCCGGGTTGGAATACGCACAGGTCGCAGCACAACTGGAGCAGGCCGGACTTTATCCCATCGTCGCAGATCTGCCGGGGTTCGGGTTTTCCGCGCCCACGGCTGCCCCTGTCGGCCCCCGCCAGATCGCCGTGATTCTGCGCCGTGCTTTGAAACAGG
>TARA_R110002012_G_scaffold289648_6_pt1 | contig 19418 bp, 18 predicted proteins | sample TARA_R110002012 | Tara Oceans TARA_R110002012 (sample SAMEA4396515) | marine metagenome | biome: Westerlies Biome; feature: [DCM] deep chlorophyll maximum layer (ENVO:01000326); material: water (ENVO:00002006), including particulate matter (ENVO:01000060) such as... | depth 40 m | reverse complement strand
CTGATCAAGGGCGGCGGCGGTGCCTTGCTGCAAGAAAAGATCGTGGCGACGGCGTCCGACCAGATGGTGGTGATCGCTGACATCGGCAAGGAAGTCGAAACTCTCGGGGCCTTCCCCCTGCCGGTCGAAGTTATTCCGTTTGGGTGGCAAACCACACAAGCCTTGGTCGAGGAAACCTTGATCTCGATGGATGTGCTGGGCCGTACTTCCACATTACGCATGAATGGGGATATTCCTTTCGTGACGGACGAGGGTAATTATATTCTGGACCTGCACCTTAACCGTATTGGCAATGCACGTCAGCTTTCTCTTGTCATGAATCAAATGCCGGGTGTGGTTGAAAACGGGCTTTTCATTGATATCTGTGATGCAGTGGTTATCGGGTACGGCGATGGCCGTGTCGAAGTCCGAGATATCAACGAGGGCACGGTGGACCGTGATCGTTTGGATTTTGTAGAAACCGATAACCTGTTCTCCGACCTTAGCGACTGATCTAGAAAGGCCTCGACCATATGAGTGATTTTGACTTCGACCTGTTTGTGATTGGCGGTGGTTCGGGTGGCGTGCGTGCGGCACGTGTTGCCGCGGGTGAATACGGGGCCAAGGTAGGCCTGGCCGAAGATGATCGATACGGCGGTACCTGCGTCATTCGCGGTTGCGTGCCGAAAAAGCTGATGGTCTTTGCTTCGGGTTATGCCGAAATGGTGGATGAAGCCCAATTTTTTGGATGGGATATAAAGCGCGGTACCTTTGACTGGCATTATTTCAAGGATCGGATGCACAATGAATTAGACCGCCTTGAAGGGGTCTATCGCAAGCTTTTGGCCAATACGGACGTTGAGACATTCGATCAGCGTGCCCGCATCAAGGGCGCGCACACTATCGAATTGTCGAATGGCGAAACCCGCACTGCCAAGCATATTCTTGTGGCGACGGGTGGGCGACCTATCCGCCCTGATCTGGCGAATGCGAATTTAGGCATCGTTTCTGATGATATCTTCCATCTTGAAAGCCTGCCCAAGTCCATTCTTATAGTCGGTGGTGGTTATATCGGCTGTGAATTTGCCGGCGTTCTCAATGGTTTTGGCGTCGAGGTGACGATGTACAATCGAGCGGCGCAACTTTTGCGAGGCTTCGATGAAGAAGCGCGTGGGCTTATCGCAGATTCCATGCGCTCCGCGGGAATTGATATTCATTGCGGTACCAGCATCGTTGAAATGGCGCTAGAAAGCGAACGCGAAAAAGGCCCTGTGCCAAGCCATTCTGACGCTGCAACGGGGGCCTTGTCTTCCCCTCCAAGCGATCTGAACGACCACACCGATCTGTCCCGCGTAGGTAAGCAGGGCCCGATTTGGGTCAAGTCCACCAATGGCGCAGAGAAATTTTTTGACATGGTGTTGTTCGCGACTGGTCGTGTTCCGAATACCGACGACATGGGACTAGAAGATGTCGGCGTCAAACTAGGGCGCCGCAACGAAATAATGGTCGATGAATATAGCCAGACTGCGGTACCGTCGATTTATGCTATTGGCGACGTGACTGACCGCGTCAACTTGACACCGGTTGCAATTCGCGAAGGCATGGCGTTCGTGCAGACTGTGTTTGGCGGCACGCCTACACCGGTCGATCACCTATTGATACCTTCTGCAGTTTTCACTCAGCCCGAATTCGGCACAGTGGGGCTGACAGAAGAACAAGCCGCCGAACAAGAGCCGATCGAGGTCTATTCTACGTCTTTCCGGCCAATGCAAACGGCGTTTGCTGAAAAGAAAACACGCGTCATGATGAAGCTGATTGTCAGCAAGGCCACACGTGTTGTTCTTGGATGTCACATTGTAGCGCCAAACGCAGGCGAACTCATTCAGTTGGTCGGTATCGCCGTCAAAGCACAGCTTACAAAAGAGCAGTTCGACGCGACATGTGCTGTACACCCGACGATGTCTGAAGAACTGGTTACCATGCGCAACCCGACGCGCACCGCTTGATTTCTGGGCAATCATGTCCAAATCTGAACAAGACGAGGCCGTTGGCATGGCCATAATAGGGAAGAATTAATGACTGGAAATACAGGCGGTCCTTGGGGCGGCGGAGGAAACTCAGGCGGGGGCAATTCTGGTGACAACCAGAAAAAGCCAGGCAATAACCGGCCCACGGGGGGCGATCGTGGCCCCGGTTCGGATAAACCACAGATACCAGAGATTGATGATCTTGTTAGGAAAGGCCAAGAACGTTTGCGTGTCCTGATGGGCGGTAAGGGTGGCGGCAATGGTACTGGTGGTCCATCCGGCGGCGGAACCGGTAGCGGCCCGCGGCTTACGCGCGGTACCGTCGGTCTAGGGGCTTTGGCTGCTGTGGTTCTTTGGGGTATGGCTAGCTTCTATACTGTTCGTCCAGAACAACAGTCCATCGAGCTGTTTCTTGGTAAGTTTTCTAGCGTCGGCACCGAAGGTTTGAACTTTGCACCTTGGCCGTTTGTTACTTCCGAAGTTTTTGATGTCACAACGAACCGGGCGGAAACGATCGGCGCGGGACGCGGTGGTGGCGACAATGAAGGCTTGATGCTTACGACAGATGAAAACATTGTCGATATTGATTTCCAGGTTGTCTGGAATGTCAAGGATGCAGGCAATTTCAAGTTTTCGCTCAGGGATCCTCAGGTCGCAGTCCGTGCGATTTCTGAATCCGCCATGCGCGAAATCATTGCCCAGTCAGAGCTGGCCCCGATCCTTAACCGTGATCGTGCCGCGATTGAAGCGAATGCACGCGAGCTGATCCAGTCCACACTGGATAACCGGCAGACAGGGATCAACATTATCCGCGTCAACTTCAACAAGGTTGACCCCCCTAGGCAGACGGTCACCGTCACCGACAGCGACGGCCGCGTGTCAGAGGAATCTGTCATCGACGCATTCCGCGATGTTCAGGCCGCCGAACAGGAACGGGATCGGGTCGAACGTCAGGCTGACGCTTATGCCAACCGTCGCACAGCTGAAGCACGCGGTGAATCCGCACAGCTTTTGGAAGCGGCGGAAGGGTACCGGGCGCGGGTCGTAAACGATGCGGTGGGTGAAGCCAGCCGGTTTGAGGCTGTGTTGACAGAATATATGGCGGCGCCAGAAGTAACACGCAAACGCCTCTATATCGAAACGATGGAAAAAGTTTTGGGTGATGTCGACAAGATTATCCTTGAAAATGGGAGCGACGGGAGCGCGCAGGGCGTCGTGCCATATCTGCCGCTCAATGAGCTTCGGAACACTAATCGAGGATCAAACTGATGCGTAAACTCAATATCATCATTCCCGTCGTGATCATCGCTATCATCGCCGCTTTGTCGTCGATCTATATCGTTGATGAACGTGAAAAAGCTTTGGTGCTTCGTTTTGGCCAAATCAAGCAGGTGCGTGAAGAAGCCGGCATTGGCTTCAAGATCCCGCTTTTGGACGAGGTCGTGCGTTATGACGACCGTATCCTGTCGCTGGAAACGCCGATGATCGAAGTTACGCCGGCCGATGACCGACGGTTGGAGGTTGATGCCTTTGTACTTTATCGTATCGCCGATGTGCGTCAGTTCCGCGAAGCTTTGGGTGTCGATGGAGGCCGCCAAGCTGAAATTCAGCTCAACGGTATCCTGGATGGTCAGATTCGTGCGGTTCTCGGGTCGCAGGGCGTGACGTCGAACACGATCCTGTCCCCAGAACGCTCTGCCTTGATGGATCAGATCCGTGAGCGGTCGGATGCTCGTGCGCAGGCTTTGGGGTTGGACGTTGTTGATGTACGTTTGCGTCAGACCAATCTGCCAGAGCAGAACTTTGATGCGACGCTTCAGCGGATGATTGCGGAACGTGCACGTGAAGCCACGGATGAACGTGCCCGCGGTCGTGAAGCGGCGCTTCGCGTGACTGCCTTGGCGGATCGCACATATGAAGAAATGTTGTCCGAAGCCCGCCGTGATGCACGCATCACCGAAGGTGAGGCAGATGCTGAGCGGAACAAGATTTTTGCGCAAGCCTATAGCAAAAATGTGGAGTTCTTCGAATTTTATCGCTCTCTGAGTGCGTATGAAGAAGCGCTGACGGGTGAAAATTCGTCGATGGTTCTGTCGCCAGATAGTCAATTCTTCAACTATCTTGGCTTTAACAACGACAACAATCCGTTGAATGCCTCGATCAACAACGACGCCGCGAATGACAACGCGGTGAACAACGATGCTGCAAACAGCAACGCAGTGAACAACAACGCTGCGAACGACAACGCTGTGAACAGCAACGCAGTAAACAACTGAGTTCGCGGTGAAATTGTTTTCGAAGGGGCCGGCCACTGTGCCGGCCTTTTTTGTGTCAGGCGTTGAAAACTGTATGTTGGTTGGCCAAATGTCGGAAATGTTATGATAAATTTAACCAACCATCTCGCAGTTGGATGAGCGCCCGTTGACATGCGCGTGAAGATACCCATCTTTCAGCTTGCGGCTAGTGAATTGCAGATGCACTCTGCTGCTGAACCATTCTTGGGCCCCTGCGCCCGTCTTATGATCTGGAGATGATGCATGCAGCCAAAGGCCGTGTCCCTGTCGAAATCCGATGCAATGACGCCCAACCTCAAGTATTTAATGATGGGTATGTTAGCGTTGGCCTTTGTTTTAATGCAATCGGTCATGGCCTTGGCAAAGCCTGAAAGCTTAGCACCGCTGGCAGAAAAAATCAGCCCCTCGGTGGTTAATATCACCACTTCGACAATGGTTGAGGGGCGTACTGGACCCCGTGGTATCGTTCCTGAAGGATCGCCGTTTGAGGATTTCTTTAACGAATTTCGTGACCGGAACAACGAGGGTGCCCCCCCAGCACCACGCAAATCGGCAGCACTTGGGTCGGGCTTCGTGATTTCCGAGGATGGGTTTGTCGTTACCAACAATCACGTCATAGATGGCGCGGATGAGATTACGATCGAATTTTTTACCGGTGAAGAGCTAAAAGCGACTGTAATCGGCACGGATGCCAACACGGATATAGCTCTTCTCAAGGTGGAAGCGCCCAATGCTTTGCCTTTTGTCAGCTTTGGTGACAGCAACGCCGCCCGCGTCGGTGATTGGGTGATTGCGATGGGTAACCCATTAGGGCAGGGGTTCTCAGTTTCGGCGGGTATCGTGTCGGCACGCAACCGTGCTCTTTCAGGCACCTATGATGACTATATTCAGACCGACGCCGCGATCAACCGCGGCAATTCTGGCGGTCCACTTTTCAATATGGATGGCGAAGTTATCGGAGTTAACACTGCTATTCTGTCGCCAAATGGCGGATCAATCGGCATTGGGTTTTCGATGGCATCTAACGTGGTGACCCGCGTTGTTGATCAGCTCAAGGAATTTGGCGAAACCCGCCGGGGCTGGTTAGGAGTGCGTATTCAGGATGTGACGCAGGACGTTGCTGATGCGATGGGCCTTGCCAAAGCTTCCGGTGCGTTGATCACCGATGTCCCCGAAGGACCAGCGAAAGAGGCAGGGCTGAAAACCGGAGACATTATTCTTAGCTTTGCAGGTGTGGATGTCGAAGATACGCGCGGACTGGTACGTCAGGTCGGCAACAGCACCGTTGGCGCTGCCGTACGCGTCACTATACTGCGCGACGGTAAATCACAAACGTTGAAAATTACGCTAGGCCGCCGTGAAGATGCCGAAAATGCCAGTATGCCTACGGAAAACGCGGATCCAGAAAATGCGCCGGTGGCTCCGGCTAGTAAATCGCTGTTGGGTTTGACGGTGACCCCATTGACCGATGACATCCGAGCGGAGCTTGGTGCTGATGATACAACGACGGGTCTTGCTGTGTCCGAGGTCGATGAAACATCAGAAGCCTTTGAGAAGGGACTGCGGGTAGGAGACATCATTACCGAGGCTGGTCAGGAAGCGGTGGAAACCATTGATGGACTGGAAAATCAGGTTAAATCTGCCCGCGACGCAGGGCGTAAATCGCTGCTGTTGCTGATACGTCGGGCAGGAGACCCACGCTTTGTTGCGCTAAGTCTTGGCGAATAAGCTGATTTAACCCAACTAAGCTATTATTACCCCCGCCGATGTTGAGCATCGGCGGGGGTTTTAGTTTATCCAAGGCTAATGGTTCGTTATTGTTCCGAATATCGAAAGGCGATAGGTTTTTCTAAAAAGGAAGCCTGTATGCCCGACACCACCCTACCATCTGATCGTATGGACCGGCTGCATGCATTACGTACGAAAGTATTGGTGGAAGCAGATATTACCAGTGTCCAAAACCAATCGCTGATTCAGAACCGTAGGGAACAAATATGCGAAGCTGCGTTAGGTCTGTTTCTTGAAAAAGGTTTCGCCGCCACGACCATTCGCGATATCTGTGCTCGTTCAGGGGTAAATCAGGCCAGCATCTACGATTATATTGCCAATAAGAATGACATCTTACGCCGCCTTCTGAACCAGCTCTGGTTTCGCGAAGACGCTATGACGTTACCTGTCATTTTATTGGACCCTTCCATTTCGCTCGAGGCGGCGTTTGAAAAATATTTTCGCGAAAGTTGGACGACCAAACGTGACGGAACGCTTCTGGCGTATCGCAGCGTTCCCCACATGCAAGCTCAGGACCGCGCCACGCTTCAGGCGCGTGAGTTCGCGGTGATGAAAGACCTTGCCGATCAATTGATCGTGCGACTGGGGTTGAAGAAAGGCGATCAGCGTCTGGATATTGTGGCAAATCTAATAGTGTTTCTGTCGGCTTTCGGCCCCATGCGCGACTGGCTAAATCGCGATATTCCTGACGAAATCATTCTTCATACCATAGCCGCTGGGGCGGCTGCGATGGTCCGGTCTTTGGTATCTGACGATGCGATTTAGCGTTTGCGCGCACGGATGACAGTGTGGTGACTGACGATCTCGTACCCTAATTCTGATGCCACGCGATTCATGACATCTGCAATGTCTGTGCCCGGAATCTCCACCAGTTCACCGCTTTCAAGATCGACAAGGTGGTCATGATTGGTCGGTGGCATCATTTCGTAGCGGGCGGGGGCATCGTCCAACACAAGCTTGCGCACCAGCCCCACATTCTCGAGCACCGACATGGTACGGTACACCGTGGCGACTGAAATAGTGTCATCCAGCGCGCGAACTTTCTCGTAAAGCTCCTCGACGTTGGGGTGGTCATCTGTTTCGGACAGGATGGTTATGATTGACGCACGTTGCGGTGTTACACGTAACCCGGCGTCGCGTAAGACCTGTCTAAGGTCGGGTTCATCATTCAAAGCGTTCACCATTTTATTTGGCCCGACATTAAGCGAGCGGGGGTGCTTCCGCAAGTTACTGCAAGTCATTATCAATTGCACATTTGACATTTGCGAATAATTCGCATTAACAGATAGAACCTGTCTTGGGTAAGGAGAGTACCAATGAAAAAGACCGCGTTTGTCACATCTGCCATTGTTGCTCTTACAGCGGGTTTTCCCGTTTACGCTGCGGATTTCAAAGTAGTGACAACATTCACCGTACTTGCGGACATGGCCAAACACGTTGGCGGTGATACCGCGGAGGTCGTTTCAATAACCAAGCCCGGCGCAGAGATTCACGGCTATCAACCGACCCCGCGCGATATAGTGGGGGCAGTGGGGGCTGACCTGATCTTGTGGAACGGTATGAACCTTGAACGATGGTTCGAACAGTTCCTTTCCAATCTGGGTGACGTTCCTTCTGTCACGTTGACCCAAGGTGTCGTGCCGATTTCGATCGGAGAGGGGGAGTATGAAGGCAAGCCTAACCCTCATGCGTGGATGGGTTTAGAGAACGCGCTGATCTACGTCGATAACATAGCCGCCGCCTTTGCTAAGTATGACCCCAAGAACGCCGAAAGCTATCATTCAAACGCGGACGCTTATAAAAATGAGATCCGCGCTACCATTGCTCCGCTGCGCGATCGGATCGCCCAGATACCCGAGGACCAGCGGTGGCTGGTAACCTGTGAGGGGGCGTTCAGTTATCTGGCACGCGATTTCGGTATGAAAGAGCTTTATCTATGGCCGATGAACGCCGACCAGACCGGGACGCCACAGCAGGTTCGCAAGGTGGTCGACGCAGTGAGGCAGCATGACATCCCCGTGGTTTTCTGTGAGAGCACCGTCAACACCTCACCCGCCGAGCAAATCGCCCGAGAAACCGGTGCCGCATATGGCGGCGTGCTTTATGTCGACAGCCTGAGTGCCGCAGATGGGCCTGTTCCCAGCTATCTGGATTTGCTGCGGGTGACGTCTCAGACCGTTGTCGACGGGCTTACGGAAAACCTCAAGTGAACGGACGCAGCGTATGAGCTTAGCAAACATGGCCGCAAAGAAGACTGGTTCGGCCACTGACACCGCGGGTATTGTGGTCAGTAACGTGACCGTTACATATAGAAACGGGCATACCGCGCTGTACGATGCGAGCTTTGAAATTCCCCGGGGAACGATCACGGCGCTGGTCGGGGTCAACGGGGCGGGCAAGTCCACGCTGTTCAAGGCGATCATGGGGTTCGTGCCCGCCGCACGAGGCGACATTACGTTGCTGGGAAAAACCGTAAAACAAGCACTGCGTGAGAACCTTGTGGCTTACGTGCCGCAATCCGAAGAGGTCGATTGGGCTTTCCCGGTGCTGGTGCAAGACGTGGTGATGATGGGCCGCTACGGCCACATGGGGTTTCTGCGTCTTCCCAAGGCCGTTGACCACGAGGCCGTCGCCGACGCTCTGCGTCGGGTGAATATGACAGACTATCGCCACCGCCAGATCGGAGAGCTTTCAGGCGGCCAGCGCAAGCGGGTGTTTCTGGCCCGCGCCCTGGCGCAGGATGGCAAGGTGATTTTACTTGACGAACCATTCACCGGTGTCGACGTTAAGACCGAAGATCAGATTATCGGTCTGCTGCGCGAATTGCGCGATGAAGGCCGGGTCATGTTGGTTTCGACCCATAATCTCGGCTCCGTACCTGAATTCTGTGACCGCACCGTGTTGGTCAAGGGCACCGTGCTGGCCTATGGTACAACGGAAACCGTCTTTACACGTGATAATCTGGAAAGCGCTTTTGGCGGCGTCCTGCGTCAATTCACCCTTGGCGGCACTGATCTGCACGCTGACGATGACGGTCGCGAACTACGCATTATCACTGACGACGAGCGCCCTTTTGTGCACTACGGAGAACGGGTGACACCCCCAGAGGAAAACCCATGATCGACCAACTGCTTGAGCCTTTCGGGTATGCTTATATGTTCAACGCCATGTGGGTGTCGGCCATGGTCGGTGCGGTATGCGCGTTCATCTCATGCTATCTTATGCTTAAGGGGTGGTCACTGATCGGTGACGCGCTGAGCCACTCGGTCGTTCCGGGTGTTGCCGGGGCTTATATGCTGGGGCTGCCCTTTGCACTTGGCGCGTTTCTGGCCGGGGGTATGGCAGCAGGAGCAATGCTGTTCCTGTCAGGACGGTCTGGACTAAAGATTGATGTCATTATCGGTATCATCTTTACGTCATTCTTCGGTCTGGGGCTTTTCATGGTGTCGCTGTCCCCCATGTCTGTCAGTATCCAGACGATCATCATGGGAAACATCCTAGCCATTACCCCGCAGGATATTGCGCAGCTCGCGATCATCGGGGCCGTCTGTCTGACCGTTCTTTTACTAAAGTGGAAAGATCTGATGGTCACCTTCTTTGATGAAAACCATGCTCGGTCAATCGGACTAAAACCCGACCTGCTAAAGGCAGTCTTTTTCATGCTGCTGTCGGCGGCTGTCGTCGCCGCGATGATGACGGTGGGCGCGTTTCTGGTGATTGCGATGGTGGTGACGCCAGGTGCCACGGCCTATCTGTTGTGTGACAGGTTCCCCCGGTTGATCGTGGTGTCGGTGATAATCGGTACACTTACCGGTTTCTTCGGAGCTTATGCCAGTTATTTTCTCGACGGAGCCACCGGGGGTGTCATCGTGACGATGCAAATGATTCTGTTCCTGCTGGCCTTTGTCTTTGCCCCCAAGCACGGCATGTTGGCCGCACGTCGCAAAGCTGCGGATGCCCTGAAGACCTTGCGTAACAAGGTGCCCTCATGATCGACACGATGCTGTATCCATTTCAGTTTCCGTTCATGCAGAACGCGTTCTGGGTGGTGTTATTGGTGGCACCCCCTGCGGCATTGTTGTCATGCTTTTTGGTGCTCAAAGGGTGGGCGCTGATGGGTGACGCGGTCAGCCATGCGGTACTGCCCGGGGTCGTATTGGCCTGGATCACCGGAATTCCGTTGATTGTCGGTGCATTAGCGGCCGGGATGTCCTGCGCACTGTTGACTGGCTATTTAAGCCATAACAGCCGGGTTAAGCAGGACACGGTTATGGGCGTGGTATTCTCGGGCATGTTCGGGATCGGTATCATCATGTATACGTCGATCACAACCAACCAACACCTGGATCACGTCTTGTTTGGCAACATGCTGGGGGTCGGCCCTGAAGATCTATGGACCACTGGAATAATCTCGGTTTTCGTAACAGGGGTTTTGGTGCTCAAGTGGAAAGATCTGCTATTGCATGCGTTTGACCCTGCTCAGGCTCAGGCAAGCGGGCTGCACACCAAGACCTTGCATTACGGGCTGCTGGCCGTCTTGTCGTTAACCATCGTCGCGACGCTGACTGCGACGGGCTTAATACTGGCAGTGGCGCTGCTCATTACACCGGGGGCCATTGCCTTTCTCGTCGTGCGCAGCTTCGGACCGATGCTGATCGTGTCGGTGGCCGTGTGTGCATTGTCAATGTTTGCAGGTGCTTATCTAAGCTTTTTCATCGACAGCGCGCCGGCTCCGACGATTGTGCTGATATTGACCGCGCTGTTTATCGTTGCTTTCACAAACCGGCTGTTCGTTACACGCAGAATGTCACGTCGGGCTATCGCCAAGGCAGGTAGCAGCTAAATCTGACCGACCTTAAACCCTCGGGACAGGTGGTTGCGCATCGCAAACAATAACACCGCGCCAGGAAGCATCGACGCAAGGGTAAATGCCATGACCAACCCGATATCGGTCTGAAAGCCAAACATTGCGCTCAGCGCCATGCTGATCGGTTTGCCATTGGTTGTGGTCAGAATACGGGCAAAGACTACCTCCACCCATGAAAACATGAAGCAGAAAAAGGCCGTCACTGCGATGCCCGGCGCGATCTGCGGCAGCAGAATTTTCCAGATGAAACGCGGGCGGGAATACCCGTCCAAAAACGCAGCTTCATCCATCTCTTTTGGCACAGACGCTATGAACCCCTGCAATATCCATATCGAAACAGGTAGGTTGAATAACGTATGAGCCAAAGCAATGCCGAAGACTGAGTTCACGATTCCCAACGTCGAAAACAGTTGAAAGATCGGCAGGGTCAACACCACCGGGGGGGTGATGCGCAACGCGATGAAGCTGAAGAACAGGTGCTTGTCGCCCACAAAGGACAGACGCGCAAAGGCATAGGCGGCGGGCAGGGCCACCGGGATGGTCAGGCCGATGTTGATCAATACATAGGCGATGGAATTACCAAAAGCGGCACGCAAGGCGGGGTCGTTGATGATGTGGACAAAGTTGCGCAAGGTTGCGTCGCCCACCGTGACGCCCGGTCTGGGCAGGGTGACGATGAAACTGATCGCCGTCATTTGAACCAACGGCAGGATAGTGAAGATCACGAAACTGAGCAAAAGTGCCAACTGGAACCACGCGAGCGCGGAGGGTGTCGTGCGCATCATAAGCTTCCTGCCTGAGGGTCATCCAGCCTGGCCCGCGCTTTGATGAACAACCACGCGACTGTCAGAACGATCAGGAAGTATAATACCGAACGCGCTGCCGAAGGCCCGTAGTTAAATGCTTTAATCTCTTCGCCCAGGTCGATGGCCAGAAACAGGCTCGCCCCATTAGGGCCGCCCGCATTGATGGGAAATGCCTCAGTATAAATCATGAAGCTATCCATGAAGCGCAACAAGACGGCCATCAGCAAAACATGGCGCAATCGTGGTAGCTGGATGTGTCGAAATACCTGCCAAGGGCGCGCGCCATCAATTGCCGCCGCCTGATATAACGGGGCAGGAATGGTGCTTAATGCGGAATAGCTCAGGATCACTACAAGGCTTGTCCAGTGCCAGGTGTCCATGGCAAGGATCACGATCCACGTCAGTGTGGCAGAGCCTTTCCAAGCAGCGGTCCATCCGTAGTGGCCGAGAAATTGGCCTAATATCCCAGTCTCGGCGCTTAGCAGGCTTAACCAGAGGCTGGGGATCATGTTCCATGGCACCAACAGCGGCAGGGACAGGACGGCCAGGATCAACCCCGCCCACATCCGTCGCCTTGGGATACTCAGCGCGAGGGCGATGCCCAAGGGGATTTGCAGGCTAAAACCAAAAGCGAAAACAGTGCGCTACGACCGAAACTCGCCCAGAAACGCGGCGCAGTGACCAAAGCCTCATACCACTCCGCCGCAACCCAATACCGCGATTCCAATGTGAATATTTCGAATAAGGAATAGTTGACGACGGTAACGAGCGGAACCAGCCCCACAACTCCGAGCACTACAATTGCGGGGAGCACATATACCCACCCGATACTGCTGCTTAGCTTCGCCGGATCAGACCTGTGCTGTCGCGGGCTCATTGGCTAGGCTGTCACCACTTCTGTTTCCCAACCGGCGCAATCGCCCGTTAGCCCGTCCCGCAACGGCTTATCGGTGAAAAGAATATTTACGTCCTTTAGCGAACAGATGGTTAACGGTGCCTTGCGTTGAAATTTCAGGTGATCAGCAACGACCATAACGGTGCGTGATCGCCCGATGGCAGTGCGGCTGACCAGCACTTCCTGTCCATCAAAATCCAGCAAGTCTCCATCGGCATCTATGGCAGAGCACCCTAGCACTGAGAAATCGAACTTGAATTGCCGGACCATTTCCGCTGTCAGACCGCCGACCATTCCCCCATCTGCGCGCCGTAAAACACCCCCAGTCAGGATGATTTCGCAGCTTTGGTTGGACGCAAGAATATTGGCGATATTAAGATTGTTTGTAACCACCAACAGGTTGTCATGATCCAAAAGCTCGCGCGCCACGGCTTCTGTGCTGGTGCCGATGTTCATGAAAACAGACGCGCCATGAGGGATAGTTTGTGCGCAGCGACCCGCAATTGCCCGTTTGCCATCTTCATTAAGGCGGCGGCGTTCATCATAGACGATGTTCACGACGCCTGACGGGATGACAGCACCGCCGTGCACCCGTTCGAGACGACCACTGTCCGCCAGTTCGGAAAGATCACGGCGGATAGTTTGTACAGTGACATTGTAGGTCTCTGCCAAACCATCGACGGTGACTTTCCCTTCTTTGCGTGCCAGCTCAAGTATCTCGCGTTGTCTGAAGTTCGACATTCAATTCCCCCGGTATCGGACCGTTATCGCCAGTGCTTCGGACCGTTATAAATGATCACAATCAACGTTAAGTCATGCGCGTCAAGGCCGCGAATCGTGAAAATGGCCAAACTCGGTAAGATCACGAGGGTGAAACGAAAAGAAAAGCTGTTTACATTCAATGCAATAGTGAAAAGCGAAAGAAAACGAACATTCCTTCTTGAAATAATACTAAGCTTGGTGTCTTGTGACCAAATGCTACGGGCGGCTTTGCCCTAGCCGCTAATGATGTTGGGAGGCCTCATTGAGCCAGTCTGAAACACCAGAAACTGTCGACTTGTTCATCATCGGAGGGGGCATAAACGGATGCGGTATCGCCCGTGATGCAATAGGGCGTGGCTACAGTGTTCAACTGGCTGAAATGAACGATCTTGCCTCTGCGACATCTTCGGCTTCGACCAAGCTGTTCCATGGTGGATTACGCTATCTTGAATACTGGGAAATCAGGCTGGTCCGCGAAGCGTTAATTGAACGTGAAACCCTTCTCAGGGCGATGCCGCATATTTCATGGCCGATGCGATTTGTGTTGCCATATCATAAGGATATGCGGTTCGAAGGCGATACGCCGACCTCAAAACTGCTAAGCATCGTTATGCCATGGATGAAAGGCCGGCGTCCTGCTTGGCTGATCCGGCTGGGCTTGTTCATGTACGACAATCTAGGGGGCCGACAGATATTGAAAGGCACCACGTCGTTGCAACTGCACGGCACACCCGAAGGGGCACCGTTGCAAGAGCAATTTGAAAAAGCCTACGAATATTCCGATTGCTGGATTGAAGACAGTCGTCTGGTGGTCTTGAACGCCCGCGATGCAGAGGCACGTGGCGCACAGATCAACACCCGCACCAAGGTTGTCTCCGCCGAGCAGGTGGACGGGCAGTGGCGGATCACATTGGAACCAAGCACAGGCCCACAGCGTACCGTTCGCGCGCGGGTGCTGATAAATGCAGGCGGCCCGTGGGTCGAGGACGTTATCCGAAACACGGTACGCATTAACACGACCGAAGGCGTGCGGTTGGTACGGGGCAGTCACATCGTAACGCGGAAGCTTTATGAACACGACAAATGCTACTTCTTCCAAGGTGAAGATGGGCGGATCATTTTTACCATTCCTTATGAAACTGATTTCACCCTGATAGGCACCACCGACGCCGACCATGCCGATGTCCGGGAAAAACCGGTCTGCACACCCGAAGAACAATCATATCTGGTTAATTTCGCGTCTAAGTACCTTAAGACACCTATCACCACCGACGATATTGTCTGGACTTATTCAGGAGTACGCCCGCTATATAATGATGGTGCCAGTTCCGCGACGGCGGCGACCCGTGATTATATTCTCAAGGTTGATCAATCAGCAGGCGCGCCTGTGCTGAATGTCTTTGGCGGTAAGATCACCACGTATCGACGGCTGGCGGAAACGGCGCTCGAAAAGATCGAACCATTCTTCGCAAAGCGTAACAAGCCCTGGACTGCCGGGGTCCCGCTGCCCGGAGGTGATTTCCCCGTGGATGGGGTTCAAGCGTTAAAAGACCAACTGCGTAAGGCGTATCCATTCTTGACCGCGCGTTGGGAGGACCGGCTGGTCAAAGCCTATGGGAACGAGGCCTTTGAAGTGTTGGGCGACGCCGAGACCGCTGCGGATTTAGGGCGGGACTTCGGAGCGACCTTGACGGAGCGCGAAGTGCATTGGCTGGTCAACAAAGAGTTCGCCTGCACCGCAAACGATATCGTTTGGCGCAGATCCAAACTGGGTCTGCGCCTGAGCGCACAGGAAATAGATGAACTGGACTCGTGGCTGGCCGAAAATACCATCGCGCCGTCACAGAAATACGCCGTCTGAAACGGCGAATAGGGAGACCGAAATGTCATTACTTCTAGAGGGCGTGTCGAAGGTCGTGAACGGCCAAACGCATATCCACCCGACAGATCTTGAGCTCCGGTCCGGAACGATGAATGTGCTTTTAGGGCCGACATCTTCGGGTAAGACTTCTCTTATGCGGTTGATGGCGGGATTGGATGTGCCGAACCGTGGCAAGGTCATTTGGAACGGTCACGATGTCACGGGCATGCGGGTGCAGGACCGTGGTGTGGCGATGGTCTATCAACAATTCATCAATTACCCCTCGATGACGGTGTACAACAACATTGCCAGTCCCATGCGCTTGTTGGGAAAGTCCAAGAGCGAGATCGACAGCGCCGTGCGCAAAGCCGCTGACTTGATGCAGCTTTCCGGGATGCTGGACCGTAAACCGCTTGAACTTTCAGGTGGTCAACAACAGCGCTGTGCGCTGGCGCGGGCGCTGGTCAAGGATGCGGGGCTGGTGCTGCTGGACGAGCCGCTGGCCAACCTTGACTATAAACTGCGCGAAGAGTTGCGTGCCGAAATCCCCAAGATATTCGAAGAAGCCGGGTCGATCTTTGTCTATGCGACGACCGAACCTGAAGAGGCGTTGTTGCTAGGCGGATATACCGCAACCTTGTGGGAAGGCCGGATCACACAGTTTGGTTTGACGCCGGTTGTGTATCGTCAGCCAGTCAATGCAACAACCGCGCGGGTTTTTTCCGACCCTCCGATGAATTTCCTTAATGTCCGTAAATCAGCAGATAACCTGATACTTGATGACGGACAGACAACGGCGGCATTTGGTGGCTTTAAGGGCCTTTCTGATGGAACATATATCGCAGGTTTCAGGCCCAACCATCTTGAATTGGCAAGAACATCGCCGGATGCGTTGGAATTTTCCGGGAAACTGAATGTGACCGAGATCACGGGCTCGGAGACATTTATTCACCTTGATCATCATGGCGAGAATTGGGTGGGGTTGGTTCACGGCGTGAAAAACCTCCAAATCGGAGCGCCGCTCACCGTCTATCTCGACCCCAAACATGTCTATATATTCGCGGAAGATGGCACATCTGTCGCCGCCGCATCCTACGCAAGCGCGGCCTGAGGGGGAACTGAACTCATGGCAAAAATAACCCTCGACAACTTGGCGCATTCGTATTTGCCCAACCCCAAAAGCGAAGACGATTTCGCATTGAAAGAGCTGAACCACGACTGGGTCGATGGGGAAGCATATGCGCTTTTGGGGGCATCGGGTTGCGGGAAATCCACGTTGCTCAACATCATTTCTGGCCTGCTGCATCCCAGCCAAGGGCGTATTTTGTTCAACGACCGTGACGTTACCCATGAACCCACAACACAACGCAACATCGCGCAGGTTTTTCAATTCCCCGTCGTCTATGACACCATGACTGTGCGCGATAACCTGGCATTTCCGCTGCGCAATCGCGGTGCGGATGCCACCTATGTTGCTGAGCGCGTACAACAGATCGCCGCGATGATCGGCATGGAAGACATGCTGAACCGCAAGGCGCGCGGTTTGACAGCGGATGCCAAGCAGAAGATCTCGCTTGGGCGGGGCATGGTGCGCGAAGATGTAAACGCGTTGTTGTTCGACGAACCACTGACCGTGATCGACCCGCATATGAAATGGGAACTACGCACCCAGCTGAAATCACTGCACCATGAATTTGGTCATACGATGATCTACGTGACGCATGACCAGACCGAAGCGCTGACTTTCGCTGACAAAGTGGTTGTCATGTACGATGGCCGCGTCGTTCAGATGGGCACGCCTCAAGAGTTGTTCGAAACACCGCAGCATACATTTGTTGGCTATTTCATCGGATCTCCCGGCATGAACGTTTTAGATGCCACTGTGACAGGCGACAAGGCTGTGATCGGAGGGACCGAAATCTCGCTGGGGCAGGGTTTTGGGACACCGACAGGCAAGATCGAACTTGGGGTGCGGCCAGAGTTTACGTCGCTTGCAACGGGCGATGTCGGATTGCCGGTCACCATCAAGCGCGTCGAAGATGTGGGCCGTCACAAGATCGTGCGCGCTGATTTTAAGGGTGCTGCAATCAATGTGATTGCCGAAGAAGGTGCCGAAATTTCGCCCGATATGAACCGCGTTGTTTTCGACCCGGCGGGCATAAACGTCTATTCAAACAGCTGGCGCGTCGCGCCCCTTGGGGGCTGAGATGACTGTATTTGCCGCTCTCCGGCTGATCCTCGCTGAAAGGACCGCGTCATGAACAAGACCGTCAATCAAAAAGCATGGTTTCTTGTGCTGCCCGTGCTGCTGCTGGTGGCGTTTTCCGCCGTCATTCCTTTGATGACAGTGGTGAACTATTCGGTTCAAGACACCTTTGGCAAAAATCAGTTTTTCTGGGCGGGCTTGGAATGGTTCCGCGAGATGATGTCATCTGAGCGGATGTGGGACGCATTGGGCCGCCAGATCGCGTTTTCGGTAATCATCCTTGTTATCGAAATTCCGCTGGGAATTTTTGTCGCGCTAAATATGCCGAAAAAGGGATTTTGGGCATCACTTTGCCTCGTCCTGATGTCGCTGCCTTTGTTGATACCGTGGAACGTGGTGGGCACCATCTGGCAGATTTTCGGGCGCGTAGATATCGGCCTTTTGGGCTATACGCTGGCAGCTTTGGGCATCGATTATAACTATACTCAGGATTTCTATGCCGCATGGGTCACAGTTATTGTGATGGATGTCTGGCACTGGACATCTTTGGTGGCGCTACTGGCTTATGCTGGACTTCAATCTATCCCAGATGCCTATTATCAGGCCGCCAAAATTGACCAAGCCAGCCGTTGGAAGGTCTTTCGCTATATCGAGCTTCCCAAGATGATGGGCGTGTTGATGATCGCGATATTGCTACGGTTCATGGACAGCTTCATGATCTATACCGAACCCTTCGTCGTGACCGGAGGCGGGCCGGGCAATTCGACGACCTTCTTGTCGATTGATCTGGTCAAGATGGCCTTGGGGCAGTTTGACCTTGGTCCCGCGGCGGCGTTCTCGATCATGTATTATCTGGTAATCTTGTTGATTTCATACGTGTTCTACACCGTCATGACGAACCTTGATAAAAGGGATGGCCACTGATGTCTGATATTGCACAAAAGCGCGGCTTCACCCTCCCCAAGATACCGGGGAATGCCATTGTCATGGTCCTCTACCTGCTGTTCTTGCTACTGCCGATCTACTGGCTGCTGAACATGAGCCTCAAGACCAATAGCGAGATACTGAACAGCTTTACCTTGTGGCCACAGGATCTGACGTTCGACAACTACCTTACGATCCTGACGGATGCGTCTTGGTACAGCGGCTATCTGAACTCGATGACCTATGTGGTGATGAACATGGTGATCTCGCTCGCCGTGGCGCTGCCTGCGGCCTATGCGTTCAGCCGGTATTCCTTCATGGGGGACAAGCACTTGTTCTTCTGGCTGCTGACCAACCGGATGGCACCACCTGCGGTTTTCGCGCTGCCGTTCTTCCAGCTTTATAGCTCGGTCGGATTGTTCGACACGCATATCGCGGTGGCGCTGGCGCATTGCCTGTTCAACGTACCATTGGCGGTGTGGATCCTCGAGGGGTTCATGCGCGGCGTGCCGAAAGAAATCGACGAGACGGCGTATATCGACGGTTACAGCTTTCCGCGCTTCTTCATCCGTATCTTCACACCGCTGGTGGCGTCGGGGATCGGCGTGACCGCATTCTTCCTGTTCATGTTCAGCTGGGTTGAACTGCTGCTTAGCCGGACATTGACCAGTGTGAATGCCAAGCCGATTGCCGCCACGATGACCCGCACCGTGGGTGCCGCCGGGATCGACTGGGGTGTGCTCGCCGCGGCAGGGGTGCTTACAATCGTGCCCGGTGCCTTGGTGATCTATTTCGTGCGCAACTACATCGCCAAAGGCTTTGCCTTGGGCCGCGTTTAACAAGAAAGACGGGAGGAAATATTATGGACTGGATGGCCTGGACTTGGCCCACCGCCGCTTTCTTTGGGATCATCGCGGCGACGCTGATCACCTTTACAATCCTAGCAATCAAATTTCCCGAGGTGCCGCGCGCCGGTGTCCTTGGGATGGAAACGACGCGGGGTGACAGA
>TARA_R110002012_G_scaffold259344_5_pt1 | contig 19428 bp, 9 predicted proteins | sample TARA_R110002012 | Tara Oceans TARA_R110002012 (sample SAMEA4396515) | marine metagenome | biome: Westerlies Biome; feature: [DCM] deep chlorophyll maximum layer (ENVO:01000326); material: water (ENVO:00002006), including particulate matter (ENVO:01000060) such as... | depth 40 m | reverse complement strand
CGGCTTTGACCATGACTTGGTACGATGGCGTGGACAATGTCCCTCCGGTACCTGAAAATTACGGAGTGTCTGAACTGAACTCGGATATTCCTGCAGCCAGCACAGGACAGATCCAACCTGCGAAGCTAAATCCAGGAAAAATAATTTATGGCAAAGACCTCACCTTCAAAGGAGGATCTCATGGCAGCACACTTTCAATTATAGGTGAAGAAAAAACTAAGGATATGGCAAGCAAGCTACCTGAAGTACCTGAAAGTCCTTCCAACCATTTTGCAAATTTCTTAAAAGCTTGTAAAGGCGAGGAGGAGACACGCTCAAGATTTGAGATTGCTGGACCGCTAAGTCAAGTATTCTGCTTGGGTGTACTTGCTCAGCAATTGAATACTACATTGAAATTCGACAGGGAAACTCAGAGAATTACTAATAATCCTCTTGCTAATCAATTGCTTGGAGGGGAAGTTCCTAGAAAAGGATGGGAAGAGTTTTATACTCTTTAATATGATTATCCACACTGGTGCCATTCGCGCCTTACATTCTTTGCTTATTTGGTCGGAAGACAGAAGACAGAAGTGGCCTCCATTATGAGTTTAAACATATCCTAGATTGCTTTTGACTCTTTACTTGTAGAAAAGAGGATATACATACTGAGTAAAAAATGATTGTTAATAAAAAAGCTGGAACAATTTCTTGTTTCAGCTTTTGTTGTTTTTAAACCTCTCAGTTCATAGAAGTTTCGAAAGGGCATGGTAAGAATCCCCAAAAAGCTAAACCTTAGTTATTTTCTAATCCAATCAAAAGCATTGAATTAAAAGGGAGCTTTGGTAATTCTGGAAAGTCGCTAATAGAAAATCTTCAATTAAAATTTAGGGCAAGGAAGCAAGGTATCGCGTCTCTGTGGCTTGCCTTGGTTATTGTTAGGTAAGGTCCAGGATAAACTTAGCTCATGGGCTCCACCTGATTGGATACCTAACTGGGATACGGTATAATCAAAGCTATATCCGATGTTCAACCCGGAGAGCAAGTTCAATCCAACCATCATGACAATCGCATCGCGGTTACTTTGCTCCTCCACTTTTTTGTAAGGCAGTCCTCTATACCATACACCAAATACGATAGGCTCCACATAAAAATATGCTCCCACATCAAGTTGCTCGAACGGACCTTGTTTTTTATAATTAATAGTAGGCGTTAAGTAGCGCTGCCTTCTAATGTGGGTAAAATCGCCTCTCATGGCACCTTCTCCCAAAGAAATTCTATATCCGGCATGTGCAGAGAATTTAGCCGGTAGAGGACTATCTCCATCTATAAAAGACTGGTTCGGCTGATTCACATGATGTGCAGATCCCCCAATCCAGAAATCTTCTGTGAAAAACAACCCTCCAAAAGAAAGGGAAAGCATATTTACAGGATCTCCCAAACCCGGAATATCACTTCCAGGAAGTGTAGGACCAAAAGGGTCACTCGGATTTATTTGATTGGCAAAAATTAAATTTTCATAGAAGCCGATTTCCCTGCGGATATAACTAGCCTGAAATCCAGGCCTGAAATAAGCATTCTCCCCCAATTTCAATTCATAAGAATAAAGGGCTGAAATAGTAGTAGAGCGCAGTTTGGAAGCACCTTCTGTGTCCTGCATAACCATCACACCTATCCCAGAGTTGTAATCATTCAGATAGGTATCGTAGTAAGCGGAAAAAGTAGTAAACTGTGCATCAATACTTGGCCACTGGTTTCTATAATTAAAACCCACACGGCCTGTTAACTCAGATCCTGCAAAAGCTGGATTTAAGTAAAGAGGCGCCGCATAATATTGGCTATATTGCGGATCTTGTGCGTAAGCATGGGTTCCAACAAATAGTCCAACCACGCAAAGAAAAACAACGTAAACCTGAGACCGTAACAAGTATTTGTTCGTTAATTTGAATATTCAGTAGGCTTGTTCAACGATACAAAACGTATCTAGTTGTAGAAGCAGTTCGAAAATTATGAAAAGCAGCCCTAATTCCATAAGGTTACCGTACATTTTTATTATTAGCCTCCTATTTACAACTTTTGTATTTAATACTATCGGCTATTCTCAAGGATTTAACGACAATGAATGGATTTTCGGGTATTGCAGTGGTTCTACCGAAAATAATTACATATCATTTGGCAAAGGAGGCAGTCCAACGGTACAGTCTATTCCCGGGTCAATAGTATTTACAAAGAATAATTCAGCGCTGGCCATCGACCCCATAACGGGTCAACCCTTATTTCTTACAAATGGTGAGTTGGTCTACGACTACAGCCAAAATCCCATCCAAGGAGTTGGTTCTGGTCTCAATGGAAACATAGATGGCGTACAGCAAGTAGCTACCGGTTTCTTGGAATATGATCCAGATGGAAATAAGCTATTTTACATATTTTATCTTTCCCTGGGAGGTGAGTTGCAATATGCATTGGTAGACATGAATGCTCCAGGTCAAGCAACCGGAAATGACAGACCTCTAGGCGAAATCACCTCCAAGGATAATGTAATTGGCTCCGGATCCGGGGCAGTCTTAGTCGTCAAAGCCCCTTCATCATCTTCTTATTTGATCAGTTTTGATAATGGAAATTTGATTTCTCGCAGTGTCGATGCCGGTGAGGGCAATTTCACCACCACTGACAGTCAGGGAATTGATTCCACCCCAAGGCAAATCGTTTTTTATGATGATACCAATCAACTAATCATTATACCTGAGTCTGAAAATAACCCTATACTTCTTTTGGATTTCGATACGGGTAGTGGGACTTTCGGGGCTCCTACTCCGATCACCCAATCATCTGGAATGGGGGCTTATGGTGGCGCGGAGTTTTCTCCGGAAGGTAATTTCATTTATTATTCCGCAGGTGATTCATTGCTACGTGTACCCACTGCTGACCTCACCGCTACTCCGGAAGTAATTCCTATCGAAGGGCCCGGCACTCCTCCCTCAGGAATTTTTGCAGTGTATGATGTGAAAGTAGGACCAGATGGAAACATTTATTACATCTATGAAGAAGTAGAAGGCGGGCCTCAAATGGTTGGTAAAGTAACCAATCCAAATGAATTGGACTTAAATCTGATTGAAGTAGAGGAAGACCCATTTGCAGGAGCAGACTTTTGTGGAACAATATTCCCTACGTTTGCTCCCAATACCGATATTGCTCCAACAGTTGATTTTACATGGGCTCCAGAAATGCCATGTGCAAACAATCCTGTTCAACTTACTTCGATATTAACTCCAGAAAACTACAGACCAGTTAGTTTTGAATGGTCATTTGATCCTCCACTTCTTGATTCGGCGGGTAATGAACTTCCTGCCGATTATTCTCAAGAACATTTTTTAATTCCTGCTGATGCAGCACAAGAAACCAGTGTGAATGTCACTCTAACGGTAACTTTTGCAGATAGTATTACTCAGGTGGTTAATCACACTATCCCTCTTACGGAAAATAATTTACAGGCTAATTTTTCCCCATCGGACACCACGCTGTGCGAGACTTGTATTGATATAGGTCCATTGCTTTCTGCCCAATCCGGAGAAGAAGATGGCCCAGGAGGAGGGACCGGGGGCGGTGGTCAGGGAGGCCAAGACAACTATGAATATTTCTGGTCAAATTATAGAGACGAAGGCTGGGGCACCAGAACTGAAAATACGGTGTGCAAACCAGGTGTATATTGGGCATTAGTTCGTGAGCCAGGATCGTCTTGCTATGCATACGCTGAGATACGCGTTAAAATGTGGGATGTAGACGATCAGACCAACAACATTTGGTACTTTGGTGATGGTGCAGGACTGGACTTCAATCCTGATCCTGATAATCCTGAAGGCCCTACTCCTAGACCTATAGCCTCACCACATCCGCAAAATATACCTTCCGGAACGACTACTATTTCAGATCAGGCAGGTCAAGTACTCTTTTACACTGATGGCCAATCTGTCTGGGATCTGAATGGAAACTTGATGGAAAATGGTGAGGATATCGGTGGGGATAATTCGAGTAGTCAAGGCGTAATCGCCGTGCCGGTTCCTGGAGAACGAACTCTCTTTTATCTATTTACTTCCCAGGTATCTGCAAATGGAAGCAACGAGGCAAATTACACGCTGGTAGATATTAAGTCAGAAAATCCTACAGGTGTAGGAAACGTGGTGACTAAGGATAATTTTCTATTTAGCCCTTCCACTGAACATACTGCTGCATTGGAATCAGGAGATACGACATGGGTAATGTATCACGAACTAGGCAATAACACCTTCCGTGGCTATCCGGTTTCTGCACAAGGTATAGGTCAGCCCGTGCTTAGTTCCGTAGGCAGTAATCATGGATTTAACTCTGGAGTCGGGGCGATGAAATTCAACTCAGATGAAGACAAACTTGCTGTCACTATCACAGAGGGAGGATGTAGCAAAGTTGAAATTTTTGACTTTGACAGCGACACGGGTGAAGTGACCGAATATGCGCGAATTGATCTGGGTTGTGAAGGGGAAGTTTACGGGCTTGAGTTTTCTGAAGACGGGGAACGAGTCTTGATTTCCTACCTGAATGGCGGACCGGGCATAGAGGAGTTTATTATCAAAGCGACTGAAAATGACGACCCTGATGCTGCTGTTTGTCCTACATGCTTCGAAGGAGCAAGCACCCGAGCGGAAATAGAAGCTTGTATCCTTAGCACCAAAAACCAACTCAGCGGAACTGCAGGACTTAATCTTGGGGCGTTGCAGATAGGTCCAAATGGTCAAATCTATGTAGCCGTAGTAGGTGACAATAGAATAGGGCAAATCAACGTAGGTACAGGTTGTACTTCTGAAAGTACTTTTACCCAAGACGGTATAGATGCTATGCCGGGAACTTCAAACCTTGGGCTACCTTCCTTTGTCCAAAGTTCTGGAAGCTCAATTCCCGAACCTAGTTTAGCCGCTCCACCAAGACTTTGTCTTGATCCAGAACTCGGTGCAGGTGCATTATTAGAAGGTGGTGGAGAACCTGACATAGACAGCTATTTCTGGACAATTACCAACAATGATGATGGTACCGTGATCAGAAGTGACTACGGAGGACCTGGAGATGAATTTCAAAATTTGGAGCAGATATTCAGTGAGGCAGGAACTTATACTGTGGAACTAAGAGTCGATAGATGTGGTGATCCTGAATTTTTCCGGGCTAGCACAGAGATATTGGTTGAAGCTCCCCCACAGTTGACACTAGCGGATGATGCGACGCTTTGCGCTGGCAATCCTATTACCTTAACTGCAATAGACGGGTACGATCCAGCTGAAGGCTTGTATGATTTCGAATGGACAAATGCTGCGGGTCAAGTATTTGGGGATGAAAACTCAAACACAATTACGGTAGAAGAAGAAAGCATTTATACTGTAACTGTTAATTATAGATTGCCTGAGGGAATTTCTGAAGAGGAAGCCCTTTTATACAATACCTGCCCTGCTACTGCAGAGATTTTTGTAGGTCCTGCATTTGAATTTGAGCTTACACAGACTGCTGAGGAAGTTTGCTATGAGGAAACCACAGTCACTTTTGCTCCAAACACCCCTATTACAGGTCAATGGTTCTATGAGTTGGAGGGAGATCCAAACCGGGTTTCTTTAGGTGAATTCTTTGAGCTCGAACTCAAGATCCCATCCCTTCCTGGCCCAGGTAATTACGAGATAATTTTCGTAACACAAGATCCTATTTTGGAAGGTTGCACAGTTGAGAAAAAATTAGATCTGCTGGTTAACGAGTTGCCGCTGTTCATTGCTGCACAAACTACTCCAGCTACCGATTGTGTGACGCCCGATGGATCTTTTGAGATCACGATGCAATCTCCTGCCAGCACTGTCAATGTAGTGGGTGAAGACATCTCATTTACCAATGTGAATCAGGGCGATGTATTGACTGTACCTAATCTTCTTCCGGGGAATTATAGCATTGAGAGTGAAAACGCGACGGGATGTACCTACTCACAAACAATTACAATAGAAAACTTGAACCCTCCAATAGGTTTTGATTATACTATTTCAGTTGAAAATGAGCAATGTAATGATTCTGGTGTAGAGCCTGGATCTATCCAAATATCATTTTCTGCTCCTGTAACAGCAGGCTATGTGATTACAAGACAGGGTGATGGAGCTGTTTTTCAAGGAAATATAATTGCAAGCCAGCAAGTAACAGTACCACTGGGATTTGGAGATTATTCTGTAGAAGTAATAGACCCATTAGGATGTGCTATTCCTGATTCGAACATCTATACAATTACTGAGACCCTCGAGGTAGTATTCTCAGTTCCTTCAGATTTCACAGCATGCGAAAGCTTCACCTTCACTCCTACTTCTCCTGACGAATTAAATTATACGGTGACAAACTCTAGCGGAACTGTGATACCTGCCGATGCAAACGGAGAATATATAATTATTGAATCAGGGACTTATACAGTGACAGGCGAGGATCCAAGTGGCGTAAATTGCCCATCTGAGAAAACAATTGTGGCTAATATTACCCAACCTATAGATTTTGAAATTTCTGATCCAATTGTTGATTGCGAAGTGGGTGTTCAGTACGAAGCAATCCTGAACAATGCAGACCCTGCTGATGTGGTTTTCCTTTGGAAAGACAATGCTGGTGTGATTGTAGGAAGACGGCAAACATTTGCACCTAGCAGATCAGGAGAATATACCTTGGAAGTTCAGCCCATTTCCGGAGGATTATGCATCACGGAAGAAATATCCTTTACAGCTGAGGTAAGTTCTCTAACTGTAGATGTAAGTTTGGATATTGCTCCCTTCTGTGTTGAGCAGACGAGCACTACAATTACTGTAATAGCAGACACACAGGATGTTGCAGATATAGAATGGTATAGTGTAGTAAATGGTACCCGAACAAGAATTCCTGCTTTTGATGGCTTGCCAATTATAGAGGTTTCTCAGGAAGGAACTTACGAAGCATTGTTAAGGAGCAGCTTTGGATGCGAACTGGGCCGTGCAAATGGGGTTGTTTCCAAATCCACCATCATCCCTCCGATAGTTCCAGCTGAACTTACTATATGTGCTGTTGAAGGAGTTACCCAGGAAATTGACCCGGGCACCTATGACAATTATTCCTGGAAGCTAAATGGAATTGAAGTTTCCCAGGCTCCTGTGTTTACCCCAACTCAGGAAGGAATCTATGAACTTACTGTTTCTGATAATTTGGGTTGTGAATACATCACCAGTTTTGAAGTAAGAGAAGATTGCTCGCTGAAAATAATTTTCCCGAATGGCATAGTACTCAATGATCCAAATAGAAACTTCATACTTTATGCAAATGAATACATAGATGATGTAGAAGTATATATCTACAACCGATGGGGAGAACTGATTTTCTACTGTACACATGAGAATCTAGAACCACAGCAGCCATTCTGCCCTTGGGATGGACAGGTAAGAGGAGAATTGGTGCCGAATGGAACATATGCTGTGGTAGTGAAGTTTACCAGCGAGGACCAAAATAAAACAGAAAAATTAACCAAAGCGATTACAGTAATTCAATAGTATGCTTATTCTGATATCTCCAGCAAAAACCCTGGACTATAGTACACCAAATTTTCAAACATCTACCCAGCCTGATTTTCAAACAGATACTCGCTCACTGGTGAGGATTATGAAAAAAAAGTCAGCGAAAGAAATCAGTGATTTAATGCACATCTCTGATAACCTAGCTGAACTGAATACAGAACGATTTAAGAATTTTCAGAATGATTTTACAGTCGAAAATTCAAAACAGGCAATTCTAGCCTTCAAAGGTGATGTGTATACCAAAATGGATGTCGATGATTATTCCAAGGAAGATTTCGATTTTGCACAAAAACACCTTCGAATTCTTTCCGGTCTTTATGGCTTGCTAAAGCCATTGGATTTGATCCAACCTTACCGCTTGGAAATGGGGATCCGACTAGAGAACAAAAAAGGAAAAAACCTATATGAGTTTTGGGATAAGAAAATCGCCAAAGCCATCAATGAAGCATCGAAGTCCAAAACTATCATTAATCTCGCTTCACAGGAATACTTTAAAGCTGTGCATCTCAAGACTTTGAAAAGCCCTGTTATAAACATCGAATTCAAGGACCAAAAAGAAGATGGTTATAAAATCATCGGGTTTTTCGCAAAGCAAGGGAGAGGCATGATGAGCAATTTTGCTATCAAAAACAGAATCACTGATCCAGAGAAATTAAAAACCTTCAATGAAGGTGGGTACGAGTACTCTGAAAAAATGAGTGATCAGCACAACTGGGTCTTTATCCGCTAGTACTCCTTTGCTCCAATTTATTCATGCATAGTTGTTTAAGTCTTCTGTTAAATTTGAAACTATATAATAGGTTAATATATATAGTTGATAATAATAATAGGTAAGATTAAACAATTACATATTTAGGCGGATTTTATCTTATCTAAAGATCAGATATTATGCATAACTAAATTATTTTTTGGCATTAAATTGGCAAACCGGATTGAATCTGATATACGTATGTATCTGTCAGCATAAGTCACTTATTTTCTAGGTGATGTGGTGAACTTCGAAAAATCAGGGATTACAATTCATGTTCTTAAATAGACGCACTACCTTTAATTAAAAACATCTCAATAGTTCATCTGAATTAAGGGTAGAATATTTTTATTCACTCATAAAGGAGATACTTCAATCATAAAAGGTATTGTTACCTTTGTGAAGAATCTAATTTGAAATTATTGAGACCTCGCCACCAACTTACTACAATGATGATTAGGTTAATTTTTGTTTTCACCATCCTTATTTTAAATCTTCTAGCAACTTGGGGGAGCGATTTTAAAGATGAGATTGAAAACAAAAGCGCCAACAACATAGCAGATCTGGGAATCACTGGTGACGCGGATATGTGTATGGTCAATGGTTTTGTAATCGGAACATATAGCGCAGGAGGTGAAGCAGGGGATGTTTATGAATGGATAATCACAAATTCCTCAGGGGCAGAACTTTTAAAAAGAAGCGGTGGTGACCAATTTGAAACTATCCAATTCTTATTTAATGAAGTGGGTAACTATACAGTCTCCCTAAAAGTAAGAAGAGGTACTGAAGCTAATTTTTATCAGGAAAACTTTCCTGTTTCGATACAGAGTGGAGCTACACTTATATTAAAACCAGATTATTTATTGTGCGGCGATTCACCAGCTACACTTTATGCTTTAGATCCTGGGTCCCCTAGCCTTTCGCAATATTCGATTGTTTGGAAAGACATTAGTGGTAACATACTTGGAACCGGGAATGAGTTTCTTGCCTACAATGCAGGCTACCATTTTGTGGAATTAATCCTCTCCGATCCGAATGTCACGCAGGCTTGTTCTATCAAAGGAACCACCTTTGTGGGACCACCTATTGACTTTCAGATTATCAAAAGTTCAGATAAAATCTGTGAGGGAAACAGTATAACCTTAAGACCAGACACTCCTATAAGTGGAGAATGGTTCGTTAAAAAAAGTACCGACGCTACCAGAACAAGTTTGGGAAAAGCATTTGAAATTGATATTCGCTCTCAAGATCTTAGTGGTCCAGGGATTTATGAGGTAGTTTTCAGTGCTGAGTACGACGAATATCCAAATTGTGCATCCCAAAGAACTACTACATTCGAGCTATTGCCTTTTAGACAGGTAGATACTAAAGTTCTAATAGAACCTGATAATTGTTCGGACGAAACTGGAAGTTTTAGTGTTACGAGTAATTCTAATCTAACTTCTATAGAAATACCTGAACTCGGAATAACCGAAAGCCCTGTAGCAGCTGGACAAGTGTTCACTTACACTAATTTAAAATCAAAGGTATATTCTGTCATCGCTACTCAAAATGGCTGTAGGGTTACAAAATCGGTTACACTTGACCCGATAAACCCTCCTACATCGCCTGTGCCAACAGTGACGATAACACCCGAGTCCTGCTCCGCAGAAGGAGTGTCTAGAGGGACTATGGGAGTTAGTTTTGGAGAACCGATTGTAAACGGAGAATATCGTCTATTCTCTCCTAATAGGGGAATAGTAGATTCAGGCACGATTCCAAATAGTGGTGAACTAAGCTTAAGTCTTAATTCTGGTGATTATTTGATTGAATTGACTCTTGACGGATGCACCTACCCTACTGAATCATTCACCATAATAGACCAGCCTCAGGTACAGTTCACTGTCCCTGCTAATTTTCAAATATGCGAAACGTTTGATTTCATCCCTGAAACAAATCAGGATTTGATTTTCACAGTAACTTATCCTAACGGAAGCACTCAAACGTCAAATTCGGGAGAAATTTTTGTATTGGATATGGAAGGTGATTATTCTATCAAAGCTGTAGCTAACGATCCTTCATCACCATTATGCCCACAGATCAAGAGTTTTAATGTAAAGCTTTCCAAAACTTTCACATACGAACCTACTAAAATCGAAGCGGGTTGTGTTGCTCCTATCAAGTATGGTCCAAATATCCAAGGAATTGATCCTAACGAAACCACGATAAGATGGTTAAATTCAGCAGGAGAGGTCGTTGGAAGAGGTATCGAATTTTACCCTCAGACAGTAGGTTTATACTCCCTAATAGTGCAGCCTAGGTCTAGTGGTTTTTGTGATGTCGCTCCTGCGGAATTTGAAGTGGTAGCGCCAATAACTTCTGTACCAATGGACCTGGTAGCTACACCACTTTGCCCTGATCCGGGAAGTGCTATCATCACTTTGACTACCAATGAAGATGAAGTCTTGACTACAGAATGGAATTTCTATGATTTAAATGACCAGCGTGCAGAATTGCCTGAGTTCAACAATCTCTTAGAAATAGAAGTAAATCAGCCAGGAACTTACGAGGCCGTTGCATTTAACCGTTTAGGATGTGAGATAGGAAGAAATCTAATCGCGGTAGAAGAAAGTGCCCAACCGAAACTTGAGTTGGAGGAGACATACCCAATTTGCTCCATCAAAAACAATATAACTCCAATAGATCCAGGAGAATATCAGAAGTACGAATGGTTTTTTGGAGAGGATTTAGTTTCAACTGAGCGATTATACATGCCAGGAGAAATAGGCGAATACACATTAGTAGTTACTACAGTTGATGGATGTGTATTTGAAGACAGCTTTATGACCGAAGAAATCTGTGACTTTAAAGCAGCTTACCCAAATGCAATGATTTTAGGAAATTCCTCGAGAAATTTCGGAGTAATGTTGAGCGAAGACATCACTGAGGCAGAAGTTTATATTTCCACTAGGCAGGGCGAGTTAATTTATCATGCGACTACTGATGAAATAGCTTTTGGTGTACCCGTGCTCACCTGGGACGGAATAGTCAATAGAAAATACGTGGCGACTGGAAATTATGTGGTGGTTTTATTCATGAGAAATCCTCTTCTTGGTTTGGAAGTAAAAGAAACAGGATCTTTACTCGTAATAGATTAAAGACGTAATTCTGAACAATATTTTTATTAGCGGAAAAGGTCAAATCCGATATTTTCCCTATTTTTCCGCCTTTGGAATCAATTGTTCACAACCCAAAATTCAAAAACCTATAAATATGAATCAAACCATTAACAAATCGGCACTTTTCAATGGCAGCTGTTTTGCGCTAATTACCACTGGCTTATCCTTCTCTATCCGTTCAGGAATTCTGACTCAACTTGGAACCGAATTTTCCCTATCAGGCGAGCAGCTTGGTTTCATCAACTCCATGTGGTTCTTTGGTTTCCCTATTTCAATGATTATAGGTGGATTATTCTACCATTCAGTTGGGCCAAAAAATATCATGAAGATTGCTTTTGTAATGCACACGCTAGGTGTCTTATTAACGGTATTCGCAACAGGATATGTAGGACTACTTATTTCAATGCTTTGTATTGGATTAGGTACAGGCTGTACTGAAGCTGCATGTAATCCTATGATTGCTGACATGTACTCCGGAGACAAAATGAACAAGATGCTTAACAGATTTCACATGTGGTTCCCTGGAGGTATCGTGATGGGAGCATTGATTTCCAAGTTCATGACAAATATGGATCTAGGTTGGCAAGCTCAAATGGGAGTAATTATGATTCCTGCCATTACCTATTTTATATTGTTTTATGGGAAAAAATTCCCAGAGCCAAAAATTAACGAGGCAACTTCACTTAGTAGCAATCTAAAAGCAATGATGTCCCCATTATACATCTTCCTGATTGTTTGCATGGCACTTACTGCTATTTCTGAATTTGGACCGGGACAGTGGGTAGAGATCATTCTAGGTAGTAGCGGTGCGGATCCAATGATAATTTTAGCACTCACTGCTGGTTTAGTGACTATATTGAGATTCTTTGCTGGACCTGTAGTTAGTTCATTGGGACAAACAGGTGTCTTGTTGGGAGGAGCAATTTTTACTGCTATAGGCATTTATCTGTTTAGTGTTGTTACAGGACCTGTTGCCTATTTGGCAGCAATCGTTTACGCATTAGGATATGCGTACTTCTGGCCTGTCATGGTAGGAGCGGTTGCTCAGCGTGTTCCATTAAGTAGCGCGTTGGGAATGTCAGTAATAGGGGCAATTGGAATGTTTTCTTCTGGATTTTTCCAACCGATTATTGGTAACTGGATTGACGATTCGACAATCGAAAACACTGCAAAAGGACTTACTGGTAATGCACTAGAGCTTGCGACAGGACAGGATACACTTCAGAAAATGATGGTCTTCCCAATCATTTTGATAGTAATGTTCACCATACTGTTCTTCTGGCAGAAAGGCAAAAAACCAGCTGCAGTTGCGGCTCACTAAACATTATTAAAAGCAGCCTTCGGGCTGTTTTTTTTGCTTCAATTCTTTTAAGAAAATTCTCTAATGCGAGAACTCAGTTCATATTTAGTTACTTTTCCTTAATTTGAATCTGCAATTTTAAAACTCTATTAACCTCTCCTCCTATGTTCAAGAATTTTACTGTGATTAGTCTTCTGGGACTTCTACTTTTTTCCTGTGAGAAAAAACCGACAACTCTGACGGATGAAGAGTATTCTAAGCTCACCGACGAGCAAAAAAGATCCCCAGAACATGGGGTAGACGGAATAGTCGTGGCAGACGAAAGATTGGAGCTCACTCTATTCGCATCAGAACCTATGATGTCCAACCCTACCAATATGGACATCGATGACCGTGGTCGGGTATGGATCGCTGAAGCTTACAATTATAGAACTACCTTAAATCCCCGTAACCCAACCAAAGCGGAAGGCGATCGAATCCTGATCATGGAGGATACAGACGGAGATGGAGTAGCTGATGAATCTAAAGTTTTCTATCAAGGCACCGACATCAATGCGGCTTTGGGAATTGCAGTTTTCGGAGATAAAGTTTATGTGTCTGTAAGTCCTTATGTATATGTATTCACTGATGCAGACGGGGATGATATTCCTGAAAAAAAGGAAATATTATTTGAGGGCGTAGGTGGTGAGCAGCACGATCATGGCATGCACTCCTTTACTTTTGGACCCGAAGGCAAGTTGTATTTCAATTATGGAAATGAGGGAAAAGGAATCCATCATGCGGATGGATCCCCGATTTTAGATCCGCTAGGCAGACCTGTGAACAACGAAACCTCTCCGTATCGGGAAGGGATGGTTTTCCGGATGAATCCAGATGGCTCTGACGTAGAAGTGATGGCTTGGAATTTTAGAAACAATTTTGAAATCACTGCCGACAGCTACGGAAGAATGTGGCAATCTGACAACGATGATGACGGTAATAGAAGTACCCGAATCAACTACGTTATGGATTATGGAAACTACGGCTTTAAAGATGAAATGACAGGAGCCGATTGGAGAGCTAGAAGAATCAACATGGAAGACTCCGTTTATCAACAACACTGGCACTTAAATGATCCGGGAGTAGTTCCAAATTTACTTCAGACTTATGCTGGTTCTCCTACGGGTATTCTAGTATATGAAGGGAAACTACTACCTGAAGAATATCATAATCAACTCATACATTCTGATGCTGGACCCAACATCGTACGAGCTTATCCAGCTGTACCAGCCGGAGCAGGGTTTGATGCCAAAATCATTAACATTCTGGATGGTAATTCACGTGACAATTGGTTTAGACCATCTGACGTGACTGTATCCCCTGATGGATCACTTTTCGTTTCAGATTGGTATGACCCAGGAGTTGGTGGGCACGCGATGGGTGATTTGGAAAAGGGGAGAATATATCGTGTAGCTCCAAAAGGAGTTGAATATTCCATTACGAAGCCAGATTACACAAGCATTCCATCGTTGATTTCTTTACTTCAAAACCCAAATCGTGCGACACACTTCAAAGCTTTCATGGCTTTAGTGGAAAAAGGCGAGGAAGCGAAAGATGCATTAGAAACACTCTATGCTGAAGGAGAAAGCAGAATGCGGGCAAGAGCATTCTGGGTACTGACCAAATTGCCAAATGGCAATAATTACATCAAAACGGCAGCAACAGATTCAGATGAAAACATCAGAGTGGCAGCCATTCGAGCTTACAGAAACAATAAAATGAGTGATGTATCCTTCTTGCTGGAGATGGCTGGGGATGAATCAGCACAGGTACGCAGAGAAGTAGCCTTGGCAATCAGATACAAGTCTAATCCTGAGGTGTGGCTAAAGCTGGCAAATGGGTATGAAAGTGGAGATCGCTGGTATTTAGAGGCACTAGGTATCGCTGCAGAAGGCTTTTGGGATGATTACTTACCGAAATACCTAGAAGCAGTTGGTTCGGGATGGATGGAAAGTCAAGAAGCAAAAGACATTGTCTGGAGATCCAGAGCAGCTAATACTGCTGAATTACTCGGCAAATTAATCCTTACCCAACCAGGAAGAAATAACCAATCCTATTACAGAGCGCTGGACTTCCAATCACCTTCCGCAAAGAATGAAACGTTAAAAAGCCTTCTAGCAAACGCTCCTGAGGAAGATCAATTGATAATTTTGAGACAAATCAGTTTTGATCCAAAAAATCCGGATAGGCAGATACTCTCTCTTGCCAAAGAAACTGCGGGAAGCATAGCAGATGATAGAGACTTTATGGATATAGTAAGTAAATACAGCTTGTCCGATCAAAAAGAAAGACTTCAAAAGCTGGTTTACCAAACGGAAAACAATCAACATTCCCAAATGGCAGCAAACATCTATGCCTCACTTTATGGTATGGATGACATTGAAAAATCATTTGCAAATTCTGATGAAGCGCAGAGCATTCTCGCTATTAAGCAATTTGGTTCCATTGACAATGAGGCTATGGCAAGATCCCTTTTTGCTATTTATTCCGATGAATCCAAATCCTTGGAACTAAGAACTGCTGCCATGGAAGCTGCAAAAGGCTACAATTCTGAACCCTATCTGTGGGAACTTGCTAAAGCTGATCAGATACCTGCCGATATGCTTCCAATTGCCCAAAAAATTCTCCTCTCCTCATGGAATGGAAACATCCGAGCAGAGGCAAATGAAAAATTCGGCAGTGATTCCGCAAATTCAACTATTGATATAAATAAATTAGTCTCACAGCAGGGCGATGTTGAGCAAGGTATTCTTATTGCGGATAACTACTGTCTAGCCTGTCACAAAATCGCGGATAAAGGAATTGATTTCGGTCCTGGATTATCAGAGATCGGAGATAAACTCTCTAAAGAAGGGCTGTTCAACGCCATCATAAATCCTTCCGAAGGGATGGGCTTTGGCTATGAAACACAACTGGTGAAATTAAAGGATGGTACTGAGTTCACTTGTATTGTCAACTCTAAAACAGAGAATGACCTGGTAGTGAAAATGGTGGGTACTGCAGAACAAAAAATCTATAAGTTGGTGAACGTAGAAAGCATAACCCAGCTTGAAGAATCACTTATGCCTAAGTTCCCGCTCTCTGAAACTGAGCTGGTGGACTTGGTTAGTTATTTGGAAACACTGAGGAAATAGGGAGTTAGCGAGTCAGAGAATAGATATTGGAGATTTGATTCGTTAATATCTGTTCTCTTAATCTATTAAAGATTAACTATATATAAATTAACCAAACCTCCATTCCACTAAAACGTCTCTAATATTTTAAGTTTTAAAAGCTGTGATCCCAATTATTAAAAAGAAACTTAAGCAGATCGAAATTTTGTGCAGAGAGCATAAGGTGGATTCATTTGCTCTTTTCGGATCAGCCGCAAACGGGGAATTCAATAATTCTAGCGACATCGATTTCCTGGTGAAATTTTCTAACTCCGTCGAACTACTTGATTATGCGGACAACTATTTCAATTTGTTGGAAAATCTAGAGAATCTTTTCGAAAGACCAATTGATTTAGTCTCGGAAAAAACCCTGAAAAACCCAATCCTCATCCAAGAAATAAACAAGTCAAAAATCCCTCTTTATGAATGCTAAGCATTTAAAATACACCCTTGATATTCAAAGTATCATAGAGGAATTAGAGATAATAAAAATCCGCGTGGGAAATGATTTTATTGTGAAAAGGGCGGTAGAACGAGATTTGGAAATTATCGGAGAAGCGGTTAAAAAACTTACGGAGTTGGACTCTACCATTAAACTATCCTCAATCAAGAAAATTATAGGATTGAGAAACATGATTAGTCACGCTTATGATTCTATTGAAGACGAATTGATTTGGGCAATTATCCAAAAGGACATCCCAATTCTCGAAAAGGAAATCAAAAGTCTCAGAGATCTATAAATTAAGCCCAAGAATTAGATGAAACTAAATTTTATCAGCACAATTTTTCTATTATTAGCAACCGTCTTAAGAGTCTACAGCCAGCAAGTAAAATCGGTGTACGAATCTGAAACACTACAAATCGAGCAAATCAGCCCAAATACATTTGTACATATCAGCTACCTAAATACCGATGATTTTGGAAAAGTGGCCTGCAATGGGATGATTGTCTTGAACGATGGAGAAGCGCTGGTTTTTGACACTCCGGCAAATGATGATGCTAGTTTAGAATTAATTAATTGGATAGAAAATGATCAAAAAGCCAACGTCAACGGAGTTGTTGCTACTCACTTTCACTGGGATTGCTTGGGCGGTTTAAACGAGTTTCATGCGAAAGGAATCCCTTCTTACGCATCTGACAAGACAATTGAGTTAGCAAAAACTGCTGGCTATACCACCCCAGAAAATGGCTTTAAAAAGAAACTTATTCTAAAAGCTGGCAGCATAAAAGTAACAAACCAATTCTTTGGAGAAGGCCATACTAAAGACAATTTTGTCGCTTATATTCCTTCAGATAAAGTGATCTTCGGCGGTTGTATGATCAAGGAGCTAGGCGCTGGAAATGGTAACCTAGAAGATGCTAATGTAGCCGAATGGTCTGCAACTGTTAGAAAAGTAAAATCAGCTTACCCGGAAGCTCAACTTGTAATACCTGGCCATGGAAAAATTGGTGGGACAAATTTGCTGGATTATACGATAGAGATGTTTGCCAAAATGCCGTAACCAAAAAAAAAAGCTCTTGCAGATTTCCGCAAGAGCTTTTCAATTTCAAACCATAATTCTATTACTTTCTATCTACTATTTTAAAAGTTGTTTTACCTGTGTGCACTTGGCCAAATCTATCCGTTGCCTCAATTTGGATAACATGTTCACCAGCTTCTAACCCTGAAGGAATACCTCCACGCCAAAGATGCTTACTTGCAGCAGGATTAGATGGGCGACGACCGTCAATTAATTCTTCTGTCACATCCCACTGATACAAATCAACCAAATAGGCTGGATCGTAATCCTCCACTTTATTAGCTTTCTTCCATTCTCCCTCATCAACTTTGATCAACACCTCATCTCCTTCGCTTCCCATAAAGAAGTTTACAAAGATGCCTGCAGTAGTCCGTTTGTCTTTTTCGAGGACTTTCGGTGCGAAAATCTCCATCTGATAATCACTCGACTTACCTGCTACTTGATAGCGGATTTTATACTGATTTCCTTCGAAATGAATCAGTGCATAGCCTTTCGGAGTACCATCTCGCATGGTAGATACGGGAATTCCCTTTTCATCCAGCGTACCCTTGTACCAATCACCAGAAGTAGTGCCTACATTATAATGATGATGTGGCTTATCCTGTCTCCATCCATCTTTTTTGTAAAACAAATCCTGCTTCTGCAAATGGGTGTGGGCAGATAGGGAAAGTGTATTTGGAAAATCAGCCAATAAGTCAAATATCTCCTGACGGTCTTCATCGCGGAAGGAATCCCCTTCCTCAGCCAATGGAATGTGCATAGAAATCACAATCAAGTGATCCTTTGGCACAAACTTCAAGTCGTTTCTCAGGAAGTCCAATTGATCGGCCCGCAAACCTCCCCAATATCCTTGCTGATCCCGAGGATCTGGCCATAGGATGTCGTCAAGGACGATAAAGTGAACTTTGCCCACATTATATGCATAGGCACTCGGACCAAAGTTAGCCTCGAATGCTTCATCGGCAAACTCATCACTTTCCACATCGTAATTCTGATCGTGGTTCCCCATGACGTTATACCAAGGAAGACCAACTTTCGCCACAGCTTTAGCATAAGGACCAAACAAACTCAAATCATCACCGACCAAATCTCCCAAAGAAAGACCGAAAGCTACGTCCTGAATTCCTTCCACTTCACTGACAATCCCTCGATCGAAGAAGTCAACTTCCTCTAAAGTGTAGGGCTGCGGATCTCCGAAAATCAGTGCCGTGAAGTCATCGGGCTCTTCCACCGCCGTCATTGCAAAGTTGATTTCCTTTGGAAGCTCACCTATGGGAGACGAACCTGCATACTTTAACGCCGGAGAGCCACTTGGCTTATGGATATGATAAAACTGTGGTTTGTTCAATGAATCCAGCTCAACCGTATAACCTGTTGGCTTGATCACAAATAGTAATTGCCCGTCTTTCAGTCCAATCTCATAGTAGCCATTTTCATCTGTCTGGACTACTTCCTGACCGTTAGAAATGCTAACTCCCGAAAGTCCTGCTTCCCTACGCTGCTTTTTACCATTTCCATTAGCATCGTGATAGACATAGCCTTTTGCCTGTTCTTGCGAAAAAGCTGTTAGACTTGTGAATCCCAAGACTAGGATTAATACTGTTTTTAATGAGTTTCTCATTTTTGCCACCATACTTTTGTATTGATATCATCAGCTCCCATTCGGGCTACCGCTGCATTATAATTATCAGGATTATTGATTTGTACACTTACAGGATACCGGAATCGTACTGGAGCCTGTTGGTTGTTTAGCATTCCCTCATTTTTTGGAAGTACAGGAAATCCTGTTCTACGGTATTCGAACCATTGTTGGTAATCATTGAAATATAATCCTATATACTTTTGAAGCATGATTCGCTCCAGCGAGCCATCATAAGCAGCTTCAGAATTAGCAAAATAACCAGGCGTCAATTCTACTCCCCACTGCTCCATTGCAGCTTTTACACCATTTTCGTAGT
>TARA_R110002012_G_scaffold228889_1_pt1 | contig 19440 bp, 16 predicted proteins | sample TARA_R110002012 | Tara Oceans TARA_R110002012 (sample SAMEA4396515) | marine metagenome | biome: Westerlies Biome; feature: [DCM] deep chlorophyll maximum layer (ENVO:01000326); material: water (ENVO:00002006), including particulate matter (ENVO:01000060) such as... | depth 40 m | reverse complement strand
AACGTCGCTGCCGCCGAAACACTGGAAGCAAAAAAGCGCCCCTGCATGTACCGGGTGCATGAGACGCCGGATCCTGAAAAGGTCGCGGCGCTTACCGAATTCCTCAAGGGGCTGGAAATCCCGTTCGGCACATCAGGCGTCATCCGGCCGCAGACTTTCAACGAGTTGCTCGCCAAAGTGCGCGGCGAAGCGCACGAAACCGCCGTCAATGAGCTGGTGCTGCGCAGCCAGAGCCAGGCAGTTTACAGTCCCGAAAATCTCGGCCATTTCGGCCTGGGCCTCAGACGCTATGCCCACTTCACGTCGCCGATCCGGCGCTATTCCGATCTGCTGGTGCACCGCGCCCTGATCGATGCCCATGGCTTTGGCAAGGACGGTCTGGGTGACATTGAGGCCGAGTCCTTCTTCGAAACGGCCGCTCATATTTCAACGACCGAGCGGCGGGCCGCCGCCGCCGAACGCACGGCGATCGCACGCTATGTCGCCGCCTTTCTGAGCGAACAGGTCGGTAATACTTTCGAGGCCCGGGTCTCCGGCATTGCAACCGCCGGGATGTTCATGGCGCTTGCCGGGCTTGGCGCCGACGGGCTGCTTCCGATGAAACGGCTGCCCAATGATTTCTACGATATCGACGAACATCGCCACTCCCTCGCCGGTCGTGCGACGGGGCTGACCTTCAAGATCGGCGAAACGCTGGTTGTCAAACTGGTCGATGCCGATCCGCTGACCGGCGGAGTCCTGCTCGACTATGTCTCGGGCGGCACGTCCGGGGTGCCGGGCGGACACCGCGGCGCAGGCAGGCGCGGGCCAAAACGAAATCATCGCTCGGGACCACCCAAACAGCATCGCGGCAAGGCGAAAGGACGGGCCAAGAAGCCCCGCTGACGCCTGTGGTTTTTAGGCCTATAGTGGTCTGATGGACAATAAGTCATTGAGCGGAAAGACGCAGTTGAGGGCAAAGGTCACATCGCGGCGGGTACGAACCCGGGCCGCCATGGCGGTTTGTGGCCTGCTGCTGGCGCTGCTTGCAGCATGCGCGGCGCAGCGCCCCCTGTCAGACCCGATGGTCTTCAACCGGGACGATGCGGCCGAGGTGTTTTCCGCCGGCTTCGAAGGCATCACCAGCTTCTATCTCGAAGAGACGGACCTGCCGTCACTCGCCGTCGCCGGCCTCGCCGGACTGAGCACCCTGGATGACAGCATCAGCGTCACGGACCGGGAAGAGCTGATCGTTGTCGCCCGCAACGGACATGAAGTCGCCGCCCTCTCCGTCCCGGATGCGGATGACGTTGCCCGCTGGAGCATGCTTATGGCGGCCGCGGTCGATAGCGGACGCCAGGTCTCCGACACGCTCCGGGAGGCACCGCCCGAAGTGCTTTACGACGCGATTTTCAAGGGCGCCCTGCGGGACCTTGACCGGTTCTCCAGATACACAACCGCTGCCGCTGCCAATCGGAACCGCGCACACCGCCGCGGATATTCAGGCGTCGGTATCCTGCTGTTCGAGAATCACGGCAAGGTCTACATCGAAGAAGTCTACGAGGACGGCCCCGCCGCCCGTAGCGGCCTTCAGGTCGGGGACAGCATCGTCGCGATAGATGGCACGACGATCGATGGACTCGACGCCGTGGCCGTCTCCGATCTGCTGCGCGGCCCCAGCGGCAGCGAAGTCCGGGTGACGACGACAAGCGACGAGATTCACAGGACCGCCGTAGTCACACGCGCGCCGGTGATCGAACAGACCGTATTCTCAAGCCAGAAGGGCAACACCGCCTATTTCGAGATCCGCAGCTTCAATGAGGATACGGCCGCCAGTCTTGCCCGCAAGATTGGACAGGCGGCAACCCAGGCCGGGCCGTCTATGAACGGCATTATCCTTGATTTCAGGAATAACCGGGGCGGCGTCCTCAGGGACGCCATCTCCATCGCCGATCTCTTCATTCAGGACGGACGGATACTCCTCACCAAGGGCCGTCACCCCCGTTCGGTAAAGGAATTTACCGCGCACAACCCGGACATTGCCGTCGGCATGCCTCTGATCCTGCTGATCAATCACAGCTCGGCATCGGCATCGGAAGTGGTCGCCGGCGCGCTGCAGGACAGTGGCCGCGCCGTTCTTATCGGCGGCCGGACCTATGGCAAGGGTACCGTGCAGATGATCGTCCGGCTGCCAAACGAGGGAGAGCTGATCATCACATGGGCCCGCATGTACACGCCGTCGGGATATCCGATCGGACCGTTCGGGGTCTATCCGACGATCTGCACGGATGAAATCGAGGACCCGTCCCTGCAGCATGTTGCCAGCACGGCCCGTACAGCGGCCGCACGCGCCCGCGAGTTGCTCCGGCTACGCCGGATAGCACAGGACCTTGATGACAGCATCCAGCAGGCCTTGCTCGGGCGCTGCGGCGATCGCAAGCCCACTCAGGGCGAGGAAGATCTGGATCTCGCGCTCGCCCTGAGGCTTTTGGGAGAACGCAGTCTTTTCGACCGTGCCTTTGAAGCGTCCCTTATCGCCTCGCAATGGCCTGCAAAAACGCAATAACAGCCTCGGATAAAAGCCTCCGGATCTCCGCTTGACAGAGCCTGTTATATGGATATGTTTGCGGCCTTCTAATTCACTTTGCACGATGGGGAACGGCCATGGCCAAGCCCGCGACAGTTTTGATCAAGCTCGTCAGCACCGCTGACACCGGTTTCTTCTACGTAACCAAGAAGAATCCGCGCACCCAGACCGAGAAACTTCAGCTCAAGAAGTATGACCCGGTCGTGCGCAAGCATGTGCTTTTCAAGGAATCCAAGATCAAATAAGCATCACTGCTTATGATTTCTTGAACGGGTCGCCTTGGCGGCCCGTTTTGCATTTCAGGGATACAAATCAGAGATGCGGCGTTAATCGGCTTCCGGAATATCGGAGACGACTCGGTTGCGTCCTGTATTCTTCGCGCCATAAAGCGCCTTGTCCGCGCGCTTCATCAGGTCCTCGACAGACTTGTCCTCGCCCGTGCGCATGGTCAGGCCAATACTGATATTGACAGTGACAGGCTCGTCAACGCCATCGCAGGACACGTGGGTATCCGCGACGCGGCGGCGCAGCCGTTCGGCCACGGCCTCGGCGAATTCCTCCGACGTATCCGGCATCACGACGACGAATTCCTCACCGCCGATCCGCGCGATCATATCGACGGATCTCAGACTGTTGATCAAAGCTTCCGCGACGGCCTGCAGCACCTTGTCGCCGACAAGATGCCCGTGCGTGTCGTTAACGATCTTGAAGTGATCGATGTCGAGCATCAGGAGCGCCAGCGGCTTGCGGCGTTCAACCGCATTATCCATCAACCCTTTCAGATAGGTCTCCAGATAGCGCCGGTTATAAAGCCCCGTGAGGCTGTCTATGAGCGCCATGGACAAGGAGCGCTCATAACTGTCGCGCAGCCGGTCCTGGAAGCGCCGCCGGCGGATCTGCGTGCGGGTGCGTGCCGCCAGCTCGTTCTTGTCCAGCGGCTTCATGATGTAATCGTTCGCGCCCAGATCAAGCGCCTTCGCAAGCTTGTCGATCTGGTCGATTTCGCCGGTCATCAATATGGGGATCTGACGTGTCCGCTCCGTTGAGCGGAACTGGGACACCAGCCGCAACGCGTCTTCATCCTCGAGATTGAGGCTGCAGACGATCAGCTCGATATCTTCTTTCGCCGCGATTTCGCGCGCCTGCACGGCCCCGGCGCAGGTGAAGACAATGTTGTCGTCCCGGTTCAGAATGTTCTGCGTGTTCGTTGCGTCGATGGGATTGTCTTCGATCAGAAGAACGCGGCCAGCCCGGTAATCCATGGCCAGGCCGTTCATTCCGGTTTCGAGGACACCGAAATGAGCCGAGGTCTGCTCTCTCAGCAGCCACTCGTCGACCATGACCTTCAGCCGCAGCAGGGACCGGACCCGCGCGAACAAAGCGGTATCGTCGACCGGCTTGGTCAGAAAATCGTCCGCCCCGGCTTCAAGTCCCCGAACCCTGTCGGACGGATCGCTGAGCGCGGTGACCATGATCACCGGCAGATGCGCGGTCGCCGGGTTGGCCCGGATTCTCTTGCAGACCTCGAAACCGTCTATGCCCGGCATCATCACATCGAGCAACACGATATCGGGCGTGTCCGACTGGATGATTTCCAGAGCGTCGGGACCATTCGTAGCCGTTCGAACATCAAAATATTCGCTCATCAGCTTGGCTTCGAGCAATTTGATATTCGGCAGGACGTCGTCAACGACGAGTACACGTCCGGGCATGGCAGTCTATCCGAGGAATTTCTGAACGGTCTCCAGGAAATGACTCACTGAAATCGGTTTGGCAATATATGCCTCACAGCCGCCTTCCCTGATCTTTTCCTCGTCGCCCTTCATGGCAAAAGCCGTAACGGCGATGACGGGGATGGAGTTCAGATCGTCGTCTTCCTTGATCCATTTCGTGACCTCCAGCCCCGAGACCTCGGGCAGCTGGATATCCATCAGGATCAGATCCGGACGCTTCTCCCGCGCGATTTTCAATGCTTCCATGCCATCGCGCGTACCGAGAATATTGTATCCGTGCGCCTCCAGCAGATCGTGGAACAGCTTCATGTTGAGCTCGTTATCCTCAACGATGAGTACTGTTTTTTCGACCGACGTTTCTGTCGTCACTACGTCCTCCATCCGACCCGCTGGTTCGGGCTCACCGCCCGGTTACCCTCTATGCCATAAAGGCAGGGTAAAAAATAATATCTTACAAATGAATAAACAGTCTAAACCCTTCCAGCGCAAGACACCAATGAACTAAGCGGAGCTGGGGATGAGGCAGTCGGGGCCATCCGGTTTCAGGATCGGGATTGATCTCGGGGGAACGAAGACCGAAACGGTCGCGCTCAGCCCCTCCGGTGAGGTTGTCGCGCAGGAAAGAGTGCCGACGATCAAGGGCGATTACGCAGCCACGATCTCGACCATTTCCGGCCTGGTAAATCGTACCGAAGCCCTTATCGGCCAGACATGCACAGTCGGAATCGGCATGCCTGGCGCGGCCTCGCGGGATACCGGGCTTGTCAAGAACGCCAACTCGACCTGGCTGATCGGAAAGCCGCTTCAAAAAGATCTGGAAGACGCCCTGAGCCGTCCCGTCCGGCTGCAGAACGACGCCAACTGCTTCGCCGTATCCGAGGCTATCGATGGCGCGGGCAAGGGAGCCGAAATCGTCTTCGGGGTCATCCTCGGCACCGGTGTCGGCGCGGGAATAGCCATCCGCGGCACATGCCTTGAGGGCCGCAATGCCATCGCCGGCGAATGGGGACATAACCCGTTGCCCGCACCGATGGACGATGAACGTCCGGGCCCCCTCTGCTATTGCGGACGGCATGGTTGTATCGAGACATTTCTCTCCGGCCCGGCATTCGAACGGCAATATGCCGAAGCCGGTGGAGATGAAATCACCGCACGCGACATAGAAGCCTTGGCTGCAGCCGGGAACCCGCGTGCCGATGCCGCTCTCGGAAAATATGAAGAACGGCTCGCGCGGGCCCTCGCCCATGTCGTCAATATTCTGGACCCTGACGTCATTGTTCTTGGCGGGGGACTGTCCAATATCCGCAGGCTCTACGACACAGTCCCGAGGCTATGGGAGCCGCATGTATTTTCGGATAGTGTGAAAACCAGATTAAGCCCTCCCCTGCATGGCGATTCGAGTGGCGTCAGGGGAGCGGCGTGGCTTTGGCCGCCATCGCTTTAGAGAATGGCCGGCCGCGATGGCCGCAACGGGGCAATGAGCATGACCGAGCATGCATCCGATAGCCCGGTTTTATGCCGGGATTGTTTTGCCTGGCTGCCAGGGACAGTCATGCATGGAGATGCACGCTGCCCGAAATGCGGCTCGCCCCGCATGATCGGCCATCCCGAGCTTCGCGCCCTTGCCATCGCCCATATCGATTGCGATGCATTCTATGCCACCGTGGAGAAGCGCGACAATCCCGAGCTTCGCAGCAAACCGGTGATCGTCGGGGGCGGACGCCGGGGGGTGGTCTCCGCCGCCTGCTATGTCGCCCGAACCTATGGCGTCCGCTCCGCGATGCCGATGTTCAAGGCACTCCAGGCCTGTCCCAATGCCGTCGTCATCAAGCCCGACATGCAAAAATACAGTCGTGTCGGCAAGCAGATCCGCGAGTTGATGTTGTCCGTCACCCCGATGATCGAGCCGATCTCCATCGATGAGGCGTTTCTCGACCTCACCGGAACCGAGAGACTGCACCATGCGCCGCCTTCGGAGACCCTGTGCCGGCTCGTCGCCCGGATAGAGAAGGAGACCGGGATCACCGCGTCGATCGGGCTCAGCTACAACAAGTTCCTGGCCAAAGTGGCTTCCGATCTGGACAAGCCCCGGGGCTTTGCCATTGTCGGCCAGGAGGAGGCCCCCGCTTTCCTGAAGGGTCGCCCCGTCACCACGATCTGGGGCGTGGGACGGTCCCTGCACGAAAAATTGCGGAGCGACGGCATCGAAACCGTCGGCCATCTGCAGGGTATGGAAGAAGCCGCCCTGATCCGCCGCTATGGCAGCATCGGCGCACGCCTGGCCCGTTTCTCACACGGCCGGGACGACCGGAAGATCGAGCCTCGGTCACCAGCCAAGAGTGTCTCCTGCGAGACCACTTTCTCTGATGACATCTCGAATTTTGATGAACTCGACCATATTCTCTGGAGCCTTTGCGAGGAGCTCTCCTCCCGCCTTAAAACCAAAGCCCTCAGCGGCAGAACCATTGTATTGAAACTGAAGACGGCGGATTTCAAGGGCATCACCCGGCAGGTCCATCACCATGGCTCCACCCAGATGGCGGACACACTCTACCGGGCCGGCAAGCGCCTGCTCGAACGCGAAACCGATGGCCGTAAATTCCGACTGATGGGCATAGGGGTTTCCGACCTGACCGATCCGGACGGGGCAGACCTGCCCGATCTGGCGGACCCTGGGATGGAGCATCGCCGGAAGGTGGAACACGCCATGGACGCCGTCCGGGCGAAACTCGGCACGAAGGCTATCGAGAAAGGCCGCAGCTTCAAGAAAGCTGCCGAGAAGCAGGGTATCAGCGCCCGCATGTCCGAAGAAAGTGACAGCGATAGCTGAACGGGCGGGATACTCCTCCTGTCAACAGCCACCCGGTTTGAAACGCTCCAGACGCTCCAGCGCGACGTTCACCGTGAATTCCTTGAAATGAATTTCAAGCCGGCGGGCGATACCGTTTTCGTGCAGATCCACGGCAAGTTCGTAATCCGGTGACTCTGTCTTGTTTTCCGGTCCATAGAAGGCCAGCCTGACCGGCCAGTAAGGCCCGGAGATCAGCGGATCCTCCTCCCCCTCGGGAACAACCTTCAGGCCGATGGCGGCGGAAACAAACCCTGCCGGCTCAAATTCCGAGCCGTCAAACAGCGATGCCGAAAAGAACTTCTCGCCGTTCGCTATTTTCTCCAGCAGGGCAATGGTGTGCTGGCTTGGGAACATAACGTCGGACGGCAATTCCATCTCGACCTGCTCCGGCTCCGTGAAGCCTGCCGTGACCGAGCCGGACGAAGACCGCTGGGCCAGACCTTCCAGGGCTTCGCCGCCACCGGCGCCAAAATCCTTGTTCACGATGAACCGGAATGATGAGCCGTCCTTGGCCTCCCAGGTCGTCATGGTGGAATCGACGCTGTGCGCCATCCCCTCGGCATTTTCCAGGATCATCAGATTTCGTTGATTGATCGCCCAGCCATCGCACGTATCCCGCCACTCGAAGGCCATCTTCCCGCCCACGGCAACCACATCGGTCCCTCCGGGCGTGCCCTTCAGGGAAAGCCGGTAAAGCGCCTTGTGCGGTACAATCTGACCCACGGCAGCCGCCGAAGCCGGCATCGGTCCGGGCATCTGCATCGCGGCAACAACACCGAAAAGCAATGCGGTCAGTTTAAGAACAGGTTTCAAACGGCCCTCCTTCAGGTTTGCGGAGCCCGGCATTAATGCCACGGAGAGGACCCGGCACAGCTTGCCCCGTACCCGGCAAATCCTTCCGCCTCTCCACCAATATGGCCCGGCGCCCGGAAATTGTAACCGGCCACGGATAAAATTTTACGCTTATTTTCAAAGACTTCTAAAAAATATCCTGTCTGGCACACCCCATGCACTCCTTGGTGGCGTGAAACAACAGACAGGTGGTGTGACATGCCGAACCTCATGCACCCGCAGACTCAGGAACTGGAAGACACGGGCTTGACGAACGCTTTCGCAAATCTTGATGTCGGCAACCTTCTCTCCCGGATGCCGGCGGATATCGCGAACAGGGCTTCTCAGATCGTTAAAGACGAAGATCTGAATGACACTGAAATCGCGCTGCGTCTCGCCATGATCGCCATGACGGAAGCGGAGAACCGCATCGCCCGTCAGGAAAAGCGGATTGCATTCCTCGAAGGTCTGTCCGTCACCGATGAACTTACCGGGCTGCTGAACCGGCGCGGTTTCAGCGACCGCCTGCAGAGCGCGCTCGCCGCGGCGAAACGTCAGGGATTGACCGGCGCAATGTTGCTGATCGACCTCGACAAGTTCAAAGCCGTCAACGACACCTACGGCCACATGGCTGGCGACGCACTTCTGGTCACCGTCGCGCGCATTCTCCAGTCTCGGACCCGCGAGACCGACAGCATTGCGCGTCTTGGTGGCGACGAGTTCGCGGTCATCATGCCGGGAGCTGACGACGACGAAGCCGCTGCACGCATTGCAGCGCTGGACGAAGAACTGAATACGCGGACCCTGCAGTGGAACGGGTCCTCCATCCACCTTCACGCGAGTGTCGGTCACGACGCCTACAGTCAGGACGACACCGAAACCGAATTGCTCGACAGGGTCGACCGCGCAATGTACGCGCGGAAGCAAAACAGTCCGTTTACGGCGCTGTAATCGCCCCTGCCTTGCAACCTACTTGTCGATACGGGCATTTGCCTCCTCTGTCGGCAAGCACCCAGAGCAAACCTAAGGGAGCTGAGCAATCAGCTCCCTTTTTTTCGTTCCGCCAAGACGCCTCCGGTTGCCCGGCGGAACGGAAATGCCTAGGTTCTGCCTGACGACGACAGCGTGTCTCCACCAGTTGCAGCCGTTCATTCCGATGCATCGATAGGAACAAGCCGCATGGCTTATCTCTTTCTCGCCCTCGCCATTTTCGCCGAAGTGATCGGCACAATGGCCCTGAAGGCGACAAACGGTTTTACGGTCATTCTACCGTCCGCCATCGTTCTTGTTGCCTACACGGCAGCCTTCGTCCTGCTCAGCTTTTGCCTGCGCGAAATTCCCGTCGGTATCGCCTACGGGATATGGGCTGGCATCGGGATTGTACTGGTGACCGTGGCCGGAGCCGCAATCTACAAGCAGATCCCGGACTTCCCGGCCATTATCGGACTGCTGCTGATCGTTGCCGGTGTCACGGTTATTCACGTCTTCTCAAAAACCACCGGGCATTAAAAAACACCCGGTCAAGGAACCGGGTGTGGTTTCAGATCAGAAAAACGGAAGAGGAGCGGACGCTGGCACGGCTCTCCGGGTCAATTCGTGACTTTAGCCGCCCAGGCTTTCTTGCCGGAAACCGGTCCGAGCGCGGATGCCATGGCGATCGCCTCCCGGCCCGTGAAGGGGCCGACAGCCACACGATGCCACATGTTGCCTTTGAGCCGCACGGACATGATCACCGGCGTCTGAATCACGCTGGCAGTCGACTCTATCGGGGCGAGCATCTCTTTAAGATGCTCCGCGCGCGCCAGATCCCGGAAAGACCCCAGCATCACGAAGTGATCCGCAAGATGCGCCATCCCCTGTTCCGCCATCCGGCGTGAACCCGGCTTCTGCACGGGCAGAGCCATCGTCTCTGCCGCGCTGGCTTGCATACCGGTGGCGGCGGAGGCAGTGGCAGTGGCGACAACAGGCGCAGCCACATCCGGCACCACTGACCAGCTGGGCAGTTGAGACGATTGCAAATCCAGCGGGGTATCGACGGAAACAACACGCTGCAGCTCAATTGGCTTCAACGAATGCCTCCCGTCCACGGGGGCAAACCCGGAGAGAGTCAGATCGTTAAGCGGCGCCAAGCCCTCGCTGATGGCGGAAGGGGCTGCGTTCAGGTTGCCTTTTTTCTCAACCGCCGCAAGCAGCGCTGCGGAAGAACCTGTATCCGCATCTTGCGTCCCGACGCTGGAATCCGTTCCGAACAGCGACGCAGTCATGATCGTCGTTCCGGACATCGTACCTTTGGGAATCGACTCCCGGTCCACCCAGTCGTCGGCATCGCCCGGGTAATACGCCACGAGCTCCGTCATGGGCTTGGAACTCTCGTCATCATAGGCGCGGCACGGCTGGTCGCCGAAAACAACGCGCAACATCGAGCAGTCTTCATCGGCGGCAGCGGAAATGACGTAATCGGACGGCGTTTTCCCGGTGGCAAAAAGCGCGAGACCGGAAAAACCAGTCGTTGCCAGACTGATGGCAGGAGGAATCACCGGAAGGCACCCACACAACAGCACTGGTAGCATTGCCGCCACGAGACCGCGCCGCATATCGATTTCCCTGCAAAAAATCAAAGACTTATAGAGCGTAACTCTACCTGCAACTCAAAAAATAGGCAACCCTCGCAATTTACGTCTAATTATCGCTCCGTTTCCGATCCTTTATGCGCTCAAATCGGGAAGCTGTTTTGGCTCAAAGGCAGCATTCCGCTATACGGGTTTTCCGTGTATTGAAATCCTCATGACTGTTATTACCGATACCGATGCGCTCTCCGCCGTCTGTGCCGAGTTCGCCAAAGAGGACTTCGTGACAATCGACACGGAGTTCATGCGTGAAAAAACCTACTATCCCCAGCTCTGCCTGGTTCAGTTAGGGATCGACGAAAAGGCTGTCGCCATCGACACCCTGGCGGAAGGGCTTGATCTCGCGCCGCTTGTCGATCTGCTGAAAAACAGGGATGTGCTGAAGGTCTTCCACGCCGCCCGGCAAGATCTGGAGATTTTCTACCATCTTTGCGGAGAGCTCCCGGCGCCGGTTTTCGACACCCAGGTCGCCGGCATGATCTGTGGCTTCGGCGACTCAGTCTCTTACGACAAGCTGGTGCAGAGCCTGACAGGCGTCCAGCTGGACAAGAGCTCGCGGTTCGCTGACTGGTCCCATCGCCCTCTCAGCGAGAAGCAGATCGGCTATGCCCTGGCCGACGTCATCCACCTCCGGCCGGTCTACCGTGCCCTGGTGGACAGCATCGAGAAATCCGGCCGCGCCGAATGGATTGCCGAAGAAGTCGAGAAAATGTCCGAGCCGGCACTATACGACCCGGATCCCGACACCGTCTGGCAGCGCCTCAAGGTCCGCAGCGGGAAACCCAAATTTCTTGCCGTATTGCAGCAGATCGCGGCATTCCGTGAACGCGAGGCACGGCAGCGGGACGTTCCGCGCAACAGGATCCTGCGCGACGATGTTCTGATGGATATCGCTGCCCATGCGCCGACAACACCCGAAGAGTTGGCCCGCACCCGGACCTTCAATGCGCAGGTTGCGAATGGCCGCCTGGGTCAGGAGATCATCAAGGTCGTCAGCAAGGGCCTGTCCCTGCCGAACGATGCCTGCCCCAAACTGCCGACCAAGAACGACAAGCGTGAAGCGCCGGGTCCGATCGTCGAGCTGTTGAAGGTGCTGCTGAAAATCCGCTCTGACGAAGAGAAAGTTGCCGCCCGCCTGATTGCAAATACCGCCGACATCGAAAGCATCGCCCTGGATGACAACGCGGATGTCCCTGCCCTGACCGGCTGGCGCCGTGACCTGTTCGGCGCGGATGCGATCAATCTCAAGCACGGCCGGATCGGACTGACCGCGGAAGCCGGAAAAATCAAATTGATGCGTCTCTGACAGAGACGCATCGGCCTTCTCCGGCCGCTTAATGTTCGATCCGGATTTCCTGACCAAGCGCTTCCGAAAGCGCCGCGATCCGCCGCGTCACCACGTCACCGGCAAGCCCGCCCTGATGGCCGTGCATGCTGATGACGAAGCCGCGCTCGCCGACCATGTCCCGCTCCCGCTCAAGACGGGCACTTTCGAGCAATTCCGTCGCGCCGCCTGAAAGCGTCAGCGCAAGCCGCAAGGCAAGCCCGACCCGATAGGCTAGGTCCCGGCGACGGAGCGACAGCAGTTTGCGGACCCGCTGCCCCCCCTCCTCTTCAATCCCGCCGGTGTAACGGGCAAGGATGGCATAGGCGAGGAACACCCGGTCGGCATGGTTCATCCCGACGACAGGAAGCCTCAGCACCCGGATGAAGGCATGCTCACCCCGGTAGCTCGGGTGCTCGCCCCAGGCAAAATCGCTCAGAATGCATGCGGCCCGGATCAAGCGCTGCTCCGATGCGGGAACATCCTCGAAAAACGGTGCGATCCAGCGTTCCAGAACTTCCGGATGGGGGCTGAACCTGCTGCTCTTCCGTGCGATATCCATGCAGCTATCGACCAAAGGATCGCGAGACTGCTCCCCTTGCGGCAGGCGGTCATAGAGACAGCCCTCACGCAAACCGAAGGAGGAGAAGACAACCTGCCGCGCGCGGCCAAGCTCGATGACCCGCTTCAGAACCAGTGCGGTCACGGGAAGTTTTTCGACACGGCGCTTCGAGACCGCATCAAGCGCCCGTAAATCCTTCCGGCCCATCCGCGTGATCTCGTCGAGGAAGCGAACAGCCTCCTCGGCGCCGATTGCATAATGATGGATAACAGCCAGCGGATAGTCCGTCAGTTCCATGTGGGCACGCGCAAGGCTACGCCAGGCACCACCAACCGCGAACAGATCGCGATCCGCCATTGCGTCAAGCCAGAGCACGCCGCTCAGGGTCGAGTCGATCTTGTCCGTCAGCTCGTCCCTGTTCTGCCGGGTGAGCTCACCGAGCCGGAGCGGGCCGAGGGGCGTCGTCTCGAAACGGCGGGCCTTGTTATCCCGGACATCCACCAGCTCAAGGCTACCGCCGCCAAGATCGCCGACAATGTCGTCCGCATCAGGGAACGCGCTGATCACCCCAAGCGCGGAGAGCCGGGCTTCCTCGTCGCCTGACAGAACCATCACGCGGATGCCGAAGCGGCTTTCAATCTCGGAGACGAATTCAGCACCGTTCCGGGCATCGCGCACGGCCGCCGTCGCCAGAACCCTGACCTCCGCGACCTGCATGCCCCTGGCTATGGTGAAATAGCGCTCCAGATTTTCCATCGCCGAGCGGACGCCCTGCTCGGAGAGATGACCGGTTTCCTGCAATCCGGCGCCAAGACCGCAGAGGGCCTTCTCGTTGAAAAGAGGGATCGGCATACGGCCGTCGCCTTCGAAAACAACCAGCCGTATGGAGTTGGAGCCGATATCAAGCACGCCGACGAGACCACTCCGGTCTGTACCGGAGTTGGAGATCCAGTCGTCTTGAGAAAAGGAAACCGACAAACTTTATTCCGAGCCGCTCAACTTCTTGGGCATCTCATTCGACCGCTTCAGAGCACTGCCGCGGCCGGACAGGCTCGGATTGGTCATGAAATATTTATGTGCCGAGAACGCTCCCGCACCGGCAGCGACCCGAACATAGTGACCATCGGGTTCCGCGATCCAGGAATTGGTCTCGTCCTTCAAATTCGCCACCATGATCTGATCCAGAACCTGGCGGTGAACCGTCCGGTTTTCAATCGGGACGAAATGCTCGACCCGGCGATCCAGATTACGTGTCATCCAGTCAGCGGAGGACATGTACACTTTCGCCTGATCGGAGGGAAGCTTCCGGCCATTGCCAAAGCAGAAAATCCGCGAATGCTCAAGGAACCGGCCCACGATGCTGAGAACGTGGATGTTCTCGGACAATCCCGGCACGCCTGGACGCAGACAGCAGATGCCGCGGATCACCAGCTCGATTTTGACGCCCTCGTTCGAGGCCCGGTACAGCATGTCGATCAGATCCGGATCGACCAACGAATTCATCTTCGCCCAGATCGTCGCCGGTTTGCCTTGCCGGGCAAACTCGATCTCCGTCTCGACCAGCTCATGCACCTTCTGGCGCATGGTGAGCGGTGACAGGGAAAGCTTGTCCATCTGCTGCGGCGTCGCATAACCGGTCATGTAATTGAACATGCGCGCGGCATCGCGGCACAAAACCGGATCGCAGGTGAAGAAGGAGAGATCGGTATAGATCTTCGCCGTGATCGGGTGATAGTTGCCGGTACCGAAATGCACGTAGTTGCGCAGGCCGTTGCCTTCACGCCGGACCACCAGCGAGATCTTCGCGTGGGTCTTCAGATCCACGAAACCGTAAACCACCTGAACGCCCGCGCGCTCCAGATCGCGCGCCAGCCGGATATTCGCTTCCTCATCGAACCGGGCCTTCAGCTCGACCATCGCAGTGACGGACTTGCCGGCCTCTGCCGCCTCGATCAGTGCATTGACGATCGGGCTGCCCTTGGAGGTCCGGTAAAGCGTCTGCTTGATAGAGACCACCGCCGGGTCCGCCGCCGCCTGGCGCAGGAACTGGACGACAACGTCGAAGCTCTCATAAGGGTGGTGGACAACAATGTCCTTGGCCCGGATCGCCGCCAGACAATCACCGCCAAAATCACGGATACGCTCCGGGAAGCGCGGGTTGAACGGCTTCCAGAGCAGGTCCGGGCGCTCGCTGACGATCAACTGGGACAGGTCCGCAAGGCCAACCATCTCGTCGAGCGTGAAGAGATCCTCTTTCGCCACCTTCATCTCATCGACGACAAAGTTCCGGAGATCTTCCGGCATGTCCTTGTTCATCGAGAGCCGGATAACGTTACCGCGCCGGCGGCGTTTCAGTGCCGATTCGAACGACAGGACGAGATCCTCGGCCTCTTCGTCCACTTCCATTTCACTGTCGCGCAGGACCCGGAAGATACCGTGTCCGGCGACGGTGAAATTCGGGAACAGCTGATCGACATGCTCGATGATCACCTGCTCGATGGCGATGAAGCGAATATCCTTGCCCGGCAGACGGACGAAACGGCCCACCTGTGCCGGAAGCGGAAGCAGTGCTTCCATGTCGATGGCATTGGAAGCATCCGTGAGCTGCATCGCGAGGCAGACACCACCGTTCGGCAGAAACGGAAACGGGTGCGCCGGATCGATAGCGAGCGGTGTCAGCAGCGGGAAGATCTGGTCGATGAAATGACCTTCCAGCCATTTCCGGTCCGCGGCGGTGAGATCGGCTGCCGTCACGAGATGGAACCCGGCGGTCCGCAGCTCCCCAAGCAGCATCGAAAGATACTGCTGCTGTACCGTGATCAGTTCCGCTGCCTTTTCCGCGATAGCAATGAGCTGACTGGTCGGGGACAGGCCGTCCGCGCTCGGCGTGGTTACGCCAGCATTCACCATGCCTTTCAGGCCGGCAACGCGGACAGTGTAAAACTCATCAAGGTTGGAGGCGGAAATGGAAACGAACCGCAGCCGCTCCAGCAGCGGGTGCGCCGTATTGTTCGCTTCCTCCAGAACCCGGGCGTTGAAGCCGAGCCAGGACAATTCCCTGTTAAAAAACCGCTCGGGCGATGAAATGTCGACCTTTGCAGTGCTTTCCGGCTGACTCTCGCTCACGGAACCGTCTCCTCGTCATGACAATTTTGCGAGCCTTCGCGCATAAACAGCGCTTCATTGCTGTCATAACACAAGTCGGCCCGGGACATGGAATATCCCGGGCCGGACCCTAATCGTGTCACGTTTCAGTTCGATGACAGTCGCGGGCAGTTTCTGCCCGAAAGTGCCTCATACCGAACTACATGGTGCTGCGGAAGGCCCCGCCATCCATCAACAGGTTCTGGCCGTTGATGAACCCGGCATGGTCGCTGCACAGGAATGCGCAGGTCTGACCGAATTCATCCGGGGTTCCGAACCGGCCCGCCGTATGGGCGGCGGCCTGCTCTGCGTAATAGGTCTCGAAATTGACGCCTGCTTTTTCAGCGTGCAGCTTCATGTTGCCGCGCAGCCGGTCCGTGTCGAACGGGCCAGGCAGCAGACCATTGATGGTCACGCCATCCTTCACGACTTCCCGGGCAATACCCGCACAGAAGCCGGTCAGACCGGCGCGGGCGCCGTTGGAGAGGCCGAGAATCGCGATCGGTGATTTCACGGCACCGGAGGTGATATTGACGATCCGGCCCCATTTGCGCTCGATCATGCCATCGATGGTCGCCTTGATCAGCTCAATGGCGGTCAGCATGTTCGCGTCGACAGCCTTGATCCAGTCGTCACGCGTCCAGTCCCGGAAATTGCCTGGCGGCGGGCCACCCGCATTGTTGACCAGGATATCGAGCTTGCTGTCGAACGGCGCCAGCGCCTTCGCGCGGCCTTCGTCGGTGGTGATGTCGCATGCGACGGCATGGACGGTCGCACCGGTCGCGGACCGAATTTCCTCGGCCGTTGCCTCGATTGCTTCCGGTGTCCGCGAGCAGATCGTCAGATCCGCGCCGTTTTGTGCGAGGGCCATCGCCGATGCCTTGCCAAGCCCTTTGCTCGACGCGCAGACGAGAGCTTTCTTCCCTTTAATTCCCAGATCCATGGATAATGCTCCGTTTGTTTGATTTTTTCGTTTGTGGTTCCGACGCTATCCTTTTGTCCGCACATCCAGTGCGCGGCGTGCAAGCGGTAGCGTGATCCGGCGTCCCTCTGCAAGCGACATGGCGTCAATGGTCTCAACCAGCGCCCGCGCTTCCGAAAACGATCGTTCCATACGCCCGACAAGAAAGGCCAGCACCTCTTCAGCAACGAACAATTGCCGGTCGCGAAAGAGTTTGTCCATGATTCCCGCAATCAATGCGTCATCGGGATCACTTATCGCAACAGCAGGCAACGCCGCGAAGCGGGATTTCACATCCTCTGGGTAAAGCTGCATGCGAGAAACCGGCGTCCGGGACAGAACCAGCAGCGCGCCCCGGCGCTCCACGAGCATATTGTAGAGATGAAATGCAGGCACGCCCGGAAGGTTCTCGTCGACATTGTCGAGTACAACAAAGCGGGACTCGCCGAGCACGACCGGAAGCGTGTCCGTGTCCAGGTCCGTCGGGCGCAACATGACGGCCTTCGCTTTCCGGGCCCAGACCTCTGCCAGGTGGCTTTTGCCGGAAGCTTCCGGACCATGCACATTGAGCCCCCAGGTCGCGTCCGGCCAGGACGGCCAGGTGTCGATCCAGGCCGTCGCCGCCTGATTACAGGCAGAGACCAGATATTCCCCGCGATCAAATGCCGGACGATGCTGCAACGACAATGGCAGCTGTCCGCCTGCGCCGTCGATCATGCGCGGACCGTTGTTCTGATCACTCATGATGTGCCCGCCAGCCCGTTCTCAACCCGCTCCATCGTCCGCCTCATCATCTGCCGGTGGAATGCCATGCAGATGAAGCGGGCTGGCGAGATAGCGTGACAAGGCAAACCGGATGACCACGCCGAGCACGGCCGCGACCGGAACCGCGATCAGAATCCCGAGAAAACCGAACAGCGCCCCACCTGCCAGCAGGGCGAAAATCACCCAGACCGGATGCAGACCAACAGCCTCGCCAACCAGGTTCGGGGTCAGGAAATTGCCTTCGATCGCCTGTCCGGCGACAAACACGGCTGCGACGATGGCAATGGGAGTCAGACCATCAAACTGCATGGCCGCAAGCCCGATACTGAGCAGGCCGCCAAAGATCGATCCGACGAAGGGGACGAACGAGATCAGGCCGGAAAACAGCCCGATGATCACGCCGAAATCGAGCCCCGCGAGCGACAGACCGACGGCATAGAAGCCGCCGAGAATGAGGCAGACGGACCCCTGCCCGCGCACGAAAGAGGCAAGTGTTTCATCGATGATCCTTGCCTGCTCCCTGATCGTCTCCGCCTGCGCCCGCGGCAGCCAGCCATCCACGGCAGCAACGATACGGTCCCAGTCCCGCAGCAGGTAGAAGGCGACAATCGGCGTGATGATCAGCAGAGACAACATATTGGCCAGCGCTGCGCCGCCGCTCAGAAGCTGTCCCGCAACGGAAATGAGCCATGTCCCGGCCTTCGCCGCGATGGCGGAAAGATTGAGCTCCTCCGCGCCGCCATTGCCGAGCCAGGACCGGGCCATGCCGATGATCGGATCCGCAAAAGCCAGCAACCGCTCCAGATAGTCGGGCAGTTTTTGGGCCAGAAGAACAGCCTGAGCCTGGACCAGCGGCACCAGCAGAAGCATAGCCCCTAGGCCGGCAAGGAAGAACCCGAGCAGCACGACAACCGTCCCGGCGGTGCGGGACATGCGCAATCGCTCGCAGCGATCCACCAGAGGATCAAGGAAATAGGCGATTGCCATGCCGGCGACGAACGGCACCAGCACGCTCTTCAAGACATAGAGCGCAAGAATGAGGGCAATCAGTAGCCCGGCCCAGAAGCTCAGGCGTTCACGCTGCGTCATGGCGCTCTCCGTTTCCGGCGCGGCTCCGGCATGAAATTGCTGAAGACATCATTGAACAAGCGGCGGCAGCACGAGTGGAGAGACGGCGGCGGGCGGCCGCTGCAATACAGGTTCCGTCCCCGATGCCGGGGCGGCGAGAGGCGCCGGACGATACCGCTCCGGCAATTCGGCACCCTGCTTGTAAAGCACCCAGCCATCCGGTGTTTCCATCAGGACGAAATCTTTCTGCTTCAATGCCAGCGCGAACTGATCTGCATCGCCATTTATCCAGACGTCGACAAGGGCTTCGGTGCGCGATATCCGAAGCAGTTCCCGGCGCGATACCGATGAGACCTGATCCAGAGCCTTGCGGGTTTCCAGCCAGGTCTCGAAAGAGGAGACCGGCACAATAACGGTCACCTGCGTCTCGAAACCCGGGCTGATCAGATTTTCCGCTTTCCAGGCCTCCTGGATCTCGGACGCGGCGGTCCGTGCGGCGAGTGCCAGCAGGTCGGCGTCGGGACTGGCCGGATCAGCCGTCACTGTCCGAATCAGGGACTGTCCGTCCGCAACGCCGCCGACATAGGTCAGGTTGAGTTCTATGGCCTGTCCGGCCGATTCGGTGGAGACCGGGCGGGCGCTGGCGATCACTGCCTGTTCCGCGCCATATCTGGCGGCAATCGTCGTGATCGCTTCGCGGTCCGCCAGGATGGCCTGAACCGCGCTGATATCGCGGATATCGGCAAGGTCTCCATACGGGACGGTGATCGGCACCAGGCCGCTGATGAAGGGCCGATCCAGCCAGGCCGCCAGCCACGGGCTTTCCTCCTCCCAAAGCAACGGTTTGCTGCCGTTGTTATAGACAGGGAGAATCAGCACCGGTCGGGAGGCAACCTCGGCATAGACTACGCCCAGAGACGCAAAATACTGCCGGACCGCCGTCGGATTGAACCGGAAATTGAGCGATCCGAGATAGCGCACGTCGGAGGTCCGTTCCCGCGCGACTTC
>TARA_R110002012_G_scaffold5907_7_pt1 | contig 19483 bp, 9 predicted proteins | sample TARA_R110002012 | Tara Oceans TARA_R110002012 (sample SAMEA4396515) | marine metagenome | biome: Westerlies Biome; feature: [DCM] deep chlorophyll maximum layer (ENVO:01000326); material: water (ENVO:00002006), including particulate matter (ENVO:01000060) such as... | depth 40 m | reverse complement strand
GTGTTGCTAGTGGCATGGCGCAGTCTATGGCTCCTAAGACTAACGTAAATCAAAATACGGGCATAAATACTGTCGCTCGCAACGCTAACGCCGCTGCACCCGTAGCTACTATGGCTAGTGGTGGTGTTTTAAAGATGCAAGACGGCGGCGACCCTGCTGAAAAAACATATATATTTATATACCCAGAAGGAATGAATAGACCATCATTTGAGTTAGAAATTTCTGCTTCTGGCGCATACAATAGCGTAGTTAAAGCTATTCGTGAGTTAGGTGGTACTATTATAGAAAAAGATACAGGTAGAGTCATGCAAAGTGACACTGCTAAAGAAATCTTACAAGAGTCATCTGATGTTGCTGAAGCAGATGCGCGTGTGCCTGAGTATGTACCTTCTGCTTCCGATTTATATGGTACAGAGTCTGGTAGATTTAAGTCAGAAAATGCAACACCCGAAAATTATGTTGTATCTGCAGGCTTATCTCCCGCTGGCGGCGCTATGTACTCATCTCCCACAGGGGGTCAGGGCGGGGGCACAGACTCATCTCTTTTAGGTTTACCTGCTGATGAATTTAGTCAAACTCCTTTATCTGCTATATCTACACCCAAAGGTCTGGCTACACTTGCCGCTGCTGGCGATGCTGATATGCGTGATGAAACTCCTGTTGTTGACACAACTTTTTTAACTGAAACCCAACGGCGTATTGGAGAATCTGATGCAAAAAGAGCAAGAGCCGCGTTTCTTAAAAGCCTAGCGCCTAACAATGCACAGGGACAACCGGGGGGTACTGTAGGTGGGTTTAGAGGCTTAGATGCTCTTATTAGCAGGAGTCCTAACAGTGGGGAGTTAACTCCTACACAAACAGCCCGTAATCAAGAAATGCTTGAGGATACGTTAGAACGAGAAAGAATTGCACAGCAACGGCAAGATAGCATTGAAAAAAGAGAAATAGCAAAAGACGCGGCAGAGACACGCAAGGTATTTAGTGTTCCTATTACTATAGATGCTACAAAGCCTTTAATGTCTCCTGAAGCATTTTCTAGTGGTGTAATGAATGACAAAGCCGCTGATGCTGCAATCGCTACTACTGCATTAACCGACACAGTAGAACCTAAAGTTACTCCAGACATTGCTGAGTTTGGAAGATATGCAAATCAATATACAAGAATGCGTAATGAACGTGAAGTTGACTCGGTTGTTGAAGCCGCAGAACGTGCTGAGATTGCTAGAGTTAAAGCTAAAATAGCAAAACGAGAAGCATTAAATACGTCTGAAAAAGAACTAGCGGATAAAATAACTGCTTTTGGGAAGTACGCAGATCAGTATACAACTATGCGTAATGATAGTGAAGTTGACATGGCTGTTAAAGACGCAGAGCGTAGTGAGGCCGCTAGAATTGCAGCTAAAACAGAACGGCAGAACCTCTTAAAAGAGATAAAACAAAACGCAAGCGTAGATCAGCGAAGTGGTCTTGAACGCCTTGAAGCTGAAAACGAAGCAAATTTACCCGAAGACATGAAACAACAACTTAGAATTAATAGTTATGCTCGGGCAGGTAGAACTGCCGCAGAGATAGCTGACCTTCTAGGTGTAAGTGCTGGTAAAGTTCTTGATGTTGCTGCTGGAACTTTAAGTGCAGGGCTTTTAGAAACAACGGCCCTTGGCGCAGATGTAATGTCCGCATATCAAGCAGGAGTTATGGGTAATACTGACTCGGGGATGTTTTATGCAAATGTTGCAAATAAAATAAAACAATTTTCTGATGATACCTTTTTTGAAGATAACAAACTTCCTAGACTGTCTACTGCACTTGACATACCTACTAATGCAGAGGCTGATGCAGCGGCTGCGGCAGAGCAAACAAAAGCTATAAATGCTAAAATTATGGCTATGCCTGAGAGCAGCGCAGTATTTGCTGAAGGCTCACCTACACAGTACACTCCTGCAGGAATAGCAGCCCTAAACCGTGAATACGGTCCTGCAGATGAAGATATGTCTAAGATGGCCGGACAGATACAGAGTGTATATGATGCAGAGCAAGCTGTTAAAGACAAAGCACGTTTTTCTGGGTCTCCATATAGACAAGGTGTAGGTAACATAATCCCAACTAAATTTACCGTGCCCACGCACACTTCATCAGGTTATGCCCCACCTACTCCTGCGCCACCACAAGCTACAATCGCAGCCGATATGGTTACTAATGTTGAGGGTGCTGATACATACAATGAAGGTATAGCTACTGCTATAAATGGCGTACAACGTGAAGTGCCTAGCAAAGAAGTAGCAGATCAGACGGATGCAAACTCAGAGGCATCTTTAGACGATAAGGCGGCTATTGACATAGACCCTATGACGTTACTGCCGTATAATAATCCTCTTGCGGCGAACCCGCAGGGATTACAGTTTAGCCCAGATAGATTACTTAGAATAGCTGTTGAAAGAGCTAAAGAACGCGATGCTGCAGCCGATGAACGTAGAGCCGAAAAAGAGCGTATTGCTGAATTAGAAAAAAGTGCAGAAGAAACAAAATTAGTCTACGGCGATACGCCCTATACAGAAATACCTGACGTGCCTTTAACGTCTGAAACAGAAAATAAAGATAAAAGTAAAGACAAAAGTTCAACTACTGTTAGTTCTATAGCTGCTGGCACTGGCAGTAAGGGCGGTTCTGCAGGGGGGTATCAAGACCGTCTTGCTAGTATCCTAGATCGTATGGATAGTAATAAAGAACGAGATAAATGGCTGGTGGGGGTCGATGCTGGACTTCGGCTTATGGGCAGCAAAAACCCCAACTTCCTTAGTGCTGTAGGCGAGTCAGGTTTAGGTGCGTTACAAGGATATAGGCAGCAACAGGCCTTAAATAACAAACAAGAAATTGGTATACTTAGCAAACTTGGCGACTTTGACATGGCAGAGCGCACTCTACAGGCGCGCATGGCTATTGCTAATGCTTCTAATGCTGGTAGAAACCGTTTAACAGCGGGGCAGGATTTAGATTATTTAACGGGTGAGTTAGCAAAATTACAGCTTATGCCTCCGGGCAAAAATGCTACACCTGCTGAAGTAATACAATACAACGCGGACATTAACAGTATTCAGTCGCAAATAAACGCAATTAGAGGTAAAGCTCCACCGCAAATTGTTAATGCGCCTGATGCTGATGCGTCCGATGATGTTACCTTTTTGGGTAGAATAAATAATTATATTAGCTCATAGGAGCCTTAGATGGGTACGTACAATACGGCTGGACCTTATAGCGGTAAACCTTATTCCTTTACGATTAGCGGAGATGTTCCTACCGATACTGAGTACGGGCGAATATCAGAGTACTTACGTCAGTTTGAAGCTGAATTTAAAACAAACTACGAAGCAAAGTACGGCGAGTATGAAGGATACGATGACGGCACTGTCATAGGTCGTGCATATAGACGTGGACGTGCTGGCGGTGCATCTGATCGCGGTGAACTTGTAGAATCTATTGGGCAGCAATCTGGATTAGGTGGGCTATACGACTATGGCTCTGATTTAGAAGAAGCGGGTCGCCAACGTTCTGGTGAGTTGTTACTAGAACAGTCAACAGCCGATAGAGACATTACAGACTTTAAAGACGTAGATAGCCTATCAACAGGGCTTAACTATCTTGGAAACTTAGCTGGGGGTACACTTGCTTCTGGTGTATCTGCATTGCAGGGTGGTCTATATGGCGCAGGTATTGGTGGCATAGGTGGGCTTGTTACGGGTGGTCCTGCAGGGGCAGTAGCTGGCGCTGGTACAGGCTTTACTTATGGTACTGTTGCGGGGCTAGTTCCTGAGTTTGCTGGAGGCAATATCAATCGCCGCGAAGCTGAAGTTGGTGAAGATGTTGACGTAAATGTAGTATCGGCTCTTGCTGTGGGTACAGCGCAAGCTGCTGCAGAACGGTTTGGTCTTAAAGCACTGGCTACTCTTGGACTGTCTAAACAAGACATAGCCGATAAACTTTTAGCACGTATTGCAAAGGGCGGCGCTAAAGGCGCAATCGTAGAAGGCAGTACAGAGACGTTCCAATCGGCGGCAGAGCGTATGTATGCAGGCTTGCCATTACTTGATGAAGATGGTCAGAACGAACTTCTTAACGCCCTTGTAGGCGGTGTGCTGCTTGGTGGAGGTGTATCTGCTACAGGGCGCGGTGTATTTGGTAAGCGTCCCGAAACAGAACAATTAGAACAGACGGGACCACAAGACCTAGGAGAGTCGCAAGGGCCACAAGGACAACAAGACTTAGAAGCACAGAACAATTTTAGAGCAGGTACAGCCGAAGAAGCTGCGGCTATGGCAGATGAGGCCTTAGCGGGTGACGATGGGACTAGACTACTTGGTGAAATTGTTGATCCTGTTACGGGTCTATTTAAAAATGCAGAGTTAGCAGAACGCTATGATGCAGATACTACCGCTGCAATCGTTGAGAAACGCAAAATAATCCTAAAAGAGAAATCTGAAGCCGCCGCTGCCAAACTACCTGATTCAGAGTTAGATGCCCCGGTAAAAGAAAATCGCGCTAACCGGGTTAACGCGACTGAAGGTGAAACTAAAGAAGAAACTCCTGCAGAAAGTTTTAGCATAGCTAATGAAATGCGTAGATTATATGCGTATGTGCTTACACCAGACGCACTAAAGTTTGATTTTGATGATGCAGAAAAACATATTCAGTCAGGTCAAACTCTTGAGTCTTTTTTAAAGATTAAAAGAGAAGAAGCCGAGCTAGACGCAGAGGAGGAAGTAGATGCCGATGCTGCAAGTGGAGATAGAACAGGCGCTGGAAGTGGTGTACCAAGCGATGCAACAGGACCAGCTACCCCCGATATTGATAGTGCCAGTGCCACAGAAGTTGACTCATCTGACAATACGCCAGTGGAGCCAAGTGACAGAAATCCTGTGTCAGGCTCTGAAGGAGAGGGAGGAACATCCGCTACAGTAGATACACAAGGTACGGTAGAGACACCCGCTAGATACGAAACCGATATAGATGATGCTAGGATAGATAAATTAGGGCTAGAAGTTATACCTTATGAATCTAAAAAATATAATTCGGAAACAGCGAAAGTTTCAGACATAGCAGGCAAGTCACCTTTTCTTAATTACTCGGGACGTATAATAGCAATCCGAACTGTTAATGGTGTAAAAGTTCCTTTTTATCTAAGTTCAGGACAAGCAGGTAAAGACGATGCTAGTCGTGGCGCAAATAGGGTAGCAAAGGGTAAGTGGTATCCTATCTTTGGTATTTCTAAGGATGGCTGGATAAATAAAGGTTCAGCTAAACAAATAAATTCTTACTATGACAATGCAGAATTAAAAAAAGCAGCGCAAGAATTAGATCAAGAGTTTGGTGACATTGCCAGCAATGCAAGTATACCTAAGATTGGTCTTTTAGGATCACAAATAGATTTTATTAACACAAGCGTTGGTGTAACTCCTCCTGACGGCAATAATAATTCTAGCCTCGTGCAGAGCAATATTAAATCTGTACTAGATAAGATTGTAGCGGGGCGCAACGCTTCGTCGGTTGATGCGAAGCCAGACGAAAGTGCATTATTAAATTGGGATAGAGAAAATAGAAACAATAGATCAGACAAATATTTTGAGGCTTCTGTTACATCATATTTACGAACAAATAACGCAGATGTAGCTGCTCAAGGTGGTAGTGCAGTGCAAGGTCATGGTATGGCAAAACAAGGCACTCTTACAGAAGCATTTAGAAGTTTACAAACCATGTTAACTCCCGGTGCTACTGGCCCAAGATATACAGCGCAAATAGCTGTAGGAGCAGATAGTCAAGGAGGTGGTGCTGGCGTTGGTACTTCGGGAGGTACTGTATCACTAGATGGTCCGTTTGTAATTACTTACAAGAATGGTAAATTTGATACTTCTCCAGAAAATGTGTCTGGCATTTTAGTAAATCCTGAAGTTGCTTTTTTAATTCCTCAACTGCAAAAAATGTACCCCAATTTAAAAGTAGCTAGTTATGCAGATAAGGCAGGTATAAAAAATGTAATAGAAGCATCTACAATTATAGGGCGCAACGCTTCGTCGGTTGATGCGGAGCCAGACGCAGCGCCAATAAAAGTTAGTGCGGAAGAAGCTGCAGGACTAGCGCGTATAGCTGAAAGACGTAGAGGTCCATCTTTTGCTCAAGACCGCATAGATAAACTTCATGCAAACTACTTAGCTGTAGGAGCAGATGGTCAGGGTACACCACGGGTCGGCAATATGTCGTGGAAAGAAGCTCATGACAGATACCACAATGACATTGAAGACATTACCACTGCAGGTGATAAAAACCGTGTGGTTGATAGCTTATTAGAAGCAAAGCTAGAACGACCTGTAAGACCTAGAGGCTTAACTGAACAAGAGGCGGCAGATTTATATGCGGCTAGAATAAATCTGTTTGATGATGCTGATGCTGCTGTTGATGCAGATACACGTCAAGTAATTACAAACAAAAAATTTGTAGATGACACTGTTGACTACAATACCCGCCGCGTAGCTAAAAAATATTTTCAAAAGTATAGAATACTTACGGGTGCTTTAGATGACATTGCAGCAGATGTAGCACAGGGGCGCAGGGCTGCGTCAGATAACAAAGAAATAGATGATGCAGTATTAGTCCAAGAAGGTAAACTCGCTGAAACGTGGGTGCGTAATAACCTTGACCCCAAGACTATAGAATATCTTGATAAAAAGATAACAGAAGAGTTTAACGCAAAAGCGCAGGGGTCTGGGGCGTTAGGTACTAGAACTTCTAAGCAACAACAGAAAGATAATGCTGCTACGGAACGCGCAGATAAAGACGCTGCCGCAGCAGATAGTGGGTATATTGACCCTAACGCAAGCCCACAAGACTCGTTAGCCGCCGTGCAGGATCGCATAGACGCACAGGTAGCTGTTAATGCACAAGAGCGTGAGTTTCTTGAAGGTCTTAGAGTAGAAGGTAAGCCCAATGAGGGTTTAAACAAAGACCAATTTAATCGTCTTAAAGCCCTTAGAAAACAAGATGAAGAAAACAATGAAGCCATTAGGGTGGCGCAAGATGCAGTACGTGCGCGACGAAGAGAGTTAGAAGATAAAGCGCAACAGGGTACAATCACTGTGCTTGAGCAGGGTGAGCTAGACAGCATTATAGGGGGGCGCGGCGCTGCGTCGGATGTATCGCTGAAAGACCCTCTAGAATTACCTCCTCTCGACTTTGACGGTGGTGATTTAGAGGCAGACGCAAAGCAATTACGTGAAAAGCTAAACAGGTGGCGTGGTGGTGACTTACCAGAAACCATGTCAGACGCGCAAAAGCAGACAGGGTATGCACTGCAATTTGGTGGCCTGAAGTTGGACCCCACTGTGTACCCCACTCTTAGTGCGTTAGCTCCAACCATGCTAGGCGCACGGCTAAGGCTAAGTCGTAAGAGTGATGATTTTAAGGCACTGCCAGAGGGTGTTCGTGTTGAGATATTAGCTCTGGACAAGGACACGGCTGTTAGTGGCGAGGCAAAGGAGATTTATGAAAACGCTGTTGATATATCCAGAAACGCTACAGAGGTAGCAAATACAGCAGAGTTTGCAGAAGCAGAAGCAGGTCTTGCTCCTGAGACGTTAATGCGAGAGGAACTGCCTTACGATACTATAGGAGATATAATTGCTGACTTAGAAGAACGGCAAGGTGTGAACCTTGGGAATAGGAAGCGTGACTTTGCAGAGGGTGACTTCGCTAGTGTCTTAGACAACATTGCAGCGAGTGCAGAGGTTAACAGCCTAGTAGCAAAAGCTGCAACTCAAATGGCTAAGGTATTGCGAGCAAGAACTAAGAGCGGCAAACCTGTAACTAAGGTCATAGTCATACCTAACCTGCGACTTAGAACTAAAGATGATGGTAGCCTTGTCGTTTCTGTAGCTAGAAACTCAACAAAACGAGCAGGTGCTTTTGACCCTAAGACAAATACTATCTACCTAGATGAAGAAACTGGTCTAAACGAACACGTCATAATGCACGAGGCCGCTCATGCGTTCCTGTCTCATAAGTTGGGTGGGAAGAGTGAACTAAAGAAGGCAATAAACAAAGTTGTAACCGCCATGAAGGGTGTAAGCGAGTTCGTTAATAGCGAGTTCGACACTTCAAATACAGATGAGTTCATAGCCGAGTTCATAGCTAACGCAGAGTTCCGTAAGCAACTACAGCAAGCGATCCAATCTCCAACCGCGCCAGACCAACGACCCATTTATGAACGAGTTATAGAAGCTATAAAAGCGGCTCTAACCTCTGGGCGCGTGATACCAACAAAAGCAAAAGCCAAAAAAGACAACATGGTGAAAGACCTTGACGCCTTGGTGCTTGACCTATTGTCAGCCGCACCAAACGAGCGTGATGCTTTTGTTATGCCGTTCACCACTGCGGGTATGGCAAGTAACATGGCGGCAGGTGTAGGTGATGTGCAGAGGCGCGTTAACGACTTAGCTCCAAGAGACGAACAGGCTATTGCTCACCGTGCAGTAGCGACGCTAGGTGCAATGCCTAGGATGGCACGAAAAGCGTTCTTCCAAGTTACGCCTATGGCACGTCTAGTAGAGATTGCCGAGGATGCGGGGATAAAGGGTGCGCGTAAGCTGATGGACGCCATCTCAAATAAAAACGGTGCCATCTCCCGCATGTTGGGTGAGTTAGATGCTGTTAACTCCGTACTGGTAGAGTTTAGAAAAGATATGTCCGAGGACCGCTATAGGCTCTGGACAGACCTTTTGAACGAATCCAACATCTACAGCGTAGACCCTACCTTGACAGAGAAACAGGCTGAGAAAGAATACCTAAGTAGCCCCGATCCTATTGGTATGGACATATCAGGCCAAGATAAGTTTGATGCGTGGAAGAGACTTAGCAAACAATACAGTAAGCTAAACGCCCGAGAACGCGCTGCACGTAAACAGTTACTAGGCGTATACTCTAGGCTCTATGATCAGATAAAAGACATTATCTACGCCAAGATAGATGATAACATAAGCGACCCCGCTGCCGCCGCGCGACTAAAGAACGATGTGTTTGGCAAGCTGTTTGGTAAAGGTCGCCTAGTGTCGTTCTTACCGTTAGCACGTAAGGGTGAGTTTAAACTAACCTTCACAGCCTCACCCAACCCTGACGCTGTGAGAGAAGAGGGTAAGCTACCACAGATAAACGGGATACAGTATTACGGTAACACCACAGAAAGCCCCGTCCTGTTTTTTGAAACTGAGTTGGCGAGACAGCAGTTTATGCAAGACCTAGCGTCTGGCAACATGGACACATCGGACTTTATCATTTCTGATATTACGCCCTTTGAGAGTTTAGACAACGCCACCTTTGGGGGTGCGCCAGAGAACGCGTTTGTTAAGGAAGTCCTAAATGCGCTAGATGAAGTCGGTGTCAGCGAGGAAGCTAAAACCGCTATTATGGAATTAGCTATAGATGCTATGCCAGAAACATCTTTTGCAAAGGCCTTTCAGAAGCGTAAGTCAGTACCGGGCTTTATAGTAGACCCTCTTGAGGCGTTTTCACTACGTGCTTACAGCCTTGGCTCGCAGATAGAAGATATGAAAGCGTCCAGAAACATCCGAGCAGCACAAGCCGAGGTGTATACTCGTGAGAACATGGACGCGAGTGGTCTAAATAAAGATATTATGGATGCGTTAAAGTCGGGCGCAGACTACGCGATAAACCCCCCTAACGATGCACTAGCGCGAGCAGTAAACAAAACAGCGTTTGCTTGGACACTTATGGGTAACGTATCGTCTGCTTTGGTCAACCTCTCATCTGTGCCTATCGTGGTAGCACCATACTTAGCGGGAGAGTACGGCGCAGCAGAGAGTGCTACTGCATTATATGATGCGCTTGCTATGTTCACAAAGAGTGGCTTTTCACACAATCAGAAGATGCTCGTCGGTAATGATGAAGAGGGGGCATACCGTAGAGTTCGTGCGTTACCCTCACTAGACAACTACTTTGAGCTAAAGACACAAGTCATAAAAGATGAAGAGACGGGCGTAGAGCAGGAAGTACATAATTATGTAGTCCGTAGCGATCTAGGCCTGAGTGATGCACGGAAAGCGGAACTGCAAGACCTGTCCTACTTTGTCAAGGAAATGTCTGACCTAGGCAGTCTTAACCGATCCTTGTTTTATGATAGCCTTGGTGTAGAGGGATCGTCTGTAGGACGTAGCCTCACTGATACTATCTCAGTATGGGGCGGCTCACTGTTTCACACAGTAGAACGTGCCAACCGCCAAGCTACTCTGCTGGCTACATATAACCTTGAGTTAAAGAGGTTACGTACACAGCCTCAAGCGAATGAGCGAGGTATGTCTAACGAGCAGATGATGGCACAGGCCGTGCGTAAAGCGTCTGACGTAACCGCTAGAACGGGCGGTAGTGCGTTGATTGCGACTGCGCCGCCACTATCCAAGCAGGGGCTAGGGCGCGTGGCTCTGATGTTTAAGACCTACGGCATTACGTTACTGCACATGCAGCTAAAGTTAGCGAAAGACCTGATATACAACAGTGATCTGTCCAAGCGAGAACGCACCATAGCGGCAAAGCAAATGCTAGGTATTTTAGGTTCGTCTGTCCTGTTAACAGGTGTGCGGGGCGCACCCATCTTTGGCGCATACGTGCTTATAGCAGACATGATCTTTGATGATGAAGAGGATGATGCAGAAACAGTAGCGCGTAAATACCTAGGAGAGACTTGGTTTAAAGGTTTGCCCTCTGCGATGCTTGGCGTTGACCTATCAACTCGTATGGGGCTGTCAGGGCTTATCATCCAGAACAACAAATTCAACGCCGACAACTCAGCAGAAGAAACCATCGTGCAGGGTCTTGGTGGTCCCGCATGGGGCGTGTTTAGTAGCTGGCGGCGTGGTGCGGCTGATCTTGCCAATGGTGAGTTCCAACGGGGTATAGAATCTATACTCCCCTCTGCGCTACGAAATCCGATGAAGGCAGTACGATACTCTGACATTGAGGAGTTAGGTGGTGAAGGTACAGCCCGAACACGGCGGTTTGATCCTATAGTAGATGATATATCCACAGGTAATCTTGTGGGCCTAATGTTTGGTTTTAGCCCATCTAACCTGTCCTTTAACCAAGAGCTAAACCAGAACCTAAAAGGCATAGACAAGGCCATAACTTCTAAGCGTACCAAGCTGTTGAAAAAGTTTTATCTGGCGACTGCCAAAGGAGATGGTAGAGGCCGTGAGGATGCTCTGTTAGAGATACGAGAGTTTAATGAGCGTCATGGGCCAGACAGTCCGAAGGTTGTAATATCGCCTGACACTATTTTGCGGTCTATCAAACAGCACTTTAAGACAACTGCAACCATGCACTACGGGGTTGTCCTTAGCGGGGCCATACGGCAGATGTTACTTAACAATGCCGAAGAGTATAACAACGGCTTTAATTTGAGCGGAGAGTACGTGGGTAAATAAAAAAGCCCCGCCACTAAGGGCGGGGTTAGTAAGAGGAGAATACAGCAGTAAAGATGTATTATTCCTCCCGTATCACAGGATACGCCAGAAACGTACCCCTAATTTATCTTTTTCTACAACTGTGGCAGTTTTAACCTCCCATTTGTTCCTCGCGGCTATCTCCTTTATCTGGTGAGCGCACTTTTCAGTGTCCACACATGGGATAAACACGGACATGCTAACCTTTATATCCTCCCACGGAACCACAATTTTTATCCCATCAGGATGCAAATGGTGAAGTTTCAGTATCTTCTGCATCTTGCCCCTCCACTGCAAAATCAACAACTATAACCTGTGTGGGTGGTAAGTTAAGGTGAGTACCTTTACTCAAGCGCATTTTCTTTTTAGAACCGCCCAGCTTCACATTTATGTCCTCTATAAAAGATGAGTAGTTTATCTGCTGTTTGGCACACCATGCTTTTAGTGGTTTGGGTATGAGGTATGCTTTCTTAACATCTGTCTCATACCTACCCACAAGCTGACCCCTAGGCATGATCTCGGGGATGATACGTTCTGTGTTTCCCCGTAAATCGTCTGTGCTTTTGATCCACAAGAAACTCCCCCAGTTTTCACTAAAGTAGTCGTTCAGCGTCTCCTCCACCGATGAGTTCATGTCGGTAGCGGCTATCTTATTGTTCTTAACCATCCCCAACGCCCACTTATAAATCTTCTCTATGTCGAAGTCTATTAACCCTATCTTCTTAGCGATTATCAATCCTGTTAACGTGCAAGCTACATGCACAGACCAAAACCTGTTTTCTGCGGTAAGTCCCGCAGCTTGGTCAACTCGCGCTTGTGTCTTAGCAAGCATCTGCTTGACCTGTTCTTTGTTCTGCATGACCCACTGCAAGTATGGTATTGCCGCCAAGCCGTAGTTATTCTCTAGGGACATGCCAAGCACGTCCGTCTCTTCTTTTGTATCAAAGAGCTTACGACCAACCTTAACTTCAAGTATCCGCTGGGCCTCTGCTTTGGGCGCAGCCTTGGTTATGGATATACGCTCAATAATGCTGGTGTTGCCTGTGGTAACAGCTAGTAACTTCCATGAGCCACCCCTATGCCGTTCTACATTCGCACTGCTTGTCATGCGTCCACGCTGCTTACCACTCGTAAATTGGTAGGCTATGTCACTAAGCTGTTTACTGGGGGTGTTGGTTATCTCATCCATACCTAACATGACACTACGCAACCGCTCGGCCCTGTTCATCTTAATGTTATACGTGTCCCTCTCTTGCAGCATAAGCTCGTCGGGGTTGCCGTACAAAGTAAGCGCAGCCTTGAGTGTGGTTGTCTTGCCTACACCTGAGTCCTTACTGTGAATGTGCATTGTAGCGCAGTTTATAGGTGTAAATTGCACCAATGGACTGCCGAAGGCCACACCAAAAACATACTGGTGTAATTCTAGATCATCGCGCTCATAAAACCCGACAACCTCTTTCTTCCAACTCTCAAGATCGCCTCGGGGTTCAAAGGCAGGGAACAAAGATACTGTGCCTGTGGACGGAGGGTTAAACTCCACCCGATCTGCAAAGACCTGTTGGTTGCCTAGTATGAACGAATTAGCGTCATCGTCAGCCCATCCGAATTGTGTGTGAGCTTCATCAGCCATGCTTGTAGCTTGCATTTCATTTACCCATGTAATTGTGTACTGCATAAGGTCATCAGGTTTGGCTACTCCAACACCCTGCATAGACATATATTTCCTAAACTCGTCGCGGGACGTAACCGCCGTTAGAGGTACAGTAAACTCCCGTACCCCGTCTTTCGGTAGGTGCAGACGCATGACAATGGCCTCGCCCATCTCTGGATCGCGCAACCTACGCACCACATAAAGATCGTTGTGGTAGAGGCACTTCTCATCAATGTCCCCGTCATTGTTTGTAGTCCTATAATATACGCCACCGCTTGCCCCCCGAAAATATGGGCGTGGGTACGTAGGTATAACGTATTTGTTCTTGGGTGCGTTGGGCAGGTTAACAGCAGGTGCTTCTACTGTCTCTTCTTTATCCGCTTCCCTTACCCTGTTGCCTAGAGTTATCGGTGACTTGACCTTACCCCAGTTAGGGCATTTAGGACATACGTTGGGATTGTGTTGGTCAAACGTACTACAGAGGTATGGTCCTTTTATAAGGTTCAGTTTTTCTGCAGTGTCCAGCGCGGTATACCCCGCGTGTTTCCTAGATATAAGGTGCGCGGCTTTGTCAGCATCGGAGCAGAACTTAGCTATAGATAACCCCGCCCTCCACATAGGCTCAGATGTAGTCTCTTGCTCAAGCACAATGCTGCGTAGCTGATCACAGCCACGTCCTGCCATTGTCTTACCAAGAATATCCTTAAAGTTACTCTGCATGTTCTGGTGAAGTAAGTCTGTGACTGAGTTATTAGTCGGTGGCGTATACTTCTTAGGTGCAGGTATGGATTCTCCCCCTAGCAACTCTGAGAAGGTATCGAAACCCACCTTAGTAATAACCTGCTCATGGAACGGTTCTACTAATGTCGGTGGGTCTGTCTTGTAGTTATGTGTGTTGACTACTCGTAATACCCTAGCAGCATCAGATGTGACCGCAGGGTCAGCTTTTAGCCCATGCTTCTTGCACATAAACTTCAGCCGTTCCGCTATAGGCAACCACTCTACCAACGCGACAGGTTCAGACAAGGGCCAGTATACATGCACCCCACGACCTGAGTTTATGATTAGTGGTTTTGGCAGCTTCAAGGTTTTGCAGAAATTCTTTAGCGAAGTAAACGCCTCGGCTTGTGTGGCGTACTCTTTCATAGGGCCACAGTCTAAATCCAAAAACAAAGAGCCAAGGTGACTTACATTATCTACTTTACGGTTCTTTGCTTCTACTAAAGATGCCAGAGCAAAGTATACGTCAAACCCATCACCGTTAAACCCGTTAGCAGCATCCACAACAATGTCTAAGGTAGTATAAAACTTCTGTACCCTACGCTCGTCAGACGCACGGGCAGCGAATATGCAGTATGGACCCTCTGGGGGTAACACTGCCTCTAAAAAAGTCTTGGTGTCCATCAATATCCCCAACGTCAAAAGACGCCACAACCAGACGCATAAACGCCTTACTTACAGTCTGATTGTGGCAGTAGTAAGTTAGTCTTCCCAAGCGCCCAGTATCTCGGACAACTCAGGGTCAACTTCTTTTGACTTGGGTGCAACCTTTTTCTTGGTTGTCTTTTTTGGCGCTTCCTCTGCTTCAACCTCAGACGCAGCAGGGAAGGGGCTTTCTTGTGCGTCTACCTCAAACCCACTAATCTGTGGTTTGGCCTTGCTGTCGTAACCGCTAACCGAACCGAATGGATTTTGCTCTTCCATAGGTTTGAGTTCTACGACTTGCACGGCACGGAGACGTAGCGATACAGAGGCCTCGCGCATATTGTAGGGTACGAAAGCGATAGCAATATTCACGGTGCTTCCAGACGTAAGCATAAAGTCATCGTCCAGCTTAACCCCCTTGGCGTCATACTGCGCTGGTTTGCGTGTAGCATCTTCACCATACGCACCCTTGAGGCGTGCCTTGCCCTCGTAAGTTCCGTCCTCACGTTTTTTGAAGGGCATTTCAAACTTTTCGGGCCAGCTAGGTTCCCGTTTCATAGTGTAGGCTTGCGCCATAGCTTCGTACAACTCTTTAGCTTGCGCCTTAGTCATAAGGAATGATGTGGTGTATGCCGCACCATCTTCAAACACACCGCAAGGCACAGATTTTCTTTCTGTGTTGTCGAAGCGATATGTCTTGTTCATGCGAGGGTACATAACCACCACGCCATTGATGTTATAAAACATCGGGTTCTGTTCTGCCATTTGTATTCTCCTATTCTGGCTTATTGTTGATCTTCTGCGGGTTCAGTAACGGCAACCTCATCAGGTTCAGCGTTATGTTTAATCAACCCCGCGATTGTCTCATCTACCAAGTAACGGTACGTCTGACCGATCTTGATATAGGCGTTGTCGGGGATGTGTCCCTGTCGTGTCCACGCACGGACGGTAGATGTAGAGACTGATAGCTTTTTAGCTACGTCTTCTATAGGTCTAAATTGTGTTGTCATTTTTTCCTCACTGACAATGTGTATTCAGATTTAGCTTTAAGACCTTCTGGCTGCGGAAGATCAGGGTTATCCTCTAAAAACTCTTGCAGGGCAGATTGGCTAATACGTTTCTCTAGCAACTCTAAAGCGTCATGCGTCTTAACAAAGTCGTGCATGGCTTCCCAATCGCTAGTCCAGTATCGCGTCTTTACTGACCTATAAAATATACCTTCAGAGGTGCGAACACTCTCTACGCCCTGTTCTTTGCAGTAGTTAAGAAGTGTAGTCTTCACTTTCTCTAACTGCATCTGCAGGGCGTCATCTGACTTTTTAAACTCAGACGATAATTCTGCACGTTTTTCTCTTATCTTTATATACGTGCGCGTAAGTGTATCCACTGATACATCTTTCTCTAACATAAGTATTCTCCTAATACGTCGAGACTTTACATCTATTTTAGTTTGATGGTCTAGTCAAGTATATTTTTATAAAGATTTATAATTTCTGAATGAACGTCTATTCTAGCGTCCAGAAGTCTATAAACATGCTTTTCCACAGCAGAGCCTTGCAACTGCACAACCGTGCATTTGTGGTCTTGCCCTGTTCTATGCACCCGAGCATTAGCCTGTGCGTATGTCTCTAAAGAAGAGGTTGGCCCCCACCACACAACTGTGTCGGCTGCTGTTAACGTAACTCCGTGAGCGGCGGATTGTGGTTGGATAACCAAAACTTTAGGATCGGGCGTGGTCTGGAATTGTTTAAACAACTCTGTGCGCCGTACCGCTGATACGTTACCACGGATTATGTCTGCCGTGATACCATCTGCCCGTAGCTTATCTACCAAAACATCTATCGTGTGTTTAAAGGGTACGAACACCAAGACTTTTTTGTTGGCTTCGTCTATGACCTCGCGCAAAACATTGTATCTGTGCTTAATATCAAAGGCCACAGTGTCACCACCGTCAGTATAGATAGCCCCTCCTGCAATTTGCAGTAGCTTGTTCATGCCCACCGCTGCGTTTATGGCGGTAACTTCCTCCCCTGCTACCTGCATGACCAGCTTGTTCTTCAAAGTCTTGTAGTAATGTTTTTGTTGTCGTGTCATCTCAACAGCACGTTTGACATATACCATTGGCGGTAAGTCTAGACACTCTTCTTTGGTAAACCGTATCGCAGGTTGCAGAGCTTTGTGGACTACGTTTATAGCGTTCTCTTTTGTCTCCCATTTAAAATGGGTTTTCCTAAACATAACCATGTCACGAAACGAACCGAAAAATCTAGGGACGCCCGTAGGATTTACCAGTTTCGCAAGCCCGTATGCGTCTAGTGGAGACTGTGCGGCGGGTGTGCCTGTCATCATCCACAACCACGTATCATCTGTCATTATATTTCGTAGTGTTTTCCATCGCGTAGTCCGAGCGTTCTTATAGTGCGTAGCCTCATCAACCACGATAAGGTCAAAACCCCCCTTGGCTATCTCATCAGCTACTATCTTAACACCGTCATAGTTTATTATGACGAACTCTGCGTCACCCCGTATGATTTCTCTACGTTTTTCGGGTACGCCATGTGCCACGTCTACTGTGCGGTGAGAAGCAAAGCTAAATAAGTCCTCTCGCCATGCGCTGTCCATGATAGATAAGGGGCAGATAACTAAGACGCGCTTAATTAGGCCTAGGCCTAACAAATAGTCAGCCGCCCATATAGCACTACCTGTTTTTCCCGTACCTTGCTCATTAAAGCAGAAGGCGCGTTTGTGTAAGGTCAAGAAGGCGGCAGTCTTTTTCTGGTGTGCAAACGGCGTGTATTTGCCCGTCCATGTATATTGACCCTCAATCGGAGAAGGGGCTTTAATATCCATCCCCTGCAAGGTCTGAGCTTCCCCCACACCCCAATGCACCAACACATTGTTGTCCTTTATCTCTTTACTTTTTGGTATTATTTCGGTCACTTTTTTAGGGTTGCGTAACCGCATCAACAACGCCTTACCGTCGATAATCTTCATGGTATTCTCCTATAGTTAGGCCCAAGCCTAACTTCTTTTATTGCGTCTTGTAGCGCGTCTAGCGGCTCTTCTTGGCCCCTTGCTTAACGCGCCACCAGCAGCCCTGTTTTTCTTGCGGCTTTGCACCGAAACGCCATCTTTATTCTTACCACCCTTGCTTAGAGCCTTCTTGTGAGCAACATCTTTACCCTCACGCTTGTCGGCTTTACCGTTTTTGTTGGCGTCTTTGCCGTTCTTATCCATTTTAGCACGAGCCTTCTGCCGTTCTGCGCGCGCTGGACCTTCCCCCCTCGCTTTCTGCAACTCATACTCGCGTTTGTATGGGCGGTCTTTCTTAGGGTTCTTGTAGGCCATGTCAGTTATTCCCGTTGTGAATACACTCCGTGACTACGCAGTGCCGTTTACATAAGCCGCTAGGCCTAGGGTTCCAAACGTCCACTTCAAACGCTTTTTCCATACGAGCGTAGTCTGTCATCCACTTATCCCACAAAACAGCCTGTTCGTCTATTCTGTATGTTGCCTTCACCAAATCTTTGCTAATAACAAACAAAAGACCTGCCCGTATTCTCTTAACATCAGGGAAGTGCTTGAAGGTCGCCAGTGCCATTAGTTCTAGTTGGCCTTTGTCAGCATACTTGGCAGACTTGCTTGTTTTGTAATCCACAACCCACGCCAGATCACCGTCGAGTATAAGTAGGTCAACGATACCTCTCCACCAAACATCTTTGGCAAAGAAGTCACATGGCTCTAGCTCCCGTGTAAGGCCGAGCCTACGTTCTGTTAACTTCTCACCCTGTTTAGCGTTAAGGGTATCTAAGGCTGCGGTGGCGTAGCTAAACTCATCAGGTACAGGCTTGCCATCACGGATGAACTCCTCTGCTGCTAAGTGAAACGCAGTACCATACCCCATAGCAGAGGTTTCGGGTTCCTCGTAATCCTTGGCAACCTTTAGGTGGTAGAACTTCTTAGGACACTGTTCAAAAGACTTAATCCTACTGTACGACCATGCGGCATTAGTCATTCACAATCTCCATATGATTTACCTGTGCCACTCTCACAGTTTATGGGCAGACCGTCTGCCCAATCTGGTGTCCAACGCATACATTCTTCTATGTATTCTTGGGCTTCGGGTACTTCCTCGTCTACTACGCAACAGGCTAGACTGTCATGTACTGTTAGCACGACTTTGTACCGTTTAGAAATCTGTAGTAGCTGTTCGCCAATTATACATCTAGCAATGGCTTGGCATACGTTCTCAACAACCTTGCCACCATATATACGAGTGCGTCCACGCCTAGTCTTATAGCTAAACTCTGCGCCCATCTCGCCCTGCTCAAAGTCCAAGTCCTCATAACGCATTAACAGTTTAGAGGGTAGCACTATAGCGTTTTGCTTGGGTAACACATTCAACACCCCTGCCCTACCGAAATTGTGGTCAGAGTTATTAAACATGCTTATCAGCATAAGACCTGCATCGGCCCACAAATCTGTAATGCTTTCATTCTTGTCACGGTATACTTTTATGATCCGCTTGGCTTCCGTTAGGCTTATGTCTCTGCCCATACCCGCTAACTGCAACTGAAACTTAACAGCGCCCATGCCGTATCCCGCGCCTAGGATTGTTGTCTTACCCACAAACCTCTCACCGCTGCTCACTTCTTCTACGGGTTTGCTGTATATGCTAGACGCCATGTGTTTATAAACATCATCGCCCACTGCAAATGCGTTAGTGAGGTCATCTTGCCCCGCCAGCCATGCCAGAACCCTTGCTTCAATCTGCGAACTGTCAGCATCAATTATGGTATACCCCTCGGGGGCTACTATGCTTCTCTTTAGCTTCTTACCATTAGCCCCACGGCTCGGCAGGTTTTGCAGGTTGATCTTATCATCACCGCCCCATCGCCCAGTGTGTGCCGCATAA
>TARA_R110002012_G_scaffold82578_4_pt1 | contig 19490 bp, 25 predicted proteins | sample TARA_R110002012 | Tara Oceans TARA_R110002012 (sample SAMEA4396515) | marine metagenome | biome: Westerlies Biome; feature: [DCM] deep chlorophyll maximum layer (ENVO:01000326); material: water (ENVO:00002006), including particulate matter (ENVO:01000060) such as... | depth 40 m | reverse complement strand
CTTCCTGTTATATCGTGAAAGGAGATCATATGTGTATGCAATGTGGAGCAACCTTAACAAAGCGTGGTAAGGATATAAGCGATATTAATGAGGAGATTGAGGTTTTTGAAGATAAATATTCTGAGGTGGATGTGAGAGATCAGCTTGAAAGGTTTATTTACTACCTCGGAGCCAATGGTAGGCGTTACAAAAACTACATTATGGCATTTCACAACTGGTGCAAAAGGTCAGCAGAGATGAGTCCGGGCAAACCAGTCAATAGGAAAAAGAACGAGATTGATTGGGATTCTGTAGGAAGGAAGGTTCATAGTGGGAGATAAAAAACCTTCAGCGGACAGGATTGCCTTTGTTGGGAAGAAATGGGTAAGCGACTTTATAGAGTTCTTTGCCTTGGAGGACAAAATACGTGATCGCCAGACAGAAGAATGGTGCCTTGCCCTTGCTGATTTTAACGATCAGGTACTAGAAGAAGGTTGGGGAGAGTTTTTAGGTGAGTTTAAACCGGGATTTATTCCCCGAATAAAAGATGCTACTCGTATTTTTAGCAGAGCCAGTCTTCGTGTGTCGTTTGCAAAAGAGACTAGAGACAGGAAGAAAAAAGCTTTAGAGGTGGAAAGGTTTCAAAAGAGGGATGCAGGAGATAAAAAGAAAATTTCAGTTGCCGTAAACAAGGCTTTAGATCTGAGCTATAAAAGCGAAAACCCAAACAAAGATGTCAATTTGTACTTAGCTGACTTTTGGGAGACAGAAATGAATAATAGGGATATGGCGAGGAGACATAGGTTACTTATAAAAGAATAATGCCAAAGAAAAACCCTACAAATCAAAAGCGTGGCAAAAGAAATCGTCAGCGTGGAGCCGAACTACAACGGCAAGTAGTTCGTATGGCTAAGGATCACAACCTTTCAGCACATAATAGAGATCGTGGTGGGGCTCAACATGAAAAAGGAGATGTTGAAATTGATGGTAAGTATTATGGGTGTAAAAGAAGAAAGAAGATTGCTCAATGGCTAAAGCCTGAGAAACAAGAGCTAGGAGTTTTTATCAGAGAAGACTTTGGGAAGGCTTTTGTAGTGATAGATGCAGAAATGTTTATAGAAATGTTGGAGTCTTTACGTGGCACGACCTAAATACGAAACAGAGGAGCATTTAAGTAGGGAGCAAAGCGTTGCCAAGGCTCTTGAAGAGGTGTGGTTGCCATTAAAAGCACACAAACTACCAATTAAATATGTTGCAGATTATGCGTTTATTGATCCCGGTCACACCAAATCTATTCGGTTATTTGTGGAGGTTCGGTGTCGCAATCACATGTCAAATACTTATAGCACTTATATGCTTAGTCTGTATAAATTTATGAAAATGTTAGAATTAAAAGAAAAAACTGGAGTAAATACTGTGTTAATTGTAGAGTTTAAGGATGGGATCTATCAGTATTCTATGCACCCAGATAAAACATACCCACCACATTGGGGTGGAATGGGAGAAATAAGAGACTGGCAAGACAAGGAACCAGTAGTATATATACCTTTGTCAGAGTTTGTACTATTAAAAGAAAGGTATTACGCCTAAGGCTATGTTTTTGTATTGCCCTAAAATTAAACGTGTGTGTTCTATGTGTGCAGAAACTAAATGGAACCCATTAATAGGGGAATACACAGAAAAGTCTCGCCTATTTTGTGGTTCTGCACCAGCATCATTTGACTGTACAGTAGAGAGCTTGCCATCGTGTCCATTAGACATGACACAATCACAAAAAAAAGCACACTCAAAAAAAATGAAAGCAATGGAAAAAAAGTTATTTCCGAAAAGATTTTATTAATAGAGGTAAGACAAATGAAGTTATCAGAACATGAGGTAGAATTACTTGGCAAGATTTTTCAACTTGCTTTACGATATGTAGATAAAAAACTACCCCATGAACAGTTGTTAGGTCAGCAAATAAGAGCATTAAGAGATAGACATAACGAAGCATCTATAAAGGAGAGTACGCCAACAGAACCCACTCCTATAGTAAGATGTGAAGAACACGATGATAAACGTACTGATTGTGGTGTATGTTATCCAGCACCTACAGACGAAGAATCAGAAAGGTTGGGTCAGAGTACATGCCCAACGAATACGTGTGAATAGTCAAAAGCATTCGCAGGGGTTTCCCCCAGCTCCTTTCCCTTTGGCGTGGTTCGCCAAAGTTGTTGGGTTTTTCCCCTGCATTTTTTAATCATAAGTTTGGGGGTATACGACTTACTGGAAAAAGACAATAGACTTCATTTTTTTGCTTAACCTTAACTTAAAAAGGAGTCCGATTTGTTGTGTTAAAACTAATAAGAAGTCCTGCGAGTCACAGTCTAAGAGGATCGGGGCGTGCAGAAAACCCCCAAAATTTTAATAAAATGAGAAAACATACATGAGACAAATACTATGCCCAATATGTGGTAAAGATTCGGTGCGATTCTTTACAAAGCAAGAAGGACATCCTTTAAACCTAAAAGAATCTCCAGCACAAAGTAAAATATTCTGTATAGAATGTAACACTTACTTAAGGCAATGTGGGTGTGGAGAAATTGTATCTTCAGATGGGCATAGAGGTGGTACAGGCAAAGATAGAAAAAGTTTTTTTAAATCAATTAAAGGAGTTATAAAAAAATGGGTTGGAAAATAGAATTAGAACAACAGATCAAAGAACTAAACTTACGGGTAAAAGAAATTGAAGATTTTTTAGAAAGCCTTGGTACGATAGAAGTAAAAAAAGAACCCAAGAAACCAGCCAAGAAAAAGGTGCTTAGAAAGCCAAAAGTAAGGCTAGAAGAGGAAATAGCCGAAGCTTAGGGAACAGGTCTCTAAGTAGGGGTCATATTTGCATGGGTCTGTACGCTTAATTCGCCTGTAGAGGCGTTTTTTTGAAAGATTCGTCCAGCTAACCGCCTAAAGCTTTTCCTAGCGTCCTGAGCCGTATTAAAAGACCTTCTGTATATCCACAAAGAAGTGTTTGCTCCAAAGCCACATATGCTCCATTTAGAGTTACGTCTTAGCTTTCTTGCGATTGTAGGGTCATTGGTCTGAACTCTCCATGATGGGTAGCCTTCTATCTCTTTCCACATATAGGTTTTCATTTAATTGCTTGGGCTTGTTGCCAAATATCACTAAGTGCAGATTTGTCACCAAAATCGGCTACATAGGTGTTAATTCCTTTTGACTTTAGTTGAGATTGTAGCTCTCCAATGGTTTTGTAAATTTCCTGATTCCCTTTCCATCCAATAAATATTCTTGTGTTTAGATTTTCTTTTGAGCCAATATTGATAAAGGCAGATTTGACTTTAGAGATTGGTATATCCTTTGGATGTCTATACTCAAAACCTTTGTAATAATCACCCCGGACTACTCCAGCAGAGGGTTCAACCACTTTCAATTTGGGGTCTAACTCAAAAATTACAGTACCATAACTCCCAGCCACTCCCTTGTTACCAGAAACGCTTACTGATTTTTGTCCAGCTTTATCAAGCCTTGAAACCCTTGCTTGTATCTTTCCTGTGTTTAAAATTCCCTGAATTGCCCCCGGATTTGTGCCATGATACAATCCTGTTTTCTTTGTTGCTTCCTTAGATAAAAGCGTCTCTCCCGGCTGTATAGAAGAACTTGTCTCGATGTGCATCTGCTCGACAAAATTCTTTGGATTTTTATACTTTCGAGCCTTCTTTAATAGTCCTTTAGCACCAATTTTAGTGACTGCTTTTCTTGCACCTTGAGGAGAAGTAAGCAAGCCAAAGCCCATTAAAAGTTCGGGTATATGCCCGATCTTACGCATTATTGTTTTTTCTTCTTTTATTCTTTCTAAGGGATTGATTCCCGGTGCAGGTTCCATTAGAGAACTTAATAAGTTTAATATGCTTGATTGTTGTATTAGGCTATCTATCTGGCCGTGTGGTTTCTGACCTGTAGATTCTGCTACTTCATCTGCTGCTGTCCAATCCATCAAGGACTCATTAAAGTTAAAAGGTGCAACACCTAACTGTTTGTTGTTACCGTTCATTTATTTATAAAACTGTTCATTTTTTTTGCCAGTTACGTTTAGCTGGAGCTTCCAAAATTTCTTTTTTTACTTCACGATATTCTTTTGGATAAGTTTTTCTTAGCCATGCTAAAAATTGTACTCTACTACCTTTATTTAGCATAACTGACCACTTATAGTGAAGAGGGTCTCGGAACCTTAAAAGACGGTCTTTCACACCACTAAGAGTTTTATATCTTTTTGTCCTTGCTATCTCTTCTATTGCACCACTAAGGTCTCCATCCTCAGCTTCTTGAAGTAACTCATCAAGAACAGTATCTATCTCATCTCTTTTAAATTTTTCTTCTGCAAGGAACTCATTAATTAATTCTCCCGACCTACCCCCAGCTGTACCATGTCTAACCCATGTTCCAATAGCTGGTGTCCACAATTCATACCAATTTCTAACAACACCGGGCCTTGAAAACCTTTGTGCAGGTATTTGTGAAACTGGAGTAAGGCCTTCAACAAGATACCTAAATCTCCTCTTTGCTTTAGTTAAATCGTCAGCACCCCTAGGAGCAATAGCTCGTTTTGACCAAAAAGAATAATTTAATGTTTGCTCTAAAAGCTGTTTCCAAAAAGGTGAAACTTTATTAAAAAATGTTTGTGCAGGCTCTCCATACCACCCAAAATAATCTCTCATATATCGGAATAAAGGCATTACTACATAAATTTGCTGATTCTTATTGTCTTTTACACCAAGGTCTACATCTAAAGTATGTCCTTCAGGGTTCTTAAACGCCCACCTAGCCTGTTCTTCTTTATAGCTATGTTGAAATCCACCTGTTCCTGTAGCTAGTTTATTTAAAACATTAGTAAAAAAATACAAACCAACAACACCTTTGACTAAATGCTTCGCATACTCTTTTTGTAACGCACCTATTTCAGGCTTGGTCAACCCTTTATGGCTTAAAAATTGTGCGTTTTGCCCACGTACTCCCATCGCTCCGGTAAGCAACCGAAGGTTACTGACTGTCCAGTTACGTGCAAAAAACAAACTATTTAAGATAGCCCCTTCTCTAGGAGCAAAAACTTCTGCCCCTGTTGTTCCTAACAAATCATTTGTAAAGTGTCCAGCCATTACTCCAGCACGTTTTTTACTAAACCCTTCTTTTAAAAAATTTGAATACTTTAACGCAAACACAGTCTCTTGAGCACTCTGTACAATTCTTCCCCACAAAGCTTTATCAGACAGCTGTTTAAGGGTTTTAATTGGATGTTTACCAATATGAACCATAGGGTTTTCTGCCAAGTCAGGCATTTGCTCCTTCATATACTCGTCTAATTCAACACCTCTACGTCCTGTAATCTCTTGATTGACACCACCTTTTGCCATAACCCTTCTTAAGTCTTCTAATGTTCCATCAAAGCCTATATCTTTGTACATTTTTAACTGCTTTTTAGGACTATATTTAATACCGGGAAACAACCCTGTTAGCCTAGCCGTTTTAACAATAGGTAAAACATTCTTCCAGCTACTAAACCATAACTCGTCAAAAGTATCTGAATATATATTCCATCCATGTATAAGGGGATTATACATAATAACCCTCTTAATATTAGACGTAGCCCAGTTTAAGTGCTTTGAAACTTTACGCACAATTGGAAATGGAGATTCTGGTCGTTTTGTAAGATACATAAATTCTCCAGCAAAATTACGATCTACATAAACCGATGTTTTTTTCGGGTTTCCTGTTACTGCCCTAGCAAAATAAGGGTCATCAACTCTACGATAACCCTCTATATTTTTTTCTGAAACTATACGATCTCCAGTAGTATTATTTGGCAAGTCTTTTACACGCTGTAAAAATCTTCTTGTAGCAGTCGCCTCACCTATTGATCTCCAATACGTTTCTACTAAATAAGGAATGTCATAAATAACTTCAAGCCCTGCTTCTTTTGCAAATTTTTCAGCCTCTGTGGGTGTTCTAAACTTTTTTTCCTTAGCAAATCGTGAGTCAGGATTAGCTTTTATGTGTTCATTTATTGCTTTATCAATTACCTTTCGATCTCCCCTAAACACTCCCGGCCAATAGTCCTCAATAGCATTCTCAAGCACCCCACTCTTTTCTGCAAAAATTCGACCACTTTCAAATGTTTCTCTCCACATTTCAAGGGCTTCAACCTCCTTAACTGATAAAGTTTTTTCTACGCCTTTCTCTCCAGCAGCAGCTCGAATAATCTCTCTTTGCCTATTATAAGGAATTTTATGTTTCTTTAAAATGTCTTTAAATCTTTTTGCTTCGGTAAGAGCCTCAAACGCAGCTGATTGATCTCCACGAAGCTTTGACCTAACAACATCTTGTACAGCTACATACAAGTCTTCCGGTTCTACATGTATCTTATTACCGTTTTTGTCTGGTCTATATATTCCCATCTCTATGTCTTGTATAACATTTCTCTTTGTAAGGTCTTTAGTTGTTTTGTGGTGCATACGATAAAGCTGCTCAGGCGTTGCCTCAGTTAAAGAGAGTCTATTACCGGGTTGTCGTGGAACGTGTTTATTAATATAGCTTACTGCATCTTTTTGAGTCATTTTTACTATTTTAGAAGTATCTAAACCATATCTTTCTGCAACTTTTAGCAATTCAAGCTTACTTTTTCTAGAAAGATATTCATAATAAGGAATTTCACCCTCTTTTCTTTCCTGTATAGGCTTTTGTTTTCCACCCATCCAGTCACGTTTTAACTGTTGCTCTTTTTCGGTTCCAGAAATACCAAGGTCTTTCATGTTTGCTTGAATTTTTCGTATATAAAATGACCTAACTTTATTGCTATCTGTTGGAGTCCTTCCTTGTTGAAAATTTTTATAAAAAGCATTTGCACTAATTTTTTTTGTACCTGTTTCAATAGACTCTAAATCTTTTACAACTACAAATCTTTTATTTCCCTTTCCAGTTTCTTTTACAACCTGAACACGACCCTTGCCTTGTTCGTTTGATTCTAGCTTAAATTTTTTAGCGTTTCCAACTCTCCAAATTGGCTTTTTAGGATTGTGCTTTTCCTCTACAATCATATCTGCCCAATATTCTATATCTTCATCAGACACATTATTTTTTTTGCCCCACTTGCCAAAAGCTTTTTTACCTGCCTTTGAACCAAGCACATTTGTAAAATGCATAAGCGTTAATAAGGTTCCTGACTTGTATGACTCTTTATGACCAGCCCCTTCTATCATTGCTGATGTGTATCCAGCAGCAAAAATACCACCATATTGCTTTACTACACCTCTTGCACCACCAAAAATTCCAAACAAACTTCCACTTATTGTTTGTTTTGGAAAGGCCATTACAGCAGAATGTATTTTTTCTTCTAAGGGAATACCTTCTTTTGTCAACTCAGGATAAAGATTAGAATATCCATCAATATTAAATTCTACAGCAGCCTTTGAAGCTCTTGCAGCTAACCGTTTTGACCTTGAATTAGAGGTTAGCAATCTTAAAAACTTACCGTTTTTAAACATCGGTAACTTTTGAAGACCATATTTAGTCATGCCACCAATACCTGCAAAACGAGCTAAATGTACAGTTAGTTCGCTAATATCCCTTGCATCAAAACGCTCTCCACCACCAAATGGAATAGGTGCAGAAAACGAAGACAAACCAAGCAAGCCAGAGTCATGAACAGGACTAAGAGGGTCTCTTAAAGCTTCTAATTCTGTAGGTGTAAAGTCTACCTTAGACCTTTTTAAATATTTCTCTGACAAAGAAGGGCCAAATATTGGCAATGCAGATGTTAACCTTGCGGCTGACTGCTTTATCATATTACTAGTTTTCTTTTTTCTCTCTACGCTTGCTATAATTTCATTATATTGTTCAGGACGTTCATCACGAATTGTCTGATAGATAGAACGGTCAACATTTTTATCTAAAGTAAATTCGCTAAAAGCTTTTTCCGTCCAACCTTTTTCTTCTAGCTCATCTTCTTTTTCCATATATTCGCTAGGAATGTTAGCATTATTTTCTACAGATGATTTAGTTAATCTACGCATTATTTCTTCAGCTCTAGGTGGAGATGCCTTTACGCCAACACGAGGCGTTTGCCCAGCACCAGCAGGAGAAATACCTAATCTTCTATAGAGCTCGTCAGTAGTTTGACCGTTAGCCATTTACTCTACTTCCGTTTGTGTTGTCCATTTAAACTTTGTACCTTCATCTTTTTTCCCCAATTTCTGTAATTCACCAGTTTGAAGATACATTAAAACTTTATTATATAGCTCAGGATCACGTTTTTTATGGATTCTAACACGTGCATTTGCTTCCCTTCCTTTAATTTCTTCTTCAGAAAAAAGCCTTTCTAAAACAATTTTTTGCCCTTTTATTGTAACATAATCACCCTTACTTGTAACCCCAACATTATCTGCACCTATTTTATAAGTTCCTTTTGTTAGGGTGGGGGGAACACTTTGTTTGCTAGCATCAACCTGTGAAGGATCATCTAAGGTATTTAAAAGATTGCCAAGAGAATCTGGAAGTACACCTGTAGAATCTGGAAGTACACCTGTAGAATCTGAAGGTACACCTGTAGAATCTGAAGGTACACCTGTCGGTGCAAAACCGGCTTCAGGATCATCTGTGCCAACACCAGCTTTGCGAATCTTCTTTCTTGTCTTCTGAGCTTTATGCTTCTCATAAAATAGTTTTGAATCACGAATGTTTATGCCATAATCCTTAAGGTTCTTTGCCCAATGATCTGAAAGCTGGCTGTCAGGCAAGCCAATTCCCCCTAATCGTTTTTCCATCTCTATGTTGATTTCATTGTCCTGCTCAGCTGTGGCCTCATAAGTATCCGGATATACTTCGTTAGTTACTTTATTAAGAAGTTCTTGGAGATTTTGTTCTCGTTTAAACCCTTCCGGGTCTCTGAGAAATTTAACCTCACTTCTCAGCAGATTTTGCCTGATCTTTAGCTCGTCAATAGTAGTTTGATAGTCTTTATAAGTGTCTTTAGATTTCAGAAAACCTTGTGTTAACGCAGGATCATTAAATTTCTCTATTTCTTCTAGTGTCATCTCAAGACTTAGACCCTTTCCAGCACCAAACCCTAAACCGGCAGTTGGGTCGAACTCTTTCCGAAAAGCTTCACCCAACTCCTGTTTAGCCGTATTAATATTAATGATTTCTCCTGTAGTCTTGAGCAATTCTTCTTCTAGGTCAATAGGCATTGAGCTTGATAGAACCGTTCTGAAGGTTTTGTTCATATCCTCTCTTACCTTCTCAGAAAAGATATGAGTACCATCTGCATTTTTACTATAGATTATCTCCTGTGCCTCGGAAGTGAGATTATCAGCTTTACCTGCCACATATGCATTTGCAATATATTCAGGATTAGCTATCGCATAAAATGCTTTTTCTCTTCCTGCTCGTTTGGCAGATATATTCTGACGAGAAACAGCTAGTGACCTTCTGCTCCTAATCGTTTGGATTAAATCAGGATATTTCTTATAAATATCATTCTCTATAAGCCTGTCAAAGTAAGGTATTGGATCGACATCAGACTCAATACCCTCTAAAGTTTTAAGCTCTGCATCTAAAGAGTTACTAACTCTCTCGAATTCTTCTCTTTCATATTCAGCCCTTTTAGACTTTTCTTTGAACTCCCAATCCTGCTTCAGAAGACTTGTTGCACTTTGGTGATCACGAGCTTCTTTTTTCATTCCACGAATCTCAGCTCTTTCCTCTCTTTTAATTTCAGAATCTTCAAGACTTTTAACTTTTAAAAGATCAAAAGAATCTTTAGTAAGTTGTGTTAAAAAATTGTCAAGTCTTGTATCCCGAATAACAGGTGTCGCATCAGACACAAAGTCAGAACGTGAATAATCTTTATTTGCCATTATTTTCTCCCCAAAGCATATTGATTAAATCGCTTACATCGCCACTATGCTGTGCTCTTTTTTCTAAAAACTTAGGAGCTTGCTGCAAGGGCTTTATATTTTCTTTCATAGAGTTCCATCGCTGTTGACACTTACCACAACTACGATGTTTTTCTTTATACTTATTTAACACAAATTGTTTAAACCCAGTAGAATCCATAAAACCTCCAATTAATCAAAGTTCCCACCAAAGCCACCACGACTACCCGGCTTACCTCCACCCCCACCATTGCCATTGCCATTGCCATTTCCATTACCATTTCGATTACCATTCCCATTGCCATTGCCATTGTTTCGTTCTGGTGGTTTTCCACAATTCTTAAGATCGTCTACTATAGTACCATCTGGACACCTAAGCACTTTCGCCTTTTTACAATCCTTTAGATCGCTTACTATGCTACCATCTGGACATTTATACTTCTTGGCTGGTGGCGGTGGCTTTGTGCAATCATTCTGGTCATCTACACAAGTGCCATCTGGGCATTTAAATTGATTTTCTTCGCACCCACCCCACTTATTTGTTCCGCCACAAGGTTGACCTACTCCATAGCAAATATCTGTATTTGCAGGATTAGCTTTTTGACATTTTTGACAGGGAGTTTCTCCATTCGTGCTTGTACATTCATCTGCACTGTCTGCACATTGTCCATCTGAACATGTAACCTGTCCTAATTCTTCACAATTCCGTTCCTCTTCTTCAGGAACAAACCCCATTTCATAAAGACGTTGGCTTTCTTTTCCAACCCCACTTATATATTGTTGTAATATATTTTCTGGAGTTAAGCTTTTTTCAAAACGCTCTTCTTCAAACCCTACAAGAGCTCGCTCCCTTTCTATTTCACTTTTTAATTCATCTAATTCTATCTGAGAATATCCAGCATCTCTAGCTTCTTGTAGCCTAGCTTCCATCGAAGCTTCTTCTACTTGAGATTGTTTTTGTGCTTCGAATGCAGATAAAATTTGTTGAACTATATCTCCACCAGCTATTCTCTTTGATTCTTCTTGAGCTGTTTCTTCTGCTTCAATTTGCCCTTCTCTTGTTAAAAATCTTTGTTGTTGTGCTTGATATGCTCGTTGAGTTTGAGTTTGTGCTTTTCCAATAAAAGGAGAAGTTGCCCCAGCAGTAAAGCCTCTAGTCTGTGCTCCCCCTAATCGCTGTTGAACATATTGTTCCATAAAACTTCCACGCAAACCTTCTACACCACTAACATACTCTGTTCTAGAAGCTTCTCTTCCTAGTCTAATGCTTTCTGCTGCCATCCCACCAAGTTTAAAACCCTCGGTTCCTTCAGCAAATGAGCCAAACTGAGCTTCTGCCTTTCTTATTTCTTCTTTTATTTGCTTCCCTGTTAAACCACCCGGTATAGTACCCCCTTCTAAAGCAGTATATTGTAAATCTTTTGGAAGCTTTTCATATTCTTCCTTAGACATATCTTCGCCAAACATAGCTTGACGCTGTCTACGCATTTCACCGATGGTTTCTTTAGCTTGTCCACCAAGCTCCTCAGCCCCTTCCTCACCAAACTGAGCTGCAAGCCTAGCTTTTTTATTAGCCCTTTCTGAAACTGAAAAATTCCAATCTTGAACAATATTTTTAATCTGATTCTGTTCCCATTCAGGAAGACGTTTAAGAATTTCATTAAACTTTTTACGCTCAAAGGGAATAATATATTTCCTAGCAGCATCAAGAGTAACGCCATATTTAATTGCAATAGCCTTATAAGCAGCTTCTTGATCGTATGTGCCAGTTTCTGGGTCATATCCAAGTATTTCAGCATATTGTGAAAATTCTCCAAAACCAGCATTTTCTAGTAAAGATTTTAAATTTGTCGGTAAATCTGAATCTTCTAAACTTTCTAAAAAATCTCGAAGCCAAGGTGGGTTATTGTCTCCATTGCTTGGAGGCGTAGGAGCTCCAACCTCTCCTGTATTAGGGTCTATATGTCCTTCTTGATGTGGCATTAATTAATTCCTTAAGAAGCAAACTGCTTCGGGTCTTTATGTATATAGTCGTAACTCATACCGCCAAGACTACCAATTCCTTGGGGGTCAAGCATAGAATAAGCTGTTTTGCCCATGTCAAATACGCTTAATAAGCTTAGTATGGGCAACGCCATTTGTTTAGAAAGGTCATAGGCTTCTGGGCTTGCACCAATCATTTCTCCAACAGCCCCACCCATAGGTTGATACTGTTGTTCTACTTCAGCTTTCAATCCTCTTGTAGCTGATTCCATACTAGTTGCATCTCGCCTTGCTTGTAATCTTTCACCTACACGTGATTCACCTGTTAAGTTTTTTAGCTTTGCAATTGGTATCTCTCCTGAACGCTTTTCTATTACTTCTCTACCAGCTTTTGATCCCTTCCCTGCCGAAAACAAAGAAGATAAAATAGTTGCAGTTTTTATTCCTTTACTGCCTTTTAAAAAAGGAGCTAAAGTTTTAATAAGAGGAGCACCTGCTGCTCCACCAGTAGTTGCTATAGCACTCGCACCCATTGCAAACAAAGGAAGTGTAATTAGTAAATTTTTTAAAGCCTCACTTTGACTTTTTCTTTTAGCTTCCGATTCAATTTCAATTGCTTTTTGCTGGGCAGCTTTACCTACTTCTTCAACCCTACCTATTTCAGCTTGTAGCTCTCGACCTTCCTTCACATATGTTCGTGCTCCAGCACCTGCTCTCTGTTCACGCTCTAATTCCATGCTTCGTACAAAGCTTTCTGTTAATGCGTCAATACCTACTCCAGTCATTGCCATGACAATCTCCTATATTATTTTTTTCATTCTTTTAATTTATCAACCTCTGCACTTAATTCTTTTATTGCTTCTACGATGTACGCACTCATTTGATTAGAATCTGAAATACTTTTTATTCCTGTGTCAGGATGTGATCTTACTAAATGAGGTGCAATTACTTCTACTTCTTGAGCTATAAACCCAATATTTTTTTGTCCAAGACGAGAATCATCTTCATCTTCTTCGTTTGTTTTTTTATAAGGATCATGTTCGGATTTCCAAGTAAACTCTACTCCCCTTAGTTGTTTTACAGCTTCTAGGGCACTAGATATTGTGGTAATGTTTTCTTTCAAAGATACGTCAGAAGGTGTGTGATAAGTATCGCTAGGCCCCGATATAACAGCAGCCGAATTAACTTTAAGACCTAAGCTAGGGCTAGTATTAGATGCTAATGTTCCTGTATCTGCTGATATGTAAAAATGAAATTCACCTCCTGTATGTCCAACAGCCTGAAAGTTCATTTGAGCGGCTGGTTGTGTTCCATCTCCAAAATGTGCTGAGATACCGCCAATAGCACCTCCAGCTGCACCATATTTTTTAGAAAACCTAAAAGTTGGTTCGTTTCCTCCACTTGAATCTGGATGAGTAATTTGAAACAATGCATTTGCACTATTATACTCTAGCTTTGCGTCGCCAAAAGAACTACTACCACCTATTGAAGTACCAAATATTATATCTTGATCATTACCATCAGAAGCTATTAGTGTGTTTCCACTACTATTAGCAAAATAAATATTGGCTGTAGGAAGAGAGAGAGTTCCATTGTAAGCTAGACGCATTTTTTCAACTGCCGTTTCACTTGCCCCCGTTGCAAAAACTAAATCCGTTTCATTATTATCAGCTGCAAAAGTGTCCTCAGCTTCAGCCCAAATTGAAGCCCCCACAAGAATCGCATCTGTTTCAGTAGCTTCTAAAGGAGCTTGAAAATCAATGCGACCTAAAATATCTCCATCTCTTACATCTGTTTGAGCGGTAGTAAGTAATAAAGTTCCTGTACTCCCAACTGCATCGGCTGATGCTCCTCTTAATTCAAGACGATTTTGATCTTCATCCCAAATCATATATGACCCAGCAGCCGCTCCAAAGAATTTTACATCATGCCCAACATCATTTACTCCAACTGTAAGTGCACCATCTATTTGAACTGCATTATCTATGTCAACAGAGTCAAGATTGGTCACCCCATCTACATCTAAATCACCAGTAATATTTACATCAGAAAGTGTAGTAACTTTTGCTTTTATAGGTAAAGGTTCGCTAACTGGTAAATATTCTGAATAATAGACCTTAGAGCCTATACGTACATACTGTCTAAGATTTTCTCCTTTTGCTCTTGCATACTTACTTTCACCATCTTCCATTTGATCCCTAGATGGCACTTGAGGAGAAAACTCAGTTCTTCTTTGAGTTGAGTTACGAATACGTCTTTCTTCTGCTGTAATAGACATTAGCTTACTCTTGAATACAAGATTCTGTAATCTACAGACACATCATTAATCTGAAGTCCACTTGATTCTCCTGTAGAGTTTGATGGATTGGTAATTTTGAATCGAATGCTTTGGCATTCAATAGGAGTATCAGCTATAGCTCGTAACTGAGCCCAATCAGAACTTCCAGCAAAGTTACCTGTTAGCTGACTAGAAAAGCTTGAACTACCATCAACAGCATAATAAATAGGCTGGGTTTGAAGAATATCACTTTTATACGTTACGGTTATACCATAAACTTTCTTTTTTCTTCCCGGCTCCCCGAAATCAATATCTCTTGTTGTTACAATAAATTTATTTGCTCCAACACTACGCATATCATCAGTCCATTCTTTTATATCGTATGCATCAGAAGTAGAACTCCAAGTATTACTAGACTGACCCTCCCATGATGTTTCTGAAGTCCAATACAAATCTCCAGTTAATAATGTTTGATAAACAGATGTTGGATTACTATTCCAGTCTACTAACATATTTGCTCTGTTGTAATTGTCACTAAATGCTGACTGTCCTTTTACCCAAGACTGAGTTCTAAAATCATATACATACACATCACCAGCATCAGCAAATGCATTTTTTAAAATAATTAAATAAAATCGTCTTGGATTGTATCCAATTAATGTATCTCTTTTAAAGTAAGTTTGCCATGTAGATTCTTTGACTTTATTAAGTATTAAATTTGTAACATTTTGTCCGTCATAAATAAATACTCCAAACTTATTTACCCAGCATATTCCAAAATCTGTTTTAGTGACTGCGTATGGATGTTCTACACCTACAAAATCTTTTATATCTTCAACATACCAATTAGAAGGCGATGGAGAAGCTATATTAATAATATATAATTTTCGATTTTTAAATGCTAGTAGTCGATCAGAAAACTCTTCTAACTTAGTAAACTCTTGTGCATCACCTTTAACAACGTCAATAAAAAAACTTCTTGGAAAAGTATCAAACTTTCCAATAGGTGTATACATAATACGATCACGCATTTGAACTGTCTCGCTATCTTCATTAACAGTTTTAATATTTGCAACAAAAGCACGTCTATTAGCAACAACAGCAGTTTTGTACCCCTCCCCAGTACCAGATATGGTTAACTTTTCATTAGCATCTTTATTGGCAGGAAAACTATTTAATATTTCATAGGTTTCTAATGCTGGCGACTTAACAATAACAGTATCAACCTTCATATTAATGCCTGAGTCTAAAACCCATGGCGAATACTCACCACTTAGCCCAGCCCTTACACCATCCCTTAAACTAATATCTAATAATAATGCCCATGGATCACCTGTTGTATCAACCCTACTATAAATCCTAGCTCCTGTAATCCTAGGATTAAACGATCCAGCAGAATTTGCATCTGTTAAAGCTGCTCTAACGTCAATATCTAAGGAGTCTAAAGAGGCGGCACTAAACGTATTGTTAGATGTGGGTATGTAAAGAAAAGACTCTTGATGCCCATCATAAATAAAACTAGCTGCTAGTTGATAAGTTTGTGCATCCCATGTTCCAGTAGGAGATGTTGGGCTTTCAATTTTAAACTTAAATCCAGCACCTGCTTCAGGATAATTTGAAGCATGAGTACTACAATCCGTAGGTGGGGCCAATGTGTTATTGTCACTATGCCAATCATCAAACCCATAAAATGTTAAAGATATATTATCAAGATTAAAAGCAGCACTTGAAGAAGAACCTGCAATTCCAATGGTAAACGCTCCAGCAGAACTAGCAGATTTATAATATAAAGTTGTAGTTGCATTAGACATAGTAAGGTTAGTGGCTGTAGCTGCATGAGCTGTAGTAATAGAAGCTTGCAATGTTCCGTCTCCACCAAGATTTAAACCTGACATTGTATAAGTAAATTTATATATAGCGTTAGGAATAGTATTAGCAATTGCCATAGAGCCTGTTGCCTGAACTAAAGTTCCCGGGCTTGCATGATGTGAATATGTCGCATCTGTAGCATCGGCAGCCCATCCGTTACCAGATGCCCAATTAGAACTAAAATTAGCTGTATTGTTTAAATGCTCCATTGATCCAGAAATATCTTGGAATGGTCGCCTTTTTATATATCCATACCATTTATTTTGAATAGCCGATCCAAAGGCAGCATCTGACACTCGCAAAGCTTCATCTGCAAAATAAAAAACACCTTGAGTTAGTCTAGTAATAGTTACACTACCAGCTTCATTCGCCTCGTCAGTAAGTACCCCACTATGATCAAGTGTTAAAACTGTATCAGTTACGCTACGCACACGCAGGCCATTTAAGTTGTTTGCCAGAACGTCTGTACAACCAGCAATGCCTATAATATCTGCTTTTCTAAAACCAGCTTCAATAAAAGAAGCACCTGTTCCAGCTCCTGCATCAGCTGTAATAGTATCATACCCACTAGAATTACCATCAAATGCAAGTTCATTTGCACTAAAAGCAGAAGTAGAAGCTGTTCCCATATCCATAATATTACTTTGAAAAGAATCACTACCTTGATCGTATAAGTCTATTTCCCCAGTTTTAGCATCTACTATAGAAAGCCAATTTTCACCTGTGTCTAAAGCAAGAGGGCCTTTTTCATGATCAGACTCAAATATATGAGCACCATACCCCGGACAAATATGCCCTGCCGTACCACTAGGAATTTCAGAATGTGCTGTATCTCCACCCATAGGCCTAACAGATCGTCTTTCGTCAAGAATGATATTATCTGCATCAGATAGCTCATTCTCACCAATATCACGTGGATCAAAAGCTGAGTTAAGACCACCAGAAAAATCATTTATTTTATAAAATGCTTTAGGCATGCAATGCTCTTCTCACCCATCCATAATAATATTTTTCTAACTTTGGTCGTGACAATATCAATCTAGCATATTCCATTAGCCTATATGCTCTTAGCCTATCAGGCTCTAAATTAATAGTAGCCTTAATTGTGTTCTTGCCAATTTTACCATCTATTTTAATTTTATCTTTATTTTTACCATTGCAAGCACGTTGAAGTATTCTTACCGCTTTAGTTTGTCCTTGATTGACTACAATATCAAAGTATTGACCCTGTAGCTTCTCAGGAAGGCTTTCCACTTTAGCAGGTATCCAATAATCGTCCTTATAAATAGCAACAGCACCACCCATAGTAAGATTTTTAATATCAAGATCTGGATATGCTTTTTTAGATACACCATATTTAGTTTCACCACCCGGATCAACCGGATCGTTAGTATATCTACTACCACCCTCTCGCTCAATTACCTTTTTTATTTCTTGATAAAATGACATTATTTTTTCTTTATTGCTTTTACGCCCATTAAAACTTTTTTTATTGAAGCCCATAATAAGTCATCCATCTTAGATGGTGACAGAGCTACAATCTTATCAATTACGAGTATCCCGATAGCAACATACTCCCAGTTATTTAATAGAATATCCATTAGATATATCTCCTATATTATTTAATTTTTTTTTCATAGTTTAATATGGACTGAACATAATCCAATCTTCTGCATTAAAATAATCTGCTGTAGCAACAGAATCTTCTTGTACTTCAGTAGAGTCTGTCTGTATATCTGCTTCTTCTGTTTTTAAAGTAATCTCACATCCTGTAAATAACATTATCATCGCCATAACAAAAAACATCATTAACATACCTATAAAAATATTCCCAAATTTTTGTCCGTAATCTTCCACATCAATCTCCCATAACTATCCTAGTAACGAAAGCAAGAACAGCCCCAAGAAGAATACCAACAAACGAACCCACCCCTTTAAGCCACGATACTTGCTTTTCAAGGTCAGATTGCTGAGTACTGACTCTTCCAAGATTTTCTTTAATCCACTTGACATCTGTTCGTACAGAAGTTAAGTCTTCTGTTATCCGCTCTCGCCAGTCAATCAGTTCTTGTCCGTTCACTCTCTATTTTCTCCTCCACAAAAATCCATTTTGTTTTAGGCGTACTAAAGTATGTATTAGAAGTGTGATCAGTACGCCCCAATAGACTTGAGGAAACACCGGCTTTATTACTGACATTATCATTGCTCCTATTACTGCAATTGCACATGCAAGTACAGGATCTTTTATCATGACGACCTGCCATTAATTCTTCCCTTTAAAAAGTTAACATCATCTGTTAAGTCATTTATTTCTTTAATAATATCTTCATGCCTTCTATCTCTAACCTCGTCACTACGATTCCATCTATCTATAAGCTTAATGCAAATATTTTCAATTTCATTTAACTTACCCATTAAAGTCTTCTGCAAAAATAATATCTGTCCTGCAAATAATAATATTACAACACCTACTGCTCCATACTCAGCAAATATACTTATAGGATTCATATTACCATTTTACCTTATTTGCCCAATAAGCTGCCGACATTTTACCTTTTGCTATATTCTTTCCATGCCTAGCCTTAAAAGATTTTCTTCTCATCTTTTGTTTTCTGGATTCACCTGCTTTTGGTTTTCCAGCAGTTTTAACTCCTTGTTGCCCAAATCTTATTGTTTTGATTTTACTACCTACTTTAGCAACTACAACATGAGATTTCTTAGCATGGCTAGGTGTACGCTTTGGCTTATTATATCCTGATACACCTGCTCGTTTTAATCTAGAATCTTTTTTCTTCGTCATTATTTTATTTCCTGTGCCAATTCATAAACTTTTTCACTTAGTCTTTCAATCTCTGACTGATGTATTGCAATTCTTTCTTCTATATACCTCAAAGAAGTATTTTGTACCCAATCACTTGAGATAGGTTTATCTTGAGCTTCTAAAATAGTTGTCTCAATGTCTGCGATAGATTCTTCATGTTTTCCTGTGATAGTTTCAAGAAAGCTAATACGATTGCTAAGTTCAGAAAAACCCCATACTCCAAGTACAATAGCTGACAGTATTTGAATAAGGAATGAAAGACTGAAAGATACACCACTTGACTCTTCTATTTTACTCATATCCAAGTTTAATATGCAGACAGATTGGGCACCTATCTGGACTGTGAGCTGGGTCTGTTAACTGAATAGAATGTAGCTCATTCTCTGCTTCCGATAATTTGTAACTAATTAGCTGGACTTCTTTCTCCATACTGTTTACTGTAGTAAGTAACCATCCACACATTCCAATAATAATCAACGAAGCTCCTGTAAGTACCATTTGAGTCAAGTCCATATTCTTCATACTTATTTCTTATCCTTTTTGCTTTCATCAGCTTTTTCTTTCGCATCTAATCTATCTATAATAGCTTGCTTATAACCAAGTAGTTGATTTCTTTCTGATTCTAACTGTTGAATCTGAG
>TARA_R110002012_G_scaffold72914_2_pt1 | contig 19514 bp, 21 predicted proteins | sample TARA_R110002012 | Tara Oceans TARA_R110002012 (sample SAMEA4396515) | marine metagenome | biome: Westerlies Biome; feature: [DCM] deep chlorophyll maximum layer (ENVO:01000326); material: water (ENVO:00002006), including particulate matter (ENVO:01000060) such as... | depth 40 m | reverse complement strand
ATTTTGTAACTCTGAGGGGTCCAAGTTAGTGGGAGTGCTCATTTTTGTAATGTTTTATTTATAAATTAGTATTAATGTCTTCTAAAAAGTTATTTTTATTAGATCTATCGAGATTTTGTACTGTTTCTTCTCCAATAACAACTTTAGAATCGCTTGAAAACTTACGTATAGACGTTAAGTCTTTTTGAATAGTAGCAGGAATTAAATATCCGTTTAATTTTATATCAAAGTTTGCTCTTACCGTACGCTGCTCACCTATTTTAAGTTCTGTGATTGTTTGATAGCTGTTAATTGAAGTTTTAAATTTAAACCTTTGGGGATCTCCCCAGTAGGTGTCTGCTGAGAAGTTTATGGCTTCTACGATATGATTTAATTGCTCCATATAGTAAGTATAAATAGAACATTGGTATGTAAGAGTTACAAAATCTGGTATTACTATTGCTTCGTAAGTTTTAATAGGTTTAGAGCCGTTTAAAACGCTTAAGTTATTGTAAAAATTCTTTTTAGAGTAATTTTGTTGAAAGACAGCATAATTTTGAGGATGGTTTGCGTCTATTTTACTAGTCATCCCTTTATTTCGTGCTATCTCTGATCTTTTATACATAATCAGAGGGGCCATAATTTTTCCTGCAGCATCTCTATAGTACCCATCTCTTTGAACTGACTTCCATCTTTCAGGTGAACCATAAATAACAGGAACTGCTAATCTATCCCCATTTTGGTTAACTGTAGGTTTAATAACGTTATCAAAGTAATATTTTATAGTTTCATCTAAGTCTTTAATTCCTATTGTAAAAGGCTTCCATGAATCTCCCTTTTGAGAAATTTGAGATGCTCTACCAGGATTCACTACTTGATTGTTAGTTCTATTATCCGCAAGGGAACGATTGAGTTTTGTAAAATCGTTAGGGTTTCCAAATTCTTGAGAAGTAGGTTTAACTAAAGAATTAGCTATTTCTCTTTGGGATTTGGGAATTGGTATTTTGCCTTGATCTGCCATTAAAATCTTTCTTTAGATATGCCGAACTTATCAGCGGGTTCATAATGTGCCTCACATATAATAGAGAAATTAGAGCCAAATCCACCTAAACCTGGGTTTAGGGGGTTTGCTTCATTTGGATATGATGGATTTTTCCCTACAAAATATTGATTAGCTATAATTGTATCTACTTGATAATAACCTCGCTGATATAGTATTAAGTCTCCGACATCAGGTACTATATTAGCATCTTCTAGATCTTCTCTTAAGAACATAAACTTCATACTCCAGTTAAAATCTACACCAAATTCACTTTCAGGATATGTTTGGTCTTTTCTATCAATTAAACAATTAAAAAGAGTAGGACCATCGTAAAATTTTCCACCAGCTGCCTCACCATATAAATTAAATGTAGTTTGTTCTAGTTTAAGTTGGTAAAAAGAACATTGTTGGTTAACAATATCCCCCAACAATTCTCTATTAATTGTTGTAAATAGATTAATATCTCGAGTTGCTCCAAATAATGCCATTATCCTATAAAGATTGTCCAGGGTACAGCACTCAAATCCTTTTGTATAAACTCAGAATTTGCTGCTTTCTTTTCTAATAACTTATTGCGAGAGGTTTCATCTAAATATGCTCTTAATCTTTCAATTAATGATGATTTTTCTGCCGTTGCTGCTGATAGTAATTCTACATGATTTAAAGTTACATCGGCATTTGGAATGGGGACTGTTCCATATTTTCCTCTTACATATCCTAACATTTCTTTACTTAATGCTAGAGTATACTCAAATATCCACTGTCTTCCTATTGAATTTATATATGAATAGATTGGATTAGTATAAGGTACAGTTGAAACATCAACTACCTTACCTACACCCATACTTCCGGATACTATTGCTTGGTTTCTGTCAGTTTTAAGAATATATTTAAAACGTAAACTACCACCCGTACCTATAGGAATAGGGAATATTCTTAATTGGTTATTTATTAACTCAAAACTATAATTAGATCTTCTAATAGTATCGTTAAATTCTATAGCTTGAATTTTTGCTAAATCATAATTAATAGGCATCATCATAAAATTAATACCTGGAGAAAAACCCCCAAATCCAAAGGCGTCCATTAATCCTTCAGGGCTTGAGCCTACTCCTGCATAGGGGTCAAAATAACGAACAATCGCAGGAGGGGATTGATAGAATACTTCTTTTATTTCTAAATTTCCATATTCAATACCTGATGAAGATGCCCATGCATTCATATCATAGGCTTGAACACTTTGAGTTAAAGCAATACTTCCATCTCTCCAACTAACATTTCCCCCTACTCCTGCTTCCTCTCCATATTGTTCTGATAGTCGAACCACTGTTGCTAGGTTAGGTTTTTGGAGATGGTAATTAAGATTAGAGCCCGTAGATGAGCCTTCTAATGAAAGATAATTTTCGCTAGCTTTGTAGGCATATACCTCATTGCCATAAGTAGTTACAGCTTCTTCAAATGCTGTGAAAAATGAAATGTCTTGCAATTCAACTTCTGTCAGAGGGTATCCTAATCTTCTTGCACAAAATACAGCTACTTTATTTGCATCTTCTTGAAATTGAGAATCATAATCATAAAAACCAAAGGGAGTATCCCCAGGGAAGAAAGATGATGAGCCGGGCCAGATAGGAGTATTTGCCATGTTGTTTTGTCATAAATATTAAGGGAAATATTACCCTATTGAAGTTTTTTAATTAGGCTTCTTGTTCCCAAGTTCCCCCCAATTCTGTTATAGACCAACCATCTGAAGTTCCATAAGTAAATTTAATAAATGGGCTGCCATTTCCAATTCCCGCGGATCCTGATGGGGTGTAACTTAGTAGGGATTGTCCATCACTACCTGTAACCCCAGAAGGAAGGTATAAAAATTTGTCTGTAGAATGAGGGGTAATACTCATAGTAACTTCTGATTGGTAGATGATATTATTTTTATTAATTATATGGTATGAAAATCCTGGGCCTAAACTGTATATTGGAGGTAACTCAAAATCAATAGTTCCTGATCCCGTGTACATAACACTAAAATTAACGGATGGGTGGTAGGAAGATCCTGATCTTATTTTTATTTGGGCAAATGACCCAGAATTAGAGAATTCTGAGTATTTTGAACTAGAGAATATTAGAATATCATTATCATAAGTTTCATCTATAGAGCCGGAGCAATCTACATTAGATCCTGATGTATTTCCGAATCCAGCAAGAACATTTAATAAATCTTGTGAAGTAACAGCACCATCAAAGTTTGTATCACCTGTAAATTCTGACGAGCCACTTACACCAAAGCTTCCTGTTTGGCCATAGTTAGCTAACACTGTAAGTAAATCTGTTACTGTAAATGAGCCTGATACTACGCAAGAACCAGATATGTCAACGGAGCCTGTAAATGAACTTGAGCCCTCATTACTAAATGATCCTGAGTTGTCAAAGGAGCCTGTATTTGAAGTAGACCCAGTAATTGAAAGAGTAGATCCTTGTATAACCATAGGAATATCTGTAGAGCCTAAATCAAATGAAGAGGTTTGAAGTTTAATAAGGGGTTTATTTGAAGCATAATGCCATGCTCTACCTGCAGAGGACATTCTGACGTAGGTAGAAGTGTCATTTTCATTAACAATTTGTTTTTGATCTTGTCGTAAACTTTTACCTGCTTTTAGAGAAGCTACATCAGCTTGGGTCCATGGTTCTCCTCCTATTGATAAAGAGGATGAGTCTAAATCTAAATGAGATGCTGAAATATAGAAAAATGATGCTGAATATGCTCTTAAAGAGTAGTTAGTAGATACTAAGCTAGAGCTTATAACTCCTGAAGATGTTATATTTAAAGCTTTAAAATCTCCATCTATTGAACCTGTTGTAGAGCCTGCGGGACCTTGTGGTCCTTGAGGTCCGGGAGTGTTAATTTGGATTATGCGTGGGTTTCCTGGAGTTGAATTTACGGAATTTGACATCTTGTTTTTTATAGGTGTTTGTTATGTTAGTTGTATTAATACCCCCCAGTTGTTACTTCTTTACTTAATTGAACTCTACCTTCTATCAAACGGTATACTTCGTAGCAATTGCCACTTCCACTTACAATTTCTAAATCATAAGATGCTTGATTAAAAGACAACGCAGATGAAGATTGGGCTGATATAATAACTCCTATTGTTCCTGAAGTTGGAGGGAGGAGGTTATTTGAACCACTAAAATTAAGGCCCGTACTACAGTCTGTTAAACTACTAGATAAGGTTAGATAAGTAGTAGAACCTCCAGGCGCATCTTTTAATGACATTCGACCCCCATACCCCGTTAAGTCTATAGGATTACCATCTGAGTCTTTGTATGCTATGTCAAATTTTGTAGTAGCACCTTGTTCTATGGTAAATGAGTATTTTCCGGCAGACATGTTTTTTGCATATAAATATCAAAAAATAGGGTTATCTTCATAGTAATTTCTTAAATCTTCAACAATTTCATTTCTATGATTAGAATTTAATGTAATTGCTTCAAGACTTTTGACTTTTCGTGATGCTTTATATAAATACTTAAAACCCGAGTCTGCTTTCTTTTTTAAATCTATTTGAAACCCATCCCCACAAATCATCATTTTTGAGCGTAAACCTAAACGAGTTACTATCATTTCCATTTGCTCATGCGTTACATTTTGTGCTTCATCTACAATAACACACGAATCTAAAAAGGTTCTACCCCTCATAAAAGAAACAGGAACTATTTCTATTTTACCATCTTCTATAAGTTTTTCAACTTTAGTTTTATCATATAAAGTAAAGAAATTTTGATAAATAGGTTGAACCCAAGGATCCATTTTTTCTCTTAAATCCCCTGGTAGGAATCCAATTTCTTCTTTAGATACCGTAGGTCTTGTAATTATTATTTTTTCATATACCCTTCTTAAAAGACCATCTAGGGCTACTTGACACGCTAGTAAGGTTTTTCCTGATCCTGCTTGACCTGCTAGTAAAGTAACAGTGCTTTCTAATATTTTTTGTTTAGCTTCCTTCTGTTCTTCGTTTAATTGTACTTTAAATTTAATTGGGTTTTTCTTTACTTTTTTTACTCTAAAGATTTCTTCAGCTTTGGGGGTGTTGTTGAAATGGGTCATTTTTAATATTAATATGAACTAGTTTGTCTAAGCCTGCTTTAACGTGAAATTCATTATCTAATAAAGTAGTAAAATCATACCTTTCATCTAAGGGAAGTACTAATTCTACTTGAGAGCCCCATCTTATTAGAGAAAAACGTTCATTTTGTGAAACAGGAGCATTTTGGTGGTTAATAAAAGGAGCAATTACATTTACATCCTCATCTGCTATTTGGACTAAATGATAAGTATAATCTAATTGAGGAGAGTAAATAGTATTTAACATTCTCTCATTATATTTAAGATATTCTAAATTATTAGGATTAATAGCCATATTTAAAATATCTTTTTCAGTGGCAAGCATAGGTCGATTTGTAGATTGAATAGGATCTAAACTTTTATATTTTAATACACCTCCATATGGGATTCTATTAATATGTACATCATAAAATGACATAAATATTCCTATTACTAGAGAGGGTTTATTGTATTTTTTATTACCTAATACGTCTTTTAAAGTATAATTTATACCCTTTATTTCTACTACTTGCTCATCCGGTTTTACTACATTTTGATATAGTATTACTCCATCTGCTGGGGAGTAGAAATTGTTGTAATCGATGTAATGGGGTCGTAAAGGATCTCTAAAGAAAAAGGTGTTTGAAAGTTCACCTACTTTAAGTTTAGACAATTCTGCTACTTCCCCATCAAGCCATTCTTCTAAAGGTTGGGCCATTTAAATTAAAGATTTATAATGATCAACGTAATTTAAATGCATCATCATGCAGCTTAACATAGCTCCTGACTTCATATACTCCGATAGGTTAAAGAGAACAGGTTCAAGTCCCTCATTAAAACATAATTTTTCTAATGTTTCTATTTTGTGTTTTTCTCCTTCATAATTTTCATCTTCACGAGTCATTTCTGAAATATTTGAAGCACATAAAACCATATTACCTAAACGAACTGAGTTGGCTATTCCATTGAGGGCGTCATCTATACTTATGTCTATTACCGTAGTATGTTGTGATAACTCGTTTATCTCATCTTCAGTATACAACTCGGTGCAAATTAAAGTTTTAGTGTTAGTTAACGGGAAAACAGAACAGTCAAGGTGATAAAGATAATCATCTACCATTTCAACCTTAATAATTTTCATATTAAATTCTTCTTCCATCCACTCAAAAGCTTTAATATCCGATCTAATTCCATATCCTCCTACGTAAACATTGTCATGGAGATATTTTAATTCTGCTTCTCCTTCAAATTTATGGGGACATAAATAAGTTTCATACCCTTGAGCTTCAAAGAAAGGTTTACCTACGTGTTCTTCACCTTGACGAGGCTCAGATGTAAAGTTAGATAAAATTATTACATTAGAATCTTTAATGTGAGGTAGATAAGCACCTAAGTTAGCTACATACACTAAATCTTGAAAATTACCAGTAGATGGTAAAATTGGAACTACAGCATTTCCAGCTGCAAATTGGTATAAATCTAAAAATTGTTTGTAGGCCTTTCCTTTGTCAATCTCTAATTCGGATTCATTTAATTCATCCATCCAAACATTATTAGGATTGTCGGTTGATAAGGTAAAGGGGAAATTCATAACGAATGCCTGTATAGGCAGTTGGGACATTGTCTCTTTCATTTATTGTAACTTTATTTATGTTTATTATACATATGTAGCAACTATTAGAGGTACAAAAAGCCCCGCATAAGCGGGGCTTTCCTTTAGAATTTATTTAAAATTTCTGTTAGATAGAAGTCAATCCATTAACATAAATCTTAGCATAGTATTCAGGTCTTAACATCTTCTTAGCGTAGCGAGTCAAGAGACCTTTTCTTGGAGTGAAGGTCGTTGGATCGTACACAAGAGGTGTCATGATTAGTGGAATGTAAGGAGCAAATGTAGCACCTGTTTCCAAGAATTGTGAACCTTTGAATCCTAAGAGAATTGTATTCTCAGTCATATATGGGTTTTTGTAAACTTCATATCTGCTGTTCAAACTACCTGCTTTTTGGATACCAAAAGCGTAATTCATAGTATTTGCATCTGCTCCATCAGCAGCAGCAAATCCAGGAATTGACTCTAAAATAGTACCAATAGTAGGTGAGCAAACCATAAAGTTAGCACCTCCTCTAAGAGTTAACTGGTGGATCTTGTTAGATACCTTGTTAATTTTAGTACCTAGAGTTTGGAACCATCCTCCTTGAGTATTATAGAATGCTGTTTGAGCTGTTCCTGCAACTACTCCACCTGCAGCCGTAACTGTAGTGTTGTTAACTGCTGACCAGTAGTCAGTTGTAAGAGCATTTTCTAATAGCATACTAAGGATCTCTAGATCAATCTCAAGAGAGATATACTCACTCATGATACTTGTCAACTCAGCCTCAGCGTCTAAACTGTGGTAAGCGTTTAAGTCTTGAGCAAACTCAGGAGTCCATACAGCTTTAAGCTTTTTAGTCTTAGCAACAATTGCCTCTGACTTCATCTTAACGTTGATTTCTGGAATTTCTATCGATGGGGTATTGTAAGCATTAAGCGTACCGTTTCCATCCTCAAAATCACCTCTTCTGTTATCCTCTGGCTGTTGTACATAAACAATATCAGCTGTTACCTCTGCTGTATCCACTGAGTGGCTTACATATAGGTTAAAACTAGAACCATCATAGTTGTTGTATGCTGCTAGGTTAGCTTGATCTAAAACTCCAGTACCAGCGTCACTACCTGTAGTAGATGCACCACCTACTTCAGTTACGAAGAAACCTTGAGCTCCTTCTAGATCCGGAAATGCGAATTGAGCGAGAGCAGCTGTTACTTTCGTTATATTACCAGCCGCTGCTGAAGCAGAAAGACCTGAGTCGAATCCAACGTCAGCCCATGAAGCTGAAGTAGTTGTAACTGTAGCATTTATTGAGTTTGTTACATTTGTAGAGTAAGTCCATCTACCCGCTCCATATAAACCACCGTTAGGGGCAGTTGCAGTGTCAGTAACACCATATGTAGAGCCAGCTCCGTATACATCACCACCTACAGTGTATTTACCACCTTGATCACCAACATTTGCAACATCAAGTGTTCCTCCACCTCCATATTGGAAGTCTAGGAAGAATACTAGGCCTGAAGGTAAGCTCATTGGCTGAACCGAAACGAAGTCTTTCGAAGCGATTTGGCCAAATACTTTCCTTACAAGTGGAAGAGCAACTCCTGCCCACTGTCCACCAACTCCAGGTGAAAATGATCCACCTGCTACGCCTCCACCTGTTTGTGAAGACTCAACAACAAGCTGTTTAGCTTGATTTTCTAGGATTAAAGACATATTGTTCTTTTCAGTCTCATTTTTGAGGCCTTCTAACAATCCTGTCTTTTCCCATTTATTTGCTAATCTAGCAGAATCCGATTGCATCGACTTCCACTGATTAGAGCTCTCTAAGAGAGAATTTAAATTTGACATTTTATTATATTATTTTATTTTTAAAAATTATTTTAAACCAGCTAATTGCTTGAAACGTGATACCATAGCATCCTCTGGGAGGATGTTAGATTTTCTACGTTTAGGAGCAACGCCTGCAGCTTTTGAAGCAGCACCCATATTTTCTCTTAAATTAGATCTAGTCTTTTTAGTAGCTAGATTTTCATTAAGAACTTCATAAGTTCTTTTAGCTTCTTTTACTGTTTCAGCTTTATCAAAAGCCTTAAGAACCTTAATTTTTTGACTTTCAGTTAGGTTTTTAGCCTTAAAAATCTTATTAGTATAAAGTAGTTTAGAATTTAATAAATTGACTTCTTGAAGTTCAGAGCGTAAAGTTCTAACAGCAGCGTATGCTTCTTTTAGTTCCTTTTTAGTATTCTCCATTTCTTCTTTCATCTTAGAGTCACCAGCAAATTTTCTTTTACCTAAAGCTTTTTCCATGTTTTCAGAATCAGCTCTACGTTGTTTCATGTCTTGCTTTTTCTTACCATGTTTAGCACCTTCAGCATCGTCTAATCTTGCATTATACCCTTGCTTTTTATCTTCTTCAATTTCTACTTCTTCAGTATCCACATCATCAACAACGTCGATGTCTACTTCAACTTCTTCATCTTCACCCGCTAATTCAACGGGGTCGCCTCCTGCTTCAAGATCTCCTGAGTCTACCATATCTCCGATTACATCTTCAATCATAGTTTTTAACTCATCTTCACTCATATCATCAAGGTCAATTTCATCATCCTCTCCAGCATCTTTGCCTTTTTCGTATTCATATTTGTCTACGTCAGCACGTTCAGCTTCGGATTCTTCCGAAAGGTCGTCTTTCTCATCTTTCATACCATCTAAATAGCCTTCTTCTTCGGCATCTGTTCTAGCGTCTTCGTCTAGCTCTAATTCAGATAGAATTTCATCAAGATCAACTTCTTCATCTTCCTTAATTTTACGCATCTTCATAGTTTCGGCTTCCGCTTTATTATCTGAGGTACGATCATCTCCTTCTTCCTTTTCTTTTTTTGTCATGTATTCTTTCTCTTCATTAATTTCATCCATTTCTTGGATTTTTTGAGAAAGCATGGTTTTAAGATGGGGAGTAAAGGCTTCTTCTAAAGCTACTTTCGCGTTTGCGATTGCAACTTCTTTTACTGCTTTCGCATCTGCGATAGCTTCTTTTAACAAATCTCTGTTTGCCATTGTTCCTAAATTTTTTTGGAAAATACGCTTATTCCGTAGAAGCGCAATAGTGGTTAATTTTTATAAATATCGTATAAAACCGACGATATATTCCTTAATACATATATAGAAAAAAAGGAGATGTAATTTCTTACACCTCCTTTAATATACATTGTTTAATTAAATTAGATTATAGGACAACATCCATTATTACATAAAATTTCAGTAATAATTTTATTTACTTCTTGATATTGGAAAGAAGTATTAATGTCAGTATTTAGTCCTTCTTGTATAGGATGAACATAAGCTCCAGGTGTAGAAGGAGTAGAAACAAAATCCCAACATAATAATTCAAAATCATCTTGAACCTCTTGAACTCCCCCTCTGTCTGTTAAACTACCCATTCCTCTTGAAGATACTCCAACTGTTATACCATTTTTAAATAACTGAGTTAGTATATTACCTGAAGGGGTTGGGAGGATTTCAATTGTACCTATTACATCATCCCCATCCCATCTAATATTTTTAATGTTATGGGAGACATTTTTAAGATTAATAATTGAAGAGTCAGGATGGTCTAATTCCCCTAATGCTCTATTTTCTTTAATAGGACCCTCAATGTAATTATTTACTTCTCTTTCTAAAATTTTTTTAGGATAAGATCTCCCATTACCATTTTCTACTTCTGCAGATTGGAGTCTACCCTCAACTATTAGATTACCGTTTTCTGTTTTAAGAGCTTCGGTAATTGCTTGAGGAGCAATTTTAAAAATTTGGGTATCTATAAGAGTTTGAACCATTATCCCATATTATTAATATCAGCATTAGCTTCCATTAACTTTTTTTCCAGTTCGCTAATTTCTTTTTGAACTTCTCTGATTGCTTCTTGATTAATAAATTCAGTTAGTGATTCATCTTCATTAATAGACATTGCTCTTTGTCTTTCATAAATTGCTTTTTCATATACTTTTGCTTCTACTTTCTTTTTAGCTAAAGTACCACATCTATCTGCTTCTTTAAGCACATCTGCCATTTTCATCCTTCCCTCTTTTTTTGCTTTTTTCTTCTCATCTTCCTTTTCATCCTTCATGCCATCTTTATAGCCTTCTTCTTCAGCATCAGTTCTAGCATTTTCAGACAAGTAAGATTCAAATTTAGATTCGTAAGCTTGTTTCTTTCTATCAGCAAATGGACTTCCGATTGCCGGAATAGCTCCTATTGCTTCTTTTAATAATTTTGTTAATTTTGGATTGCTCATTTTAAGAGGTTTTTTTTTAAGTTGTTCTTTCAAGTCCCCATATCCTGAGGATTTGTGTTTACCTTTTATTTCTTTTGGGGTTAAACCTGGAAGGTCATCTTGGTAACCGATGCCTTCTACTCCGAACATAGCATTTTCTATGTAGTACATAGGATCTTTTCCTAATTTTTTAACTACAATTTCAATTGCTTTTGATAATATCATATCAGGATCTTTTCTGATTTCAATAGCTACTCCGTTTTGAAGTTGGTCGGGGTTAATGTTGTTAAGGAGAGCATGGTCTTTATAATCCCATCCTTTAGTAGATAGTTCATCTACTTTTTTAGTAGTTTTCTTTTCAGTTGCTTTTACTTTCTCTGCTTTTGCTTCTTCATTTATAAACTTATCAAAAGTAGAAAAATGGTTTAGACCAGAAGAAGGAATTAAAGGAAAAATATTTTCATTAATTATACTTCTTTGCTTTAACAATTTCGTGGTTTGGTTAAAAGTAGCAGCATTAGGGACTATGTTAGGAAATAAAAGTTTTGCTTCCTTCATAAACACATCTTTGTGTCCTTTTCCTTCTTTAAGTAAATTATATTGAGTTTGAAGTGTTTTCATGGTTATAAATATTACGTCTTATATAAATCAATATAATCTACTCCCTTTGATTTTTTCCTTAAAGCTTTTCGATTAACTGGGGTGTATCCTATAGAGGTATATTGAGAATCTTTAGGTTTTGATCCGGGTCTTAAAAAGGCGTAGGGGGTGTTATAGCCCATTCCTCCTGAAGACATTGAGGCTTCTTTAATTGTTTCACTAATTTTTCCAGATACCATAGCGTATTGGTCCGGGTAGTTTTTTCTAAAGTAAGTTCTAAAGTCGTTAAATGTATCTCTAGCCTTATTTGATTGAACCTTAAACCCATCATCATTTCTCATATCCGGATGAATTGAAATATCTTGAGCGTCTTCTTTTGCTTTTTCTAAAGAATTATAGAGAGTTGAAAAACTTGGAAGTCTTATTACCTCATGACTTATACCTCCTCCCTCTTCTTTAGATTCTATATTTGAAGTTTTCATATATCTATCTAAATCACCAGAAAAAAAGTCATTTTTCATATCTATTTTTCCGTATCTATCTTCAATTTTTTTAAGATACCCAGCATTAAGATCTTTAGGTTTAATAACTGGCATTATTTGGTGGTTTTAGACAATTCTTCAGTTAACTCACAATATTGAAGAAGATTAATTAAATCTTCATTTATAATTTTATCATTTTTGCCTATTTCTCTAAGTAATTTTATTACTTCTAATATTTTAATTTTAGTAGCACCATCACTTACTTCTTTTACTTGGGTAGAAAGAAGTTTCTTTATATTATTAGATTTTTTATTGTAAATTTCTTTTAAGCGAGGAGTATTATCAATTGAAGTTATAAATTCTTTAAGGATATCTTTTTGCCCCTCATTTAAGTTAGCATACTTACCATTAAACTTTTCAAGCATTACTTTATAAGTAAGTATTCTTAAATCTTTATCATATTTTGAAAATTCTTCAATTAAATCTTCTTTTACCTTTTTTTCACTAATAGGGAGTTCGGTTAAACACTCAAGTATTGTAACTTTATTATTTATTATTTCTTCAGTTTCTGATATTTTATCCGAGTTATAAATTTCTATAAGTTTGTAAAAAGATGCATATCCTTTATAATTAGGAACTTGATGTTTAAATAATTCTTCTAAATTATAATGCTTACGAATTTCATTAATTAAGTTATATTTTTCCCTTCTTAAAGCACTTCTATTTAATTTGCGAGTTGCCTCTAATATAGTATTAAGTGTCATTTCAGCTCTCCCCTCACTAATATTCTTATTTTTAAATAGAGTTTCGTAAAGTTTATATTCTTTTCCTAATTCGGTGTTAGCAAATGATTTTTTTAAAATATCTAAAGAAGGAGATGATTTACCCGATAGAGTATCAGCTGTTATTTGTCTTACTAGAAGTTCAAATAAAAGACCTGCATTTTTATACTTAGAATGTTTAATTTTCATCAATGGGGCTTTTTAATAAATATATAAAGATTTTACCCTTTCAGATTATTTTCATCTAATAGTGAATCTTCTTGTTCAAATACTAATTTCTTACGATTCACCGGAATTTTCTTCAGCATTTCTTTACTTTGTAGATAAGCTGTTTTTGCTTCTAAGGCTAAAGGTGAGTTTCCTTTATATTTAGGTTTTATAGAAGATGAGTCATTTTTATCAGTACCTTTCATGGTTTTTACTCCTAATCTATCTTTTCCAAATGGATTTTCTTGAGTATTAATATTAGAGGCTTTTTCTTTAGGGCGACCTAATTTATCTGTGTCGTATCCTTCAGGGACGTCTCCTTCTTCATAATATCTACCTTTACCGTAAAGTGAAGCTAAATCATGAGGGGTACCATAGGATTGACCTGTGTCTTGAGGATCGTTTCCTTCTGCTGAAATTTGAGCATTTCGGAAATCACGCTTAGCATCTTCTCGTACAAGATCTCTAAATTCAGTGTATTCATCTTCACTCATATGGAATAAATGATCATATATAAAGTCTGTTGGGAATAACTTGGTTTCCATCATTTGAGCTGCTAAATCCATTTTTTCCTTCATTAATGCTACGCGTTCTTGATCGTAGATAATTGAAGGTGTTGTTAAATTAAGTTCAAAATTAGTTAAATCATCACCATCATAGCCTTTGGTGTATAAATGAACTACTGCTATTTTGTATAATTCTGAAAGGACAATACGTTGAATTCTTTCTACTGTACGTGCAAATCTAATATCTTCCGCAGCTAAAGTTGCTTTACCTCCAGTATTTTCATCATATCCTAGGAATGCTTTAGGAACTTTAAGGGCAGCAAATAATTTATCTCTTAAATATTCTACATCAGCGATGCCATCATATTGCATACCTGGGGTTGTGTCAATTTTAGTTGCTGCGTCATTTCCTCTAATAGGGATGTAGAAGTCTTCTAACATGTTTTGCATGTTATATTTTAGATTATAATCCCCTGTTTCTTGATCTATATAAGGGGTACGTTTCATTTTTGAAATCGTTTTCTGCATGAAATTTTCAATTTCAGCTGGTGGGATAGCTCCTACATTAATATAGAAAATGCGTTTTTCAGGAGCACGTACTATTCTATGTACTAACATTGCATCCTCCATTAAAACATATTGTTTAAAAAGTTTACGTGCGGGTTCTATATAACTTCTACCATATGGTAAATAGTTTACATCTGAAAGTAGTCTAAAGTGGGCTATTTCATAATTATCAAAATAAATAGCTGAGGAGTTAGGTCCTACTGTTGATGCCGATTGTAGACCACCAAAGTAACCACCGTATTCACCCCCTCCTCCTAAACCATCAGGATCAAATTTGTACTTGATTTCTACTTGATGGCTATTTTCATTGTCTATTTTTTCCTCTCTTATAATATTATATGCAGTATAGGGGATGATATTATACACCCCAAATTCTTCTGCTATTTCAAGTTTTAAGAAAAAATCTCCATATTTACACATTTGTCTAACCCACATCCATAAGTTAAACTCTATATTTAAAACATCATAAAAAAGATTATATAGAATATGTTGTAGGTTTTCATCCGAAGATTTAATTTGGAGAACCTCACCCATTGCATTTTTAAGAGTTGATTCATCAGCTAATATATCTAAGGCTGAAGCTATAATAGCGTCAGTATCCATAGCTTCATAATCTGAGTATAGTTGGGTTCTTAAAGTTTGATAGTTTAAAGCTGGGTTGTAAACCGGCATTTGATTTGTAGTATACAAACGATTGTATCTATCAATCATAGAATTAGTTTCAATCTGCCCTGATTGTTGTTGTTGATTAAAGTCTAATACTTTAAGTTTGCTTCCTCCAACGTTACGAATAAGTACGTCTGTTGAAAATAGTCTTTTTAATCTTGTAAATATGCTTGTATCAGCCATTGTAATTTTATATATAAATAAATATTATAGAAGCCATTTAAAATCCTCAGTTCCTCCCTTTCCATTATCCATAGTGTAGGGGTTATCTTTTCCAGTAGAAAAATATGCTCCTTGAAAGGGGGTTGCGGTTTTTGAAAATGAACCTAAAGTTGCTCTTGTTATGTCTAATCCTTGTTGTTTAAATTTTAATGCCGTATCTCGTACATATAACCCCATGCCGAAGCTCATAACCAGATCATCATTATAACCCTGTTGTGCTTCTGCTTTACCATATTTCCAAATAAAGGTTTTCATTTCTTCTAATAAACGTTTAGATTGGATTGTAACTCCTTTATCCGCTACGTATTCTTGAAATTTACCTATTACCATAGGACGGGTTCTAGTAGACATAGTAAAACCAGCAGTCATATTAGAAGTATTTTCATAGTTTTGTAAATAAGATTCAGCGGTAACGTTATCTGACTTAGGAGAGTAGTAAAGATTTTCATACCCACTTTCAATAATTGTTTGGATTGTACTCCAACCAATATTTGCATTCTCTACTACAAGAAGAGCTTTATTATACTCAGTAGCTATTGCCGATAGTATATTGCCAAAATCTTTAGTACCTACTTGTCCCTTATATTCACCTACTTGGGTTGCTGATTCAACATCAAAAATGTGAAAGGCAGAGTAGTCTTTGCCATCTCCTCTAGCTACGTCAGCTGATATCATGTATTGTCTACTATAATCTGCGGGTTGCCATATCCATAAATTTTGGTCTACTCCTCTCCTTTCTAAGGGTTCAGTTAATGTAGATTTTTCTATAAATTCTAAATATTCAGGGTAGAAGACTATGTCTCCAGATGTACTAAAATCACAATCACATTCTTGGGCTGCCATTCTAGGATCTCCTAATAATGCATCTTGTTGATCTCTCCATTCTTGGTTTCGTTCGGGGTGAACGTACCAAGGTAATTTAATAGGAAGAAAATTATTTTCATTTGCTTCAGCTCTAGTCCAAGTTTGATGAAACCAATTTCCAGTACCATAAGGAGTAGATAACGCAATACATCCTCCACCTGTAGCAAGAGTTTGTTGTGCTGATGCCCATATTTCTCCAATATTTTCAATAAAGGCTGCCTCATCAATTATTAGGAGGGAAACTGCTTCTGATCTACCTGCATCACTAGATGCTGATGTTGCTTTTATTTGAGATCCGTTTTTTAATCTAAGAGCTAATTTATTATTTTCTTCAAAATCTACTTTAAGCCATGAAGGTAAATTTTCATACATAAATTTAACCTTTGTAACCATATTTTTAGCTGTTTCCTGCTTTGTAGCTATACAAAGTATATTTTTATCTTTGTGGAAAATCATTAACCATAAAGAATAACCTGCTGATAAGGTTGATATACCTAATTGTCGAGATTTAAGTATAATTGAATAAGGATTATTATTAAATAATTTTAAGACTTTTTCTTGAAAAGGATATAATAAAAAATTAATTCTACCTCTTTGAGGATGTTGAATCATACAGTATTTTTTCATAAAATGTACTGGGTCTTGGGCACATTTTAAATACTCCTGTTTTATTATTTTCTTTAAATCACTCATTGAGGGAGTGTATAATTAATTACTCTTATTAAGACTATAGTTCCTAAAAACCCTCCAGCTGCTCCTACAATAGGTTTATTATACCATTTATCTACTCTATCTAAACGGTCTATATATAATTCTATTTGATTATTTAATAACTCTATTTCTTCATCTTTATATAATAAAAGTAAACTATCTTGTTCTCCAATTAGCTTATATAAATAAATTTCTCTTTCAAGGTTGTTTATTAATAAAGTTTTAATAGAATCTTGTGTTTCAAGAGTATCTAAAGCTAGAAAAAATTCCTCAATTTCATCTTGGGGAATTTGTATAGTATCTTGACCTAAAGTTAAAGTCCCTAAGGAAATAAAAAATATTAGAATTAAGTATCTCATTTATTTTTTTCGATACTTTTTTGCAAATTCTTTTGTTGTTTTTTTAGCAGAAGTAGTAGGTTTTAATTTAGATTTAGTCTTAGAAGTTGCCTTAGTCGTTTTAGATAATTCCTTTTGCGTAGATGTCTTCTTTGATTTGGTCTTTTTGGCCTTAACTTTAACTTCTTTGATTTTAGAATCATTTTCTTTGATTTTTTCATCAAAGGCCTTTTTGTCGTTGTTTTTGGAAGCCGTAAATATTACAAATATTCCAGCTATTGCTGATAGTGCCCCCAAGATGTATTTCCATAATTTCATGTTAATAAATATTAATACCCATAACTTTTTTAATTTGTTCAATTCTTTCCTCAGTAGAGCCTTTAAGGGTATAGTGTCTAGGTCTATGTTTTAATAATAACATTTGAATAGATTCATCTATTTTTTTTCTATATTTACTATCAGTTTCTCTAATACCATTATCTTCAATATCTAACCCTTCTGGAGAAATGTAAAATATATAATTGTATTGATAGAGGAACCTTTGAGCATAATCAATAAAAGCATCTGCATCCATATAACTTGTATGGGTAGCACATTCAGTAAAAGCCATTACATCAATAATAGTTCTGTCTGTTATAATTTTATCTTGCATTAACTCAGTAACACGTTCTGCTAAAAATATAGTTTGACCTTCAATAGTAGTTTCATGATTTAAAGGAATACCTAATGAGTTAAGATATTTACTACGTTCAGTTGATAGTTGGTAATCTTTAAATTCGGGTAACTCCTTTAGAGCATTTACAAGTGTCGTTTTACCTACAGACATTGTTCCACATAAACCTATTTTCATTTTTGTCTTTCTTTAAATGAAGGATTTTTAGACCAAGGCACTCCATTTCCATCACGTTTTGCCTCTTTCCATTCCTCTTCAGTATGTTGAATACCATGAATATAATATTCTCTCTTGCGTCTATCACCCTCAGGTATAAGAGCAGGACCATCCCAACTATGAAGCTTACCATCCCAATAGTGAACAATTGTACCATCAGGAGATTTTAATTTTTGGGGTTTAGGCCATTTTTCTTTTTTTGGTTTTTTCATATTTTAAAATTCTATATTTTCGGGCTCAGATGAATTTATTTCCATTTCTGTTGCTTCCTTATCTATTAATAACTGTTCAGCAACTAACGTACCTTGAGCTCCTGATACTGTAATACCTCTTGCACTAAGGGCATCACCAACAAAATGAACATTAGGATATTCTGTTAAACTTAAATTATTATAATTTACTAGGGGCTCTGGTGATAGGTATTTTACTTCAGGTATGTAAATCCCCCAATCATCTCCTAACGTAGGAAATACTTTTTTCATATCTTCAATAAAATCATCAATGTATTTAAAATATCCTTTAAATGCTTCTCTAACTTTATTTAAACCATTTTCTTCAATGTAATGAGCTTTTACCCAATCACCTTCGGATGTTAAGGATTTATAGCGGAGTGGGTCAGGTGAATAATATAAACCTGCTTTATATTTTTCACAAAACCTGCCTTGTGCCATTTTCCCCCCTATTCCTTCCCCAGGAATAATGTCGAATTTATTTACTGAGTCAACTAATTCTCTTGCCCAATCAAATGGTTTTTCAATACCTTTAATTTCCATTAGTATGCCAAAATTAGTCATATCATTTCGATATGCTTCATCTTTTTTAGCATGGCCATTATAGCTATAATCACCATAAGTTTCTTCTAATGCCACATAAGCCGCATTATTATTAGTACAAAATGAGCGTAATGACACACCTTTATCTTCAAACTTACGATATAATTTAAAATCGTAAGATACATCAATTAACTTTTGAAAGTGATTTTGTGGTGCTTCAAATCGAACACCTATTTGCACTGGCTTTGGTTCTGTGGGGAGATCATATTTTTCAGCTAGTATTTTACCAAAGTCAATTCCTGATTTACCAACCCCAAATATAAGTTTATCATATTTACTTCCAAAGTCACCACACATAACCATTTGATTATTAAAATCAATGTCTGTTACTTTAGTTTCCCACACAAATTCTACACCATTGTCTACTAAGAAATCATACCAATTTTTACCTATTTCATGTAGGTAATCTGTTCCTACGTGCCATACGGGGAATAATCGTAAGCCAAAATATGGTTTAATAAAATCAGGCTCAGATACAGGATTAGAACATTGTACTTCTGATGGGTTAGGGTGAAAGCGTTTGAAATTATTAATCACTTGATCCATTAACTCCATTGCTTTTTCTTCACCTGTGTATTTAGATAGATGGCCTCCAATTGATGTATGGTAAGTTAATTTACCATCAGACCAACCACCTGCTCCTAAAAAGCCTGTCATTACTTCTTCAGGTAAACGTTCGTATGGGGATTTACCCATATCAATAATAGTAATTTTACCTTTGTAATTATTATCTATTAATTTAGTAGCAGCATTTACACCTGCTACTCCTGCTCCTATGATTACTAGTTTTTCCATTTGATGTTTAAAGATATGTTAATATACGAACAGAAAGATGTGACCCCAAATTGAGGCCACATCTCTC